>WNFR01005380.1_pt1 | contig 17136 bp, 14 predicted proteins | sample 5400221 | NCBI WGS metagenome assembly WNFR01 (sample SAMN13153357, study PRJNA577476) | soil metagenome | isolation source: 40 cm soil under Madrone tree | place: USA:California | collected 2016-06-14
GAGAACGTTATCTTTCACCTCCGGCTCCTAACGACTCGGGAGTAGCGGCCCCCGGGGGCGGCCTGAACGTGGCCTTCGAGCTCGAGGATCAGCATCATCGAGGACACGGCTTCTGGTTTGAATCCGGTACGAACGACCAATACATCGAGGTCCGCAGGATCAAAGCCGAGCGCATCTAACAAGATTTTGTGATCCTTGTCCATGCCCAGATCGCGTGAAAGGGCCGTGCCGGGGCCCGCGGCGGCACGAGGCCGGCCTTCGAAAAATGCCGAAAACTCCAACTCACTCAATATGTCATGCACTGTTTCGGTCAGCTTTGCACCCTGCCGGATGAGCTCGTGACAGCCGCGGCTCAAGGGACTGTGGATCGAGCCCGGAATCGCGAACACCTCCCTGCCGCAGGATGCCGCCTCGCGCGCCGTGATGAGGGAGCCGCTTCTGCGTGCCGCTTCGACCACCAAAGTCCCGAGGCTCAAGGCCGCAATGATGCTGTTCCGCTGCGGAAAATTCTCCCGCCGAGGAGGAGTTCCGAGCGGAAATGCGCTGATCAGGGCGCCCTGCCGCAGGATTTCGAGGCTCAGGGAACGATTGCTCCGCGGATAGATGACGTCTACCCCCGACCCCAGCACGGCGAGGGTGATTCCCTGTGCCGCCAGTGCGCCTTGGTGCGCCGCGCTGTCGATGCCTGAGGCGAGACCACTGGTTATGGCAAGACCGCGTGCGCAGAGATATTCGGAGAGTTCCCGGGCCGTTTCCCGGCCCTGAGGGGTGGGATTGCGGCTGCCGACGATGGCCAGCTGCGGTTCGTTCAAGGCGTCCGCGTTGCCGGCGATGTACAGCGCCATCGGGTAACGTTCCGTCGCGCGCAGCAAGGTGGGGTAGCGTGGGTCCGTGAAGGCCACGACATGGTGCCGCGGATCTTCCAGCCACGCCCTTTCATCGGAGCTCGTTGCCGCCGCCGCCGTCGACAGGAATTCCCGCGCCGCAGCAGGCAGCCCGGCTCGCGCACGCGATGTGTCGGACGCTTCGGTGATGGCTCGGGCCGATCCCAGGATCTCCAGGGCTTTCGAGAGGGTGGGAATATCGAGCGCGGGCGTGCGCGTGAGCGTCGCCCAGGCAGAGGACTCTTTGCTCGGTGGCATTGCGCGGATTATCCGGCGGACGCCGCGACCGTGCCGCTCGGGAACTCGGCGGCAATGTTCAGATTTGCCCGACGTGCCCGAGCTGCTGTGCGGGTGCCGCAATACCGGTCGCCGCAACACGGCGCGGTGCTGCACCAGTCGTTGCTACGTCACCAGGCGGCGGGTCCGCGGCTCTTTACGGGTTCTCGACTCGATCGGCTACGCGAATGACGTTCGTGGCTTCCATGATGAGGCCGTAACTCAGGTGGTCGAAGGTCTTGAACACCATGAAGGTGCCGGTTCGCTCATCGGGCAGGCGCACCTTCGGGGCGGCCAGCCGGGTCATTCCATTCAGAAAGCCCCTGTTCACGGTGTCGCGAACGACTGCGCCCGCCTGGAACACCGCCAACACATTGCCCGGCGCGAGACCGTCGCCGGCGCCGCGATTGATCACCACCACCTCGTACTGGCCTATGATGGTCACGCCGTTGGACACGGCGATGATGCGGCCGTCGGTCTTGACCTTCGGCGGGCTGGGAATGAAATCCAGGGGGACTTCGACGCCGCCCGGGAACAATTTATCCCCCGCTTCGGTTTCGCGGGCCGATTCAGTCATGATGAGGGTGGCCGGGTCGCCGGCGCGGGTGACGTGACCGGCGCCGGTGAAGATGCCGTCGTAGCCCACGATGCGATTGCCGTCGTCCGGATCGCGCAGCGCGTCGCCGACGCGCACCACGTTGTAATGAGTACCGAGCTCGACGGGACCGGAGAACCCGCGCGCGTACACGGTGTCGCCGTCAGCCATGGCCACATGCATGTCGCGGTTGGCCAGCACATAGGGCGCATCTTTGATCTGCTCCTTCGCGAGCACGGAGGGCTTGGACATGAAGGCGGCATGGACCTGGGGATTGACCTGCCAGATTTCCGGCCAATACCAGGGGTCCCGCAAGAAGACTTTGGCAATGCCCCACAAGGTATCGCCGCGTTTCACGACGTAGCTGTCAGGAGCATTGGGATTCAGCACCGCTCCGCCTGGCGCGGTTCCGGACGGGGGAGCCGCGGCCCCCGGACCGGCATCGACGGCCGCTTCCATCGCCGTTCGATCGTCACCGACAACGGTGCCCTGCACGGTGCCTTGAGGCTCTGCCACCGGCACCGGGGCCGTTACACGCCGTTCCGTCTGACATCCGGCGAGCACCGCCACCGATAGAGTGAGGGCAATTATTTGATGACCTTGCATTCGTTTCGCTCCCTTGGCCTTAAGCTCGATGTCGCTGGCCGACTGGTATACTGCCGGCCTGCCGCCAAGACTTAGACGTATCGCCCGTTTCCGCGGTTTGTCGGCGCCGTGAGCGCGCTGCCGGTACAGGCATTAAGTTAAGCAGCGGCGGAACTTTAGCAACATTCTTCAGCCAAAAACACGATATTGCTCTCATAACTCCCATGACAAAGCTCGTAATTCTGGAGTACCCCGATCCTAGGCTGCGAAAGAAGGCCGCGCCGGTGACGGTCGTCGATGATGCGCTGCGTCAATTGACGGACGACATGCTGGAGACCATGTACGCAGCGCGGGGAGTGGGCCTTGCCGCCACCCAGGTCGACGTACACAAACGCTTGATCGTGCTCGATGTCAGCGAGGATCGCGATCAACCGCTGGTGCTCATCAACCCGGAGTTGCTGACGCGGGAAGGCTCGGGGCCCGGCGAGGAAGGGTGCTTGTCCCTGCCCGGCATCTACGAGAAGCTGTCGCGGGCAACCCACATCCGGGTGCGGGCGCTGGGCCGGGACGGCGAGCCCTTCGAAATGGATGCGCAAGGACTTCTCGCCGTTTGCATTCAACATGAGATGGATCATCTCGACGGCAAGCTGTTCGTCGACTACCTTTCCGAACTCAAACGCCAGCTGATCCGTCGGCGACTGGAAAAAGAGCGTAGGCAACGATCCACGGGGAGCGAAACTCGCGCCACTGCGCAGAGCGCGGCGCGGCGCCGCGCTACCACGCCGGCACTCTAGGCTCCTGAAGTCTTGAGCACGGATCTTCCTCCCCTGAAGCTGGGTTTCGCCGGCACGCCGGAATTCGCCGTTCCGGCACTCGAGGCACTGTCGGCGGTACACCGGATTTGCGCCGTGTTCACGCAGCCGGACCGCCCGTCCGGCCGCGGTCAACCGATGCACGCAAGTCCGGTCAAGAACCTGGCAACCGGACGGGGGTTCCCCGTGTATCAACCGGTCAGTTTCAAGTCGCCGGAGTTGCTCGAGACTCTGCGCGGCCTGGAGCTCGATGTCCTGGTAGTCGTCGCCTACGGCTTGATCCTGCCGCCCGCCGCCCTCGAGTGTCCTCGGTGGGGTTGCATCAATATCCATGGCTCGCTGCTGCCGCGCTGGCGGGGGGCGGCGCCGATTCAACGCGCAGTGCTCGCGGGAGACTCGAAGACCGGGGTGACCATCATGCGCATGGAGGCGGGTCTCGACAGCGGCCCCATGCTAGCGGCCCGCGAAATCGAGATCGGCGCGGACGACACCGCCAAGATCCTGCACGACCGGCTCGCGCGGCTCGGCGCCGAACTCATCGTCGACACCCTGTTGTCGTTGCGCGTCGGCCGTATCCGCGAAGTGCCTCAGCCTCCCGAAGGCGTCACCTACGCCGAGAAAATCAGCAAGGCCGAGGCATTGATCGACTGGCGGCAAGACGCGGCGCTCATCTCGCGGCGCATCCGCGCGTTCAATCCCTGGCCGATTGCCGAGACCCGGCTCAACGGAGCGCAGCTTCGCATCTGGGATGCGCAGCTGCCCGTCCCGGCCGGCGCGGAGCCCGGCGAGGCGCGTGCCGGTGCTTCGCCGGGAACGGTGCTGGCCGCCACGCATGACGGCATCGATGTCGCGTGCGGGCGCGGTGTGTTGCGGATTCTTCGTCTGCAGCTCGCCGGCCGCAAGCCGCTCGTCGCGCAGGAGTTCATCAAGGGACAGCGGCTGGACGGCGCGCGCTTCGCGTCGGTATGACAGCCACGGCCGCCAGTGCGCGTTCCTTGGCCGCATACGCGGTGGCGCGAATTCTGCGCGAGGGCGTCACTCTGGATGCGGCATTGAAGGATGCCCTTGCCGCCGCCGACCCCAAGCTCGCGCCATCGGTGCGCTCATTGAGCTACGGCGCGGTGCGCGGGTATTATCGTCACGAAGCGATCCTGAGGAGCGTCTTGTCGGCACCGGTGAGGTCGCTCGACCCCCTGGTGCGTGCGCTGCTGTCGGTGGCGCTGTACGAGATCGAGGATGAGAGAACACCGCAATACGCCGTGGTCGACGCCGCGGTGCAGACGGCCAAGGCCACCGACGCTGCGCGCGCGGCCGGATTGATCAATGCCGTACTGCGCCGCTATCTGCGCGAGCGCAAGAGCCTGGACGCGGATATCGCGCGCAGTCCGGCTACGCGCCATGCCTCGCCGGTGTGGCTCGCCGACCGTCTGCGCGCCGATTGGCCGGTGCGTTGGACTCAGCTGTTGGCCGCGGGCGATGCCCAGGCGCCGATGTGGTTGCGGGTCAATGGTCAGCGCACCACGGCCGGCGAGTATCTCGAGAGGTTGCGAGAGGCCGGGATCGGCGCCCGCGCCGAAGCGAGGGTGCCTCACGCCGTGGTGCTGGATTCCCCGCGCGACGTCGGCGATCTTCCCGGATTTGCCGAAGGCCTGGTATCCGTCCAGGACCTCGGAGCACAGTGCGTCGCATTTCCCCTGGGGTTGGCCGCAGGTCAGCGGGTGCTCGATGCCTGTGCGGCGCCCGGCGGGAAAACCGCTCTCATCGCGGAACGAGAACCGCAATTGTCCAAAGTGGTGGCGGTCGACATAGATCCGCAGCGGCTCGATCGGGTGCGTGAAAACCTGAAGCGGGGGAATCTTCGCGCCGAGCTCGTGAGCGGCGACGCCGGCACGCCCTCGCCCTGGTGGGACGGCGTTCCGTTCGATCGCATATTGCTCGATGCGCCGTGCTCGGCGCTCGGGGTGATCCGCCGGCATCCCGATATTCGCCTGCGTAAGTCCCCGTCGGATATCGACAAATTGCCGCAGGTTCAGGGACGCCTGCTCGCGTCTGCGTGGAAGATGCTGAAGCAGGGCGGACGCCTGGTCTACGCCACTTGTACCGTCACTCGAAGCGAAAATCACGACGTGGTCGCTGCTTTTCTGCGCAGCACTCCCGACGCCGCCAGTCTTCCCGCGGAGGATTGGGAGGGCTGGCCCCAATTCGGCGAAGCGGATGAATTTGGCCGGCAAATTCTTCCGGGAGAGGCGGGTGCGGACGGCTTCTATTATGCTGCCTTGACCAAGCAATGAACGCCGTGCGATCAAACACCGCGCTGAGTATCCGCCGACGAGCTTCGCCCGCGAGGTTTGCGTCGCTCATGTGCGCGGCGGCCGCCATGACGCTGTGGATGAAGCCCCTGCACGCCGACGGCCTCGAAGGGCGTTTCGAGGTCCGTTCCGCCGACTTGCAGCTCAAGGACGGCGTCTATCACTTGAACGCCCACATGGACTTGCCGGTCAGCGACGCCGTGCGGCGCGGCCTCGCCGAAGGCGTGCCGCTGACGATCGAGCTCGACCTCGATATCGAGCGGGTGCGCCAGCTGCTGCCGAACTCGAGGGTCGCCGAGCTGACGCAGCGCTACCATTTGCAGTACAACGCCGTGAGTGCGCGCTACATATTGCGCAACGACAACAGCGGCCAGCAACAGTCCCTGAGCGACATCGACTCCGCGCTGGAGCAGCTCTCCGAAGTGCGCAGCCTGCCGGTTTTGGACAAAGCCCTGATGTCCGCCAACCGCCGCTACGAGGCGAGCGTTCGCGCCAAGGTCGATTACGGCTCGGTGCCGTTCAGCCTGCGCGTGGTCATGTTCTGGGTGAACGAATGGCATCGCGAGAGCGACTGGTACACATGGACGCTGCAGCCATGATCCGCAAGTACGGCGCCACGGTGCTGGGCTCGATCGGCGTGGTGCTGTGGCTGGTCGCGCTGTATATGCTCGCCACGGCCGCGCAGAATTCGGCCCGGTTCGAGAAGTGGATGCCATGGATCCTGCTGATCAACATCTCCGGGCTCCTCACGCTGTTCGTGCTGCTCGCCGGCAAGCTTTCGCAACTGGTGCGCGACTACCGCAGGCATGTACCAGGGTCGCGCCTGAAAGGCCGCACGGTGGCGATTTTCAGCGCCCTGGCCGTCGCGCCGATTCTGGTCGTCTATTATTTTTCCCTGCAATTCATCAATCGCGGCATCGACAGCTGGTTCGAGCTGGAAGTCAGTCAGGGACTCAAGGACACGCGCGAACTCTCGCATGCCGCCCTCGAAGTGCGGGTGCGGGAGTTCCTCCAGCACACGCAGGCCGTGGCCCACACCCTGTCGGTGAGCCCGGATCTCGAGTTGATCGGCACGCTCGATCGCGAGCGGCGCGACAGTGCGGCGCTCGAATTCACCATCGTGGGCGCGCAAGCGCAAATTCTCGCCACGAGCTCCGATCGCCCGATGGATGCCCTGCCGGTGCCGGCGACCGACGAGATGCAGCTGCAGCTGCGGCGCGGCCGCCCCTATGTGAGCTTGGACACCGACGCGCTCGGCGGCTACCTGATTCGCGCGGCGGCGCCGCTCGATGTCGGCGGCGGTGGCTCGAGAATACTGATCGCCTTGTATCCGGTCCCGCAGCAGCTGAGCCAGCTCGCCGATACGGTGCAGCGTTCCTATACCCAGTACGCGAATTTGGTGCAATTGCGCCGGCCGCTCAAGTCGACCTTCGTGTTGATCCTGTCCTTCGTCGTGCTGATGTCGCTGATTGCCGCCGTCTATGGCGCGTTCTTCGCCGCCCAGCGTCTGGTGCAGCCCGTGCAAGATCTGATCGCCGGAACGCGGGCCGTGGCGAAGGGCAATTACGACACCAAGCTGCCGCTGCCTTCGCGCGACGAGTTGGGTTTTCTCGTGACCTCGTTCAACGACATGACCAAGCGGCTGGCGCGCGCCCGCGAGGAAACGCGCCGCAGTCAACAGGCGGTGGAAGCCGAGCGGGCCGGTCTCGCCGTGATTCTCGCGCGCCTGTCCACCGGAGTCGTGTCGCTCGAGGCGAATTTGACCGTGCGCACGGCGAATCAGGCGGCCAGCGCCATCCTGGGCGTGGACCTCGAGGCCGCCGTCGGCAAACGATTCGACGGGTCGATCAGCGGCTCGACGCTGTTCACCCAGTTCCTGGCGGCGCTCGAGTTGCATCTCGGCGCCGAGGACCTGGATTGGCGCGAGCAGCTCGAATTGTTGTCCGACTCCGGGAAGCGTGTGCTCGTGTGCGCGTGCACGGCCTTGCCCAACGACCTGGGAGGCGCGCCCGGCGTGGTACTGGTATTCGACGACATCACGACGCTGCTGCAGGCGCAGCGCGATGCGGCTTGGGGCGAAGTGGCGCGCCGCCTGGCGCACGAGATCAAGAATCCCCTCACGCCGATTCAACTGTCCGCGGAACGGATGCGGCGCAAGTTCTTGGGGCAAATGAACGCTCAGGACGCCCAGATACTCGAGCGGGCGACGCACACCATCGTCGCTCAAGTCGATGCGATGAAGCAGATGGTCAACGCGTTCAGCGAATATGCGCGCGCGCCCGACATGCATTTCTCGCGCTTCGATCTGAACCAGCTGATCACGGAAGTCGTGGACCTCTACCGCGTCCAGGACTCGAGCGCCGAGCTCAAATTGCTGCTCGACCCGCATCTGCCGGCCATCTGCGCGGACCGGATGCGGATCCGCCAGATTCTCAACAATCTGGTGACCAACTCGCTGGAGGCCCTGGAGGGCCGGCCGGACGCCTGTGTCGAGATCGAAACTCACGTCGCCCAGGAAGGTCCTAAGCACGTAGCGTCGGTGGCGATCGTGGTCACCGATAATGGGCCGGGGTTTCACAGGGACTTGATCGGTACCGTGTTCGACCCCTATGTCACGAGCAAACCCAAGGGTACGGGCCTGGGGCTTGCGATCGTGAAGAAAATCGTCGAAGAACACGGCGGGCGCATTGAGGCGGATAATCGGCGCAGCGGAGGCGCCCGCGTGCGAATTCTATTGCCGTTGAGCGACGGCGCACGCTCCATGGGCGTGCGTGAACCGCGCAAGGGCGAACACAGGAGAGAACGTGTATGACCGCTTCGAGAATACTGGTGGTGGACGACGAGGCGGATATCCGCGGATTGTTGAAAGAGATTCTTTCCGAAGAGGGGTACGAGGTGGACGTCGCCGCGGATGCGACCCAGGCGCGTTCTTCGCGCGCGACCCAGGTGCCCGACCTGGTCCTGCTGGATATCTGGATGCCGGACACCGACGGCATCACCTTGCTGCGTGAGTGGTCGGTAGCCGACGGTTACGACTGCCCCGTGGTGATGATGTCCGGCCATGGCACGGTCGAGACGGCTGTCGAGGCCACACGGCTGGGAGCCTACGATTTCGTCGAGAAGCCGTTGTCCTTGACCAAGCTGCTGCGCACCGTCGAGCGGGCGCTCGATGCCGGCCGCCGCAAGCGCCTGTCCGCGCGCGCGCACGGGCCGACGCTCGCCGTGCCCATCGGCAAGGCCAAGGTCACCCAAGCGCTGCGAGAGCAGGTGCGGCACGCGGCCTCCAGTTCGTCCCCGGTGCTGCTGCTCGGTGAACTGGGATCGGGGCGCGAAGCCTACGCGCGCTACATGCATTCGCTGAGTGCACGCGCATCGAAGCCGTTTTTCATGGTGGTTGCGGCGAGCTTAGGCGCCGACCCGGCCGCGGCGCTGTTCGGCAGCGAACGGGATGGCCGCATCGAAGTGGGCGCGCTCGATCAGGCGGCCGGCGGATCGCTGTACCTGAACGGGCTGGAGGATCTGAACGGCGAAGCGCAGCGCGCGCTGGCGGGCGCCATCGAGCAGAACGGCTACACGCGTGTGGGCGGACGGCAACGAATACCGCTCAATGTGCGCTGGATCAGCTCCGCGCAGGATGGATTCGAGTTGCCCGCCTCTCCGGAACCGTTCCGCCGCGACCTCATGGCGCATCTCAACGTGATCACCCTGCGCGTGCCCAGCTTGCGCGATTACGCCGAGGACGTTCCCGATCTATTGCGCTACTACGTCGATCGCCTGGTCGACGATCAACATCTGCCGCTGCGCCGCTTCAGCGTGGCCGCGCAGAATCGGCTGAGGAACTACCCCTGGCCCGGCAACATTGACGAGCTCAAGAATCTGGTCCAGCGCGTGCTGGTTCTCGGCGTGGGCGAGGAGATCCGCCTCGAGGAAATCGAGCGCGAACTCGCGGTGAAACTGGCGGTGGACGAGCCGCTGGTGAAGCAAGACCTGCTTGCGCTGCCGCTGCGCGAGGCGCGCGAGCAATTCGAGCGGGCCTACCTGCAGCAGCAGCTCCTGCTGTGCAATGGCAAAGTGGGCCAGCTGGCCAAGCGGGTGGGCATGGAGCGCACGCATTTGTACCGCAAGTTGCGGGCATTAGGCGTCGATTTTCGCCAATTAGGCGAGGATTGAGCACGCTCCGGAAAATGCCTGCCCGACCCAGCCTCCTTCGAAACTTCCGTCGCCCAGCAATGATCCCGGTCAGTACTCGGCGCTACGCGCCTCGCCCCTTACGGGGCCGCCCCTTCGGGCGTTCTAGTCGGCCGGACGACCGACTAGTCGCCCACTCGGATCACCAGCACGTCGACATCGGCTTTGCGGAGGATTTGCCGCAGGCGGTTGAGCTCGTTCAGCTTGGAAATCGGACCGATGCGGATCCGGTGCCAGGTGTCGTTGTCGACGGATACCTTCTGCACCTTGGATTCGATGCCTTGCAGTGCGAGCTGCGCGCGCACGCGATCGGCGTCGGCGAAGTTCTTGTAAGATCCGGCCTGCAGAACGTAGGTTCCGCGGCGCGTCTCGGGGACGGATTTGACGTCGGGCCGAACATCCTTGTCCTTTTCGGGCACCACCACTTCGAATTTCGGCAGCATGTCGTAGAAGGCGTAGGACTTGGCCGAATCCTCCGTGCCCGAGTCCCCGGCTTCCGCGTCGGGAGGCTCGGTGCTGCGGGATTTTTTCTTGTCGGCTTTGCCGGCTCTGGCGATTTGCGCGTCCGGCCGGTGGTCCTTGATGTACACGACGGCGGCTACGCCGAGACCCACCGCCAATCCGCACAAGACTCCCGTCCACCCGGAGAAGCCCGTGTTCTTCCGGCGTCTGGTCTTGTAATCGCGTGCCGCACCCTTGGACATTGGCCCCCGCTACATCGTCTCGGGCGCGGATACGCCCAGTAATTCGAGGCCGTTGCGAATGACGGTCTGGGTGGCAAGCGCAAGGGTGAGCCTGGCGTCGCGTAAGCCCGCATCCTCCACGATGAATTGATGTGCGCTGTAATTGGTGTGGAAATCGTTCGCCATATCCCGAAGGTAGTGCACCAGGGTGTGCGGCGCGCGCAGCGCCGCGCACTGGTGGACGATTTCGGGGAATGCACTCACGCGCTTGATCAATTGCAGTTCCTGCGGTTCGGCCAGCTTGCCCAAGCACCTGAGGCCATGCGCCGCGTCGTGGGCGAGTCCGCGCTCCTTGAGCTGCCGCATCACGCTCGCGACCCGTGCATGCGCGTACTGAATGTAGTACACCGGGTTGTCGTTCGAGCGGGCCGTGGCCAGCTCCAGGTCGAAGTCCAAATGCTGGTCGTTGCTGCGCATGACGTAGAACAGCCGCGCCGCGTCATTGCCCACTTCATTGCGCAAGTCGCGCAAGGTGACGAACTCGCCCGAGCGGGTTGACATTTGCGCCTTCTCGCCGCCCCGGAACAGGGACACGAATTGCACCAGGCGCACCTCGAAGGAATCCGCGGGGCCGCCGAGCGCCTGAAGGCCCGCGCGCAGGCGGGTGATGTAGCCGTGATGATCGGCGCCCCAGATGTACAGCAAATGATCGAAGCCTCTTCCAAGCTTGTTGAACACATAGGCGATATCCGACGCAAAATACGTCTTGACGCCGTTCTCGCGCACCATCACGCGGTCCTTTTCGTCGCCGTAGTCCGTGCTCTTGAACCACCAGGCGCCGTCCTTCAGATAGGCGTGTCCCGCCTTCTTCAATGCGTCGAGCGCATTGTCGACGGAGCCGCTGTCGGCCAAGGATCGCTCGGAGAACCAGCAGTCGAAGGTGACGCCGAATTCCCTCAGGTCCTCGCAGATATCGTCCAAGATGCCGGCGAGCGCGAGACCCAGCACGCGCCGAAACGCGGCGTCCCCGATGAGGTGCCGCGCCCGGGCGATCACCGCGTCGATGTACACGTCCTTGTCGCCTCCCTGCGGCTCGTCCGGCGGCAATTTCGCGAAGACTTCGGCGGCGCCGTGGCGCAGCTTCGCGCCTTCCGCGGCGAACAATTGCTCGGCAATGGCCACGATGTACTCGCCGCGGTAGCCGTTTGCGGGAAACGTGAAACGCTCGCCGCAGTGCTCGAGATACCGCAGCCAGGTGCTGACCGCCAGAATGTCCATCTGGCGGCCCGCATCGTTGATGTAGTACTCGCGCTCCACGCGGTAGCCCACGGCTTCGAGCAGATTGGCCACGGAGGCGCCGAAGGCGGCATGCCGGCCGTGACCGACGTGCAGAGGGCCCGTCGGGTTTGCGGAGACGAATTCGACCTGGACCGATCGGCCGGCGCCGAGGCGCGATCGGCCATATCCGCGCCCTTCCTCGAGTACCTTGCCGATCTCGGCGTGGTAGGCGTCCTTCGACAGAAAGAAATTGATGAAGCCGGCGCCTGCAATCTCGACCTTGGCAACCGCGGGACTCGCCGGCAGCGACCCCACCAGGGCCTCGGCCAGTTTGCGCGGATTCTGGCGGGTCTCCTTGGCCAGCCGCATGGCAAGATTGCTGGCGAAATCGCCATGCTGCGCGTCGCGTGTGTTCTCGACCTCGATGCTCGAGGTTCGCGCGGCAGCGGGCACCAGTTCCTCCGGCAGGGCTGCCAGGGCCCGCCGCAGCAAATTTTCGATCAGAGTCTTCAAAGCGAATCCATAGGTCAAAGGTAGGAGGGGCCGGTCTGAAGTCCAAGTCGTCGGTCGGGAGTCCAGTCGGTCAGGAGTCCAAAGGGCCCGCAGTTTACCCGGAATCGCCCGCTTTCAGACAGTTGCGGAGGTCACTCGGACTAGGAGCCTTCTTGCGGCTCAATCCACTTCCAGCGGATCCACGTCGATGGACCAGCGCAGACCGGGCGGCCCGCGCAGCTTTTCCACCTGCGGCAGCCAATCCTTCAAAAAGCGCTGCAATGTGGACCGTGCGGTGGTCTCGATCAGGAGATGCGCACGGAAGTGGTCGGCCCGGCGCGCGATCAAGGCGCTGGCGGGACCCAGCACCTTGACGGCCGCCGCGTCGCCCAGCCCTCGGCTGGAATCCACCGCGGCGCGTAGAAACGCGTCCAGTCCGAGGCTGTCCTTGGCTTCGGCGCGCAGCATGGCGAGCCGCGAGTAGGGGGGCCAACCGGCTTCGCGGCGCTCCTCCAGGGCGCTGACCGCGAAACCCTCGTAGCCTTCCGTCATGAGCCGATTCAGGAGCGGGTGTTCGGGAAACTCGGTCTGAATCATGACCTCCCCGGCCAGGGACCCGCGCCCCGCGCGCCCGGCGACCTGGGTGATGGTCTGCGCGAGACGCTCGGTCGCGCGAAAGTCGCTGGCGAACAGCCCCTGATCGGCATCCACGATGACCACCAGGCTGACCTCCGGAAAGTGATGACCCTTGGTGAGCATTTGAGTCCCGATCAGAATTCGCGCCTCACCGCTGTGCACCCGGTTGAGGACGGTTTGCACCGCGCCCCGCGCGGACGCGGTGTCTCGGTCCAGCCGCGCCAGCGGCGCCTCGGGAAACAATCGCCCCAGGGTTTCCTCGATCCGCTCGGTGCCCTGACCCACGGGATTCAAGGCTTGGCCGCAGCTACCGCAAGTCGCGGGAACGGGGCTGTGTGCGCCGCAGTGATGGCAGCGCAGTTGCTGCGCGCGACGGTGCAAGGTCATCCGCGCATCGCAATGCGCACAAGGCGCGACCCAGCCGCAGGCAGTGCAGAACAAGCTCGGTGCATAGCCGCGGCGATTCAGGAACACGATGACCTGCCCCCCGGCTTTCAGGTGCCGCTCCATGGCCTGCACGGCGGGCGTCGACAGTCCCTGATCGGCGGCGTGCTTGCGCAGGTCCACGATCGACAGGCGCGGCGTCCGCGCCGCCCCCGGCCGCTGCGGCAACAGGTGTTTCGAGTAGCGCGCCGTCGCCGCATTCTCCAGGGTTTCCAGCGACGGCGTCGCGGAGCCGAGAACGATGGGCACGTTCGCACCCCGGGCTCTCATCACCGCGAGATCGCGGGCCGAATAACGGAAGCCTTCATGCTGCTTGTACGAGGGGTCGTGCTCCTCGTCGACGACGATGAGCGCGAGCTTCGGCAGCGAGGTGAACACGGCGGATCGCGTTCCTATGATGATGCGCGCGTCTGCACTGTGCGCCGTGCGCCAGGCGTCGCGGCGCTCGACGGGGCTGAGGCCGGAGTGCAGCGCCGCCACCCCGGAACTGAAGCGGCGGCGGAAGCGATCGACCAGCTGCGGCGTCAGAGCGATTTCGGGCACGAGTACCAGAGCCTGGCCTCCGTCGGCGATCGCTGCGGCGATAACCCGCAAGTACACCTCGGTCTTGCCGCTGCCGGTCACGCCGTAGAGTAGATGGGGGGCAAAGGCCCGGGACGCGAGTATGGCGGCGACGCAATGAGCCTGGGGTTCGGTGAGCGCGACGTCGCTGGGACGCGTCTCCATCGCCGCGGCCGCAGGCCCGGCGGTCTCCACGATCCACCCGCGCGCGGCCAGCGAACGCAGTTGGGCGGGCTTGAAGGCCTCGCCGATGTCGTCGGCGGCGGCGCATCCCCTCGTCCCGAGCCAGGCGAGCAGGGCTCGCTGGCGCGGGGCGCGGCGCAGGCCGGGAGCGGACAATTCCCGTCGCCCCGTTTCGCTCAAGCACCACCATTCCGTCTTCTGCAGCGCGGGCTGACCGGCACGCAGGCTGATCGGCAAGGCGGCGGCAAACACTTCGCCGATGGGGTGGTGGTAGTACTCGGCCGCCCAGCAGAGCAAATCGAAGGTGACCGGGTCGACGATGGAGTGCTCGTCCAGAATCTCGAGCGCTGCCTTGAGCTTCGAGGCGGCGACAGCCGACTCGGAGGCGATCCCAACCAAGATACCGATCAGCTGTTGGCGGCCAAAGGGCACGCGCACCCGCACGCCCAGGCGGGGAGCCTGATGGGACCCCACGCCTGTGGGCGGCCGATAGTCGAAGACACGGCGCAACGGTGTATCCAGCGCAACCTGCAGAATCATCGGTCCTGTTTGTCCCCAAAATATGTGGATAAGTCTGTTGAAAAACTCAGGATCTCCACCCTGAGTGCCGGTTCCGTTTCGAGTCCCATACAAATTGGTGAAAAAGTGTGATAAAGCGCAATGAATCTTTTAAATTCAACAGGTTATGACGCCATCTATCCCGCGCCAAGGTGTCGATCCAAGACATTGCAGTGGACGCCACACGCGGTGTGCGTAAGTCGCTGATCTTGCGCGAACCAAAGGAGCCTGACCGACACCGTGCCCATGGGTCTTGAGAGGCTCCCGGCCGTCAACCGCGGCGCCGGATGGGCGTTTATACCTGGAATGGCGTCCGTCGACGTTGAGAGGACGAGGCATGCCCCCCTTTGATACGCTGAACCAGGCTTGGACGGTCTGGGATGGTCCCGCCCCAGGACCTGAGGATGCGGTTCTGGAGTACACGCGAGAACTCGATAAATTCTTGGCCGAGATCGAGCGGCGCGCATTCCGCATGGCGCAAGTGGCGCTGCGTGACCCGGACGATGCGTTGGACGTGGTGCAAGACGCGATGCTCAAGCTGGCGCGGAACTATGCGTCACGCCCCAGCGCGGAATGGCGGCCGTTGTTCTATCGAATTTTGGAAAATGGCATACGCGATCTGCAGAGGCGGAGAACCGTTCGCAAGCGGATCATGAGCTGGCTGCCGGGACCGAAAGACGATCCCGACGGTGAGGCGCAGGATCCGCTCGACAATGTCGCCGACCAGGCGCCCGCCATTCCCGAGGCGCTGATGCAGGGACAGGCAATGCAGCAGCTCGAGGTCAGCTTGCGGGCCTTGCCGGCGCGGCAGCGAGAGGCGTTCATGCTGCGGAATTTCGAGGGTCTGGACGTGGCCGAAACGGCAACCGCCATGGGTTGCTCGCAAGGCAGCGTCAAGACGCATTACTCGCGCGCGGTGCATACGCTCCGCGAGCAACTGGGCGAGGTCTGGTGATGAACGAACAATCCCGTGATTCCTTCGAGGAGCGAGCCCAAGCGCTGTTTCACGACAGCGTCGAAGGCTTGGACTTCGCGACGCGCGCGCGCCTCACGCAGGCGCGCAATGCCGTGATCGAAGCGGCGTCCGCGAGCCGCCGGTCCTGGTTTCTGCGAGTCGGAGTGCTGACGCCGGCGGCCGGCGTGACCGCCGCTGCGATTCTGGCCGCGTTCCTTTGGTTGGGATCGCCATTGAGTCAGCACGCCGTTACAGTAGCTGATGGGCAGGCGAATTTCGAAGATTTGGAACTGGTCGCGTCCGCGGATGAGGGTGACGCGATGGACATGCTGCAAGACGATATTGAATTTTATGACTGGGCGGAAAAGGCGGCGGATCCGGGACCTCCCGCCTAGCGCTCCGCCGTCGTTGCGATGGGGAAGACATTGGATGTTCGCCGGCGTGGCTGTGTGCTCGGCGGTAATTGCCGGTTCGCCTCCCCCGCCGCCGCCAGCGTCGCCGGCGCCGCCGCCGGCGTCGTCACCGGGCGCGCCCGATGATGATTTCATCGAATTCTTGGGCGCGGATGATGTGGGTGATGCAGCTTGGTGGGAATTCTTGAAGAGGGCGCCGCCGCCGCGAAGGGTAAATCCTCCTGCAGCGCCGCCTCAGGACGTTAAGCAATGATCAGGGCGTTGTTGGTTGGTGCCGGTCTGGTCCTCGCGGCCGCGGGCGCGGCCGCGCAGGTTCCGGCCGCGCCCGAGCCCGCACCCGAGCCCGCACCGGCGGCTGCCCCTGCGCCTGCCCCTGCGGCGCCCAGGACGTGGTCGTCGATGTCGCCCCAGCAGCAACAATTGCTCAAGAGCTATCAAGGAAAATGGGAGAGCCTGCCCCCGGAGCGCCAAGAGGCGCTGGCCAGCGGGAGTCAGCGCTGGCTGTCGATGTCGCCGGAGCAGCGGTCGAGTGCGCAGCAGCGCTTTACACAATGGCGCGCCATGCCTCCGGAGCAACGACAGCAGCTTCGCCAGCGCTGGCAGCAGTACAAGAGCTTGCCGCCGGAACAGCAACAGCGGGTGCGCGAATCGTTCAACCGGTTTCGGCAAATGCCGCCGGAGAAGCGCATGGAATTGCGCAACCAATGGCGTCAGATGAGTCCGGAACAGCGCGGCCGAATCATGCAGCGGCCGCCGGCGCCGCGGCCGCAGGCTCAACGCCTGCAGGCGCCGCACGCGCCGCCGCACCGCGGCTGGCGATAGTCCCCACGGCGTTGCCTGCGGCGGGAATCACGCCGATGCCGCCGATGATGCGGCCAGCGCGACCATCGCGCCGACCAGAACGATGCCATGCACGAGGTTCGATCCGGTGCGGAAGCAACGGCGGCACGAGTCCCGTGGGGACGCCCACGACGACAGTCATGCAAGTCTCGCAAAACCGGAGAATTATGCCCAAACATTGAACTATTACATGATAGTCGACTATCTTTAGCGGTGTCATGAAGCCGATGATCCAGGACAAGCCGCAGTTGTTGGATTGGAGGGACGACCTCGCGGTCGCGACGCACGGGTATCCGTTGTCGCAGCAGATCCTGCGCACCGATGTGTCGGGAATGCCGCTGGAATGGGTGGACTATCGGGAAGCCGCGCGTCTCTACCACACCGACCAGGTCGCCTATGCCTGCGGGACGCTGCTGTACCGGCTCTACGGCGGTACCTGTGCGC
>WNFR01003147.1_pt1 | contig 17133 bp, 20 predicted proteins | sample 5400221 | NCBI WGS metagenome assembly WNFR01 (sample SAMN13153357, study PRJNA577476) | soil metagenome | isolation source: 40 cm soil under Madrone tree | place: USA:California | collected 2016-06-14
GTCATCCGATCGTCGGCGATAAAATCTACGGCCCTGACGAGCAGTTGTATCTGCGGTTTATTGAGACCGGGTGGACTCCCGAGCTTCAGGAGAAACTCCTCTTGCCACGCCACGCTTTGCACTCAGCGAAACTGGCAATCGATGGCCGACGCGAATGGACGAGCGCGCTCGCTCCCGATCTCACCGATTTCACGCGATAGGGACAGCTCGGCGCCTGTGCTATTGCAATCCAATTGAGTGTTCCTATCGTAGCGCGCGAATGAAACACGCCCGCGCATCGGCTGTCTTGTTGTTTCTCAGCAATTGCTTTTATCTCTTCGGTGGCACTATTGAAACGCAAGTCGAACCCGGGCGCAGCGACTTTAATCCTCCGCGCTTTGAGTTTGCCATTGAGTCCGCATATCTCCTTGGTGCGATCAACGCGCCCGCCGGCTACGAAATCGGAGCTGAATTTCTCACAGGACGGATTCGATGGGGAGTTGTAGATCGCGACACGTGGCTCCGCGGTTACAATCAATTTTATGTCAGTGCCATGGCGGAGCCGATTTTTCGCGGCATCGAAAACTATTATTTCGGATTTAATCTGGGCTTTCGCTACAATTTCGCGCCACGGGGTGGCCGATTCGTGCCGTACATTTCTGGCGGAGTCGGCGGCGGATGGATCGACAGCCACGCGAATATTGCCGGCGGCCAGGGCCAGGATTTCACGTTCAACATTTTATCGGCAGCAGGTATCTCCTATATCCTCAATGATCACTGGAAATTGGATGTGGGCGCGCTGTATCAGCATCTTTCGAACGGCGGACAAAACGATCCTAACCCCAGCCTGAACCTGTTCGGTCCGCAGGCGGGCGTGACGTATTCATTTTAGCGCACCCTGTCATGTCGAGCGAAGCCGCTGCAACGAAATGCGAAGCATGAGGCCAAGCTTTGAAACACTTCTGGAGGACAAACAAAGATCCTTCGCTCCGCACAGAATGAGAATGGATTGGGCTTGAAATGAATCCGCCTAACGAAAACATTTTAGTCATTAGGCGCAGTTTGTTTGATGAACTTGGTGCTTTCCAAGGGCTCAGCTTTGAGCCTGAGAAGTATCTGAGGGCGATTCTATTGCGCGGGAACAATTTTTTTATTCCGCGTTCGCAAGCCGAAAGCGACCCCGCGTTCAAGCAAATCATTCCGTACGCACTGATCGTCTTTCAAAACTCCGTGCTCCACTACGTGCGCGGCAAGAAAGCGGGCGAGCAGCGACTGGTTGCAAAAGGCTCGCTCGGCATTGGCGGGCACATGGCAGAAGATTCCGACAGATTTCTGTGGCATTCGACTGACGAGGAGACTTATCGCGCGGGTGTGGAACGCGAAGTGAACGAAGAGATCAAAATTGATGCTCCATTCGAAGATCGAATCGTTGCGCTCCTAAACGATGACACCACCGACGTTGGCAGAGTCCATCTTGGCATCGTTCACGTTTTCAAAGTGTCCGAACCGAAGGTGGAAAAACGCGAAGCGATGATCACCGGCCTGACATTTCTTGCAAAAGAAGAATTGCTTGCGCGCCGCCAAAGCATGGAGACATGGTCACAGATTTGTCTCGATTCGCTCGACCGCCTGTTGCTGTAGCCGCTGTCCCCAACCGCGACGGAGTTGTTGTTTAGCCGCCAGGTGGAGGAGGCGAAGTTTCAGTTGCGGGCGAAGCTTCCGTGGTCGGCGAAGTTCCAGTTGCTGGCGAACCTGCTGCAGGTGCGGAAGCAGCTGGAGGTGGAGGTGCAAGTGCGGGACCGGCTGCGGGCCGCTGCTGCGGAATGAATGCTATGTCATCGATTTGCCAGCGACCAACCGGATGGGAAATGGTGAAATTAATCTCGGCATATTCTGCGGGATAATTTATGCGCGCTTGAAAAGTGCCATGCGGCTCGAAAAATTGTGATTGGAATTCGATCTTGCCCTGCACATTGATTTGGCCAACTGGCGCTCCGTGCCTGCCAATTTCATTGATAAACTCCTGCTGCGCAGTCGGCGCGGCGAAGTTCATACGGGCTTGCGGGCTAAGGCGCGACGCAAAAAAGTTCAGATCATGCTGAACGACAATTTTCTGAACTAATTCATTAGCGAATTGTTGTCCTTCTTTGGCCATCTGCTGTTTGGTGGAGTTGAGCCACCAATAAGCGCCCCCAAGCAACGCCAGCACGATAATGACCAGAACAATGACTTGTCCGGAGGATTTCGATCGAGAATTCAATTTCATTTGTTTCGTGTTTCTTTAATAAGCGAACCCCATGCTTTTGATTATTTCGCCGTTACGAATGAGCACGGAGTGTTTTTGCTTGCCTGTATAAGCGCCGAATTGGTTTCGCGCGTTCACGGTAAAATTAACAAGATACCCGGAGACAGCTTCGCTGTCCTTGCCGACATCGCTTGGTTTCGGGTCGCCGTTCCACTCAATGCGCGCGCTGTTCGGATCAATCAATTGCGTGTTGAGCCACTGCATAATGATCTGCTTATAATTTGTGGGGTAAGAGCCGAAACGGGTGGTGTCTGGTGAGGGCGTTTGGGCCTTTAAGCCGTCGACGATCGTCATTCCCAAGCCAATCGCGCAAATCAGCGACAACGATAGGAATGGTTTCATTTAGACTGTTTACCAGCGACCGAAGTGGCTAGTCCAGCCTAATGAGACCGCAGCTGTCAAGCTTCCAGAAACAGCGGCATCGTCAGGTGTCGATTCAGTCGGACCAGACTCGAATCACGGTCACCGTTGGAGTGCGGCGCCACGCCGGTTTCATTGTCGGCTCGGGTGAATTGCGTCGCACGATAAGGCTGCTTTCTTTCCGGACGCGGTGCATCATCGAGGATAATGTGTGTGGACAAATTTTTGCTCCGGTTTGCCGTTGTCGCTGGGTTTATCGCCTGGTCGACGCCAGTTTTCGCCCAGGAAGTTCCGGCGCAAACTTCGGCTCCCGTAGTTTCCGAAACACCCACGTCAGGCGATACCGCAGCCGCCGTCGGCCACCACGGCAACGACTCCCCCGCCCGGCAACAGGCGACACCGCTTGACGCCGCTGCGGCGACGCAGGCCTGGTTGGACAGCGTCCCGAGAGAGAAACGCGAAAAATCAGATGCCTATTTTGAGGGCGGTTACTGGCTGCTTCTTGGGAATTATCTTGTTGCTGCTGCAATTTCGATCTTGCTGTTGTCATCGGGGATTTCAGCGCGGCTACGCGATTTTTCGGAAGGACTCGCGAGATCCAAAACGCTGCAAGTCGCCTGCTACGGCGTCCTGTATTTGCTGCTCGTCTACGTTTTAAGTTTTCCGCTCAACGTGTACGAGCATTTCTTTCGCGAGCATCAATACGGACTGGCTACGCAGACTTTCTCCGCCTGGTTTAGCGAGCAGTTCATTGGGCTCGCGCTCACAATTATTGGCGGCACGATCTTTTTGGTTGTGCTCTACGCTGTATTCCGGCGAGCGCCGAAGACCTGGTGGATCTGGGGCACTATGGTTGCTGTCGTTTTCTCGTTTGTTCTACTCTTCATCGCTCCGGTGTTCATTGAGCCGCTTTTCAACACGTATAAACCGCTGACGAAGCCCGAAATTAGCGAGCCCATTCTCGCAATGGCGCGTGCGAATCAAATTCCTGTAAAACAGATCTTCGAGGTGGACGCGTCGCGTCAAACGACGCGGGTGAGCGCGAATGTTTCGGGAATTCTCGGTACAACGCGTGTCGCCCTGAATGATAATCTGCTCAACCAATGCACGCTTCCGGAGATCCGCGCGGTGATGGCACACGAGATGGGCCATTACGTGCTTAATCACGGAGCAAAATTGCTGACCTACCTGGGAATTTTTATCTTCGTTGGATTCGCGCTTACTCGAATTCTGTTTGACGTCGCCCTCAGGCGCTGCGGCGACAAATGGCGCGTGCGTGGCATCGCCGATCCAGCCGGGCTTCCCCTGCTGGCATTGATTTTTAGCACTTTACTGTTTCTCGCTACGCCGCTTCTCAACACAGTTGTCCGCGTTACCGAGCGCGAAGCTGACGCGTTTGGAATCAACACTTCGCGTGAACCCGACGGCATGGCAAAAGTAACGTTGAAACTCGGCGCCTATCGCAAGCTCGATCCAGCGCCGATCGAGGAATTCATCTTTTACGATCATCCCAGCGGCCGCGCGCGAATACGCATGGCGATGGATTGGAAAGCGGCGAATCTGCCGGCCGGCGATTCGAACGCCACAAAAAACGCCTCATCGTTGAACAGCTACTGATCAGTCGCTCGTGTTAATCACTATCCTACTTCGCGTGGATGTTGCGAAGGCGCAGCCGCGGTGAACGCGAACCTGCGTTTTCGGATGAGCATCAAGTTGCGAATGTAAATCAGTGAATTTGGCAGGTACGCGAGAATGCCGACGGGGTCGCGACGGAAGATGAAGTACACGCACATCAGCACGCTGCCGGCAATGCTCCAGTACCAGAAAGATACTGGAATCACACTTTCACCCTGCCTCTCGGAAGCGATCCATTGTACGAGAAACCGCATCGAGAAAAGAGCGTTCCCGACAAAGCCGAGAACCATGAGATAACTCCAATCGAGGCCAAGAAATCGGTATTCTTTTCCGATCCAAGTGATAGCAATAAGTGCGAGTGTGTTCATAGGTAATATGGTTGCTTAGCGTTTCCCCTCTTCCTTCTCAAGGAAGAGGGTAGGGTGAGGGTTTAATGCTTCAATGCAATAATTGTGAATCCCCTCACCTCAATCCTCTCCCCTCGAAAGGGGAGAGGCGGATCGAACCTGCGACGATTTAGTACGAGTTCTACGCCAAGTATTTCAATCGCTCAATTCAGCTATGGTCACGCTTTCAGTCGCGCGATCAATGTGTCAGCGATGGCAGCCGGTGTTTCAGCAATAGCAATTCCTGCTGCTTGCAGCGCTTCAATTTTTCCCGCAGCTGTTCCTTTACCACCGGAGATGATGGCACCTGCGTGACCCATTCGACGCCCGGGCGGAGCGGTCTTTCCCGCTATAAACGCGGCCACGGGTTTTTTGCAATTCGCCTTGATCCACTTCGCGGCTTCCTCTTCGGCGGACCCGCCAATTTCGCCAATCAAAATCATCGCCTCAGTTTCGGGATCGTTGTTAAACAATTTCACGCAATCGAGATGCGATAAGCCGTGGATCGGATCGCCGCCGATACCTATGCACGTTGATTGTCCGTAACCGCGTGATGTCAACTGCCACACCGCCTCGTAGGTAAGAGTCCCCGAGCGCGAAATCACGCCAATGCTGCCAGGCTTGTGAATGTAGCCCGGCATTATGCCGATCTTGCATTGACCGGGCGTGATTATGCCCGGGCAATTGGGGCCGATCAGACGCGCTTTTTCCCCGCGCATCAAGGCTTTTACGCGCATCATGTCCATGACCGGAATTCCCTCGGTGATGCAAACCACTAACTCGACGCCGGCATCGGCAGCCTCCAAAATTGAATCAGCAGCCGCAGATGCAGGCACGAACACCATCGACGCGTTACATCCGGTTTTTTGTCGCGCCTCCCATACTGTATCAAACACCGGCACTTTCTCTTCGAACATTTGTCCACCTTTCCCCGGCGTGACGCCCGCGACTACGTTGGTGCCATAATCCATGCACTGGCGCGTGTGAAATGCGCCTGCGCTACCAGTGATGCCTTGCACGACAAGGCGTGTGTTCTTATCGACTAATACTGACATGGCTAAGGCAGGAGTGAATTGAAGCCGTCATTCCGAGCGAAGTCGAGGCTGCAACGCAGCCGCGAACGCTTTCGGGGCGAGGCCAGGCTTTCAATCCCGTCGCGAAACCTTAAAGCAATTCCACGGGATCCTTCGACTCCGGTTTGCTGCGCTCAGGATGACAGCGAGGATCAGCCTGGTGCTTCGTCATTTTCGTTTGTGAATCACCAGTTTGTTGCCGTCGAGGTCGCGGAATTGCGCCATCCAGCACACAGGTGTCTCGGTCTTTTCAAGATCGAATTCCACGCCGCGCTCCTTTAGCTTCGTATAAGCGTTATCGAAATCTTCCACCTCAAAGGCGACCGTGGTCCCTTCGCGTGAAGGTTTCCAGGCCGGGTGACATCCGACACCGATCGTCGTTGCACCGAGATCATACTCCACCCACGCCCCGTCCATCTGCGTGCGTGTCGGCGTCAGCTCCAGCGTCTCCTGGTAGAATTTTCGCGCGCGTTCCTTGTCAGAAACCGCGATGGCAATGAAGGCTACTTCGTTTGTTATCATTTGCAGACTCCTTTCTCGTCTTCGGATTTGAGTTTATGAATTATCAGCTTATTCCCGTCGGGATCTTGCACCACCGCCATGTGGCAGCACGGCGTCTCAAAAGGCTCGGCAGCGAATCGGACACCTCGCCTTCGCAGCTCGTTAACCGTCTGCTCGAAGTTTTCCACTTCCAGCGCGGCGCTTGTGCCTTGCTCTGACGGCATCCATTGCGCGCCAACGTTCGCGATAGCCACGATGTTATCACCGACTGCGTATTCGATCCAATTTCCATCCATCATTTCTTCAGCGATAGCTAAGCCGAGAACACCTTCATAAAACTCACGCGCGCGTTTGATGTCCGTTACTGGAATTCCGACAAACGCTAGGTTGTTAATCTTCATGCGTGATGGCTTGGTTGCCGAGCCAGTCAGTTAACAGTGCGATCATTTTGGGGTCGAACTTCGCGCGCTTTCCCTTGAATGCGTCCGCCAGACTCAAATAATGCTGAAATGTGTGCCCGGTTTTCGGGATTTCGTAGAAGGACGCCAGATCTCCATTCCGGTTCACATACATCGCGATCAACTCGGAATCTTCGCGGCTCATGATCCAATCGAACACGCCCCGAAGAACATAGGTTGGAGCTTTTACGCGCGACCAGGCGTCGGCCAGATTCAAACTTTGTAACTGCTCATAGAATGCCAGGGGCCGTCCGTAGAGATGGCCATGATCTTTCCCTTCCGGCCAAAGCTCCTCTAGTTGCGGTTGTTCCTTCACTATATCGTCTACAGCTCGGTCCTTTGTCAGCCATTCCTGATAAAGAGTCGCCGCGCCTTTTATCCGATCGTTCACCTCGCCCGGAGATTTTCCCATTAATCCAAAGCGCCGGCGCTCGATTTCGAGCATGTGTTCGAACCAGGTCTTGACCCAACCGCCCACCGAAATGTAACCGCGCACTTGCGCTTGTTCAGCATCTGATTCGGGAATCAGTGGCGCAAAACCTCCGCCATTACTGATACCGAGTATGTAGACACGATGCGAGTCGATGAAATCGTAATGCTTCAAAGCACGAAAGGCTGCGCGATAACCCTCCAACTCCGAATTGAAATCGGTTTCACCGCAATCTCCTTCGCTGTCACCTACTCCTTGTTTGTCAACGCGAAACAAGGCGAATCCCGGCATCTGCGCCAGCCCGCGAAACACTAAACCGCTTTCGTCTTTCGTGTCGGCCGGCGCTTCCACGGAATCGCAACTCAACCAAGCAGCAACAAAGATGACCGGCAACTTTCCTTTCGCGTCGCGCGGCTTTGTGATGATCGTTCGCAACCGTTTCCCATCGGGCGCGGTAACGAAATCATAGATCACATCGACATTCGGGTAAGTTTCACGGGGCGTATTCGTTTTGCGCGGAAGCTCTTCGGCAGAGAGCGCTGCGGCAATCCCGACGAATGCTATCGTCCACGCCGCCTTCATTTGCTTTTGGCCGCAGCAACCGCTTTTTGCGCCGCGTCTGCCAGATCATCGGCCGCGATCAGCGCGAGTCCACTTTCTTTCAACAGCTGCTTGCCTCGCTCGACGTTTGTTCCTTCGAGACGAACGACCAGCGGCACGTTCAGGTTCAGACTCTTCGCTGCATTGATGATTCCCTGCGCGATCACATCGCATTTCATGATCCCGCCAAAAATATTCACGAGAATCGCTCTTACATTTTTATCGGCGATCAGGATTTTGAAAGCCTCGGTCACCTGCTCTTCTGTCGCGCCGCCGCCGACATCGAGGAAATTCGCGGGTTCGCCGCCATAAAACTTAATGATATCCATGGTCGCCATGGCCAGACCTGCGCCGTTCACAAGGCAGGCGATGTTTCCATCGAGGCCGATGTAATTCAGGCCGTGTTTTGAAGCTTCCACCTCGCGCGGATCTTCCTCCGCAACATCTCGCATCGCTGCGATCTCCGGATGCCGATACAGCGCGTTATCGTCGAAATTGAACTTTGCATCCAGCGCGAGGACTTCGCCTGTCTTGGTAATCACCAGTGGGTTGACCTCGACCATTGAGCAATCGAACGCGATGAATGTGCGATAAAGTCCCTCGAACAATTTCGATGCGTTCTTCAGCTGCGATGATTCGAAACCGAGTTGTTTTGCCAGTTTGCGAGCCTGGTATGGCTGCAGCCCAGCCAATGGATTAATCGGTTCCCGAATAATCTCTTCAGGCGACTTCGATGCGACGGCCTCGATCTCCACTCCACCTTCGGTACTCGCTACAATCAGAGGCGTAGCGGTCGCGCGATCCAGCAGGACGGCAAAATAAATTTCGCACGCAATATCGGCCGATTCGGCCACGAGCACTTTGTTCACCAGACGACCTGCCGGTCCGGTCTGGTGTGTGACCAGAATTTGTCCGAGTATTTTGGCTGCGACTTCGCGAACATCTTCTGCCGTCTTCCGAATGTGAACCCCGCCCTTGAATCCGTTTTTGAAAACCCCTTTGCCTCGGCCACCTGCATGGATCTGCGCTTTAACGACGACATCGACATCGCCCAGTTCACGCGCGATCTGCTCTGCCTCGTCGAGTGTCGCCGCCACTCTGCCGCGCGTCGTAGCCACATCGAACTTTTGCAACAATTCCTTGGCTTGATATTCGTGAATATTCATCGGCTTGCCTGCGTAACGAACCGAGCAATTAGCTTGCGATACGCATCGCCAGCAACGGTTTTCTTTGGCCAATTCGCTTGCCCGTTTCGAAGACATGTTGCACAAGAACGATTCGGAAGAAGTACTAGACTTAATCTGATGAATCCCATAGCCACGCCCTTGTGGGGCATCTGAGTTTAAATCAGGTCCACGCGAGGATGGCGCACAGCGCCGTGGCTACAAAGACCTACGGTCGGATCGCGCTTTGCATCGGTCGCTTCCTTGCGCGAAAAGATTGCCGATGCCAAACGGCGAAACGATTGAATCTCGTGTTCCGGCTCGATTGGATGCGTTGCCGTGGAGCTCGTGGCACTGGCTCATCGTCGTTTCGCTCGGCGCGACGTGGATTCTCGACGGCTTGGAAGTCACATTGGCCGGAGCGTTAGGCGGAGTTTTAACACGTCCCGAGACGCTCGGCCTGAGTGATGCGCAAGTCGGCGCCAGCGCAACGTGTTATTTGGCCGGCGCAGTGATCGGTGCGCTGGTTTTCGGTTACGGCACCGATCGATTTGGCCGTAAGAAATTCTTCTTCATCACGGTTGCGGTTTATCTGATCGGAACGGCGCTATCGGCCTTCTCCTGGAATTTCTGGAGCTACGCATCACTACGCGCGCTGACTGGAGCGGGTATTGGAGGCGAATACGCGGCGATTAATTCGGCGATTGACGAATTGATCCCAGCGCGTGTGCGCGGTCGCGTCGATTTGATCATCAACGGATCATACTGGGTCGGCGCGGCAATGGGCGCTGCTGCCACGCTCATTCTGCTCGATCCACGTTACCTGCCAATGTGGCTCGGGTGGCGATTCGCATTTGGAATCGGTGCGACGCTGGGGCTCATCGTGATTTTGTTTCGCCGCTGGATTCCAGAGAGTCCGCGCTGGTTGATGATTCACGGGCGTAATCATGAAGCGGAAGAAATCGTTGCGGACGTGGAACGAAGGATCATGGGAGCAAACGCGGCCGGGATCACCGATCCCGGCTACAGCGAGGCAGCGCTCACGCGGATTCGCACGCGCACGCATACGCCGTGGCGGGAAATTTGGGACGCGATTGTGCACGAACATCGGCGACGTTCATTTCTTGGTTTTGTTCTGATGTCTACCCAGGCATTTTTTTACAACGCGATCTTTTTCACTTATGCGCTCGTGCTGATACGGTTTTACAGCGTGCCCGAGCAAAACGTCGGCGGGTATCTCTTGCCGTTTGCGCTTGGAAATGTACTCGGGCCGCTGGTGCTTGGGCATCTGTTCGACACGATCGGACGTAAACAAATGATTACCCTGACATACGGGCTCGCCGGGATTTTGCTCGCGTTGACCGGCTGGCTTTTCCACACAGGATTACTTACCGCGCAAACGCAGACCCTGGCGTGGACAATTATCTTTTTCGTCGCATCGGCCGCAGCCAGTTCCGCATACCTGACCGTCAGCGAAATTTTTCCGCTGGAAATCCGCGCGATGGCAATTGCAATCTTCTTCGCAATCGGAACGCTGGTCGGCGGAGTCGGAGCGCCGCTACTGTTCGGTTGGATTATCGGCACGGGGTCACGGCCAGTCTTGTTTCTTGGGTATTTATTAGCCGCGGCATTGATGATTTTCGGCGCGGCTGTTGAAGCCTGGATCGGCGTGCCGGCCGAGCGACGATCCCTTGAGCATGTAGCCGCACCGCTCTCGAGCCGAGGATTGTAGGACGTCTGTGTCGCAGAGACGGCCTACAATTTTTCATCGCGGCAACGCACGCTCATTTCGCGAGTATGAATTGGACCGGCTGGAGTCAGTCTGCTGGAGTAAAGATGAAATGCTTCGACCCGAATCATTCCAGCGTCGAACCCGGCATTCGATTGCAAGAATTTCCGGAGCGCTTGAGCGGAGACATCCCGGCAGCGCGCGAGTGTAATATGCGGATGCCACGGACGAAGTTCCGGCTCGAGACCAGCAGCGAGCGCGGCTTCTTGCACTCGCTTGTGAATTTGAAACAGGTGCGGGTGCGCCTTGCCGACGCCGATCCAGATAATTTTCGGCACGCCGTTTGCCGAGAACGTTCCGACGCCAACAATAGGCAAAAAGAAGGCGCCGAACTCGATCGCGCCGAGTTTTTCGCGCAGCGCAGAATCGACATCGTCTGGAACATCATCGAAGAAACCGAGCGTCAGGTGCATCTGAGCTGGATCACTCCAGCGCACGCCGCGAATGTGCGGATCAAGATTGGCAAGCAGTTGGCGTGTTGATTCAGGCAAATCGATTGCGACGAAGAACCGTTTGCCCATGGCTGTGCCACGTTAGTGGGTGAATCGTTGAGTCGGCAAAAGCAAATTCGAAGTGACGATGCGACGTTAACGATTTACGGATGACGTTACGCCTTCGTTGTTTTTCTTTGTCGCGCGATCTGCAAGACGCATCATCCAATTTGGTGTTCTTCGTGGGAGCTCGGAACCAACGCGCGATTGGCTCCCATTCTCGCCGGCTGTATCCGGAAGAAACCGATTTATAAATTTCATCAGGTAGCCGGTGAGATTTGGAAACAGTGCGTTGCCGACGATCGCGCCGCGCGCGGCAAACGTCAGCGTCAACGACGGCTGACCGCGGCGGCAGGCGGCAAGGATTTTCCGCGCAGCGCGATCGGCGTCCATTGAGATGAGCGGTGCACCCGCCGACGCGGAGAACCAGGCAAATTCAGCGTCGTGCTTGCCTTTGAATTGTGCATTCACGTGCGAGCCGGTGCGCATGAGTCCCGGCGCAACGGTGGTTACATGAATATTATCGCGCGCCAGCTCCGCTCGAATCGCATCGGAGAAACCGGTCAACGCAAACTTACTGGCGCCGTACGGAGCCAAATGCGGCACCCCGATCTTGCCGCCAATTGACGAAATATTCACAATGCGTCCGCCACCCCACAGGCGCATCTCCGGAACGACCTGCGAAACCAATTCGTACGGCGCCCAGAAATGCAGTTGCATGGCGCGATGGAAATCTTCTCGGTTCATGTGGTCGAGCGGACCGACTTCGATGATGCCGGCATTGTTGATCAGAATGTCGATTTTGCCGAGGCGATCGATAGCTGTGCGGACAGCGGCGTGAATCTGCGCGCGATCGAGTAGATCGCATTCGACCGTCAGAACCTTGCCACCGCGCACAGCGAGATCGGCCTTAGCGCGCGCGAGTTCCTCGCGGTCTCGAGCGATGAGAACAACCTTCCCGTGCTGCTCGCAGATGTGTCGCGCCAGCACGAGTCCCAGCCCGCGCGAGCCACCACTAATCAGGACGACTTTGTCGCGCAATGTATATCGCGCCGAGCGAAAGGCGCGACCCGCGGCCCACGCGCCGATTAAAAGAGCACCTGCTCCGGCGACAAACCGAGTGTTCATTGCATGGTCCTACAATCAGATACGAAATATTCTCAGCAAACGGCTGTGAACCAAGCAACGCCTTCCGCAGCCCGTCGCCTGGACCTGACGCCTGCCACCTTCACCAGGGCGACGCCAGGCCAGGTGAAAGTCGTCACTCCTTGAGAATCACGCGTGTTTCCGATTAAAGCGTGCGACTTCGCGCGCCATCTCGCGATCGACGGCGCGTTTCTTCAAATCTGCGCGCTTATCACCCGCAAGCTTGCCCAATCCTACGCCGAGTTCGGCTTTCACCCTCGCATTTTTCCAGTACAATTTCAGAACGACGAGGGTCCGGCCTTTTACTTGCGTTTCGCCGTAGAGCCTGTCGATCTGCTCCCGGTGAAGTAGCAATTTGCGGACGCGTTTCGCGTCTGGAACTTCGTGGCTGGCACGCTCGTACGGTTGAATATCGGCGTTGTAAAGGAACGCTTCGCCGTTTTCAATTCGGCCGAACGCGTCGCTAATATTTGCCTTGCCCGCGCGGATCGATTTAACCTCGCTGCCTTTTAGCTCGATGCCCGCTTCATAGCGGTCAACGATGTGATAGTCGCGAAGAGCTTTGCGATTGATAATCGACTCAGCTGCCATATTTGCCAGGGTACGTCCGTTCTGCCCGTCACTCTTGACTGTAGCGTCTGCTGTCCGCAGCGGAAATCCAGGGACCGTTGATTTTACCGCCTTTGCCCCTGCGCATAGGACGTCGCAGACTAGAGCAGTAATTGCAAAACTCGCTGGTTACGCGCCGTCGGTGGAACCTTCGAGCGATTCGTAAGTCAGTTTGCCGGCAATGATTTCCTTCAACGCGATATCGGTCAGCGACATTCGCGGCGTGATTTCCACCAACGGACGATGTCCCAAGCCAAGCTGACGCACACGCTTGGAGACAACATTAATCAGAGTTTGCTGATTCGGGATCACCTGTGCTGCTTCCTGAAGAAGTTGAGTGGTCATATGGCGCAAGGAACCAACGGGGTCCCGCGGCTGCGGGATTGGGAATTCAAGGATAGTCGACACGCTGCTTGTAAGCGCGGTTGAAACAAGTTGCGGGGCGAGCATGGTAAAAATGAGTGTTGACTTTCCGAATGAAGCGGCTCTTTGTCAACGTTTTTTGTCCGCGAGAGCACAAAGTGGTCTCGGTGCCCGCGGCGCGCGTAGGCCGCTCTGTTGCGCTCAGACGGAATTACTTCCTCCGCCATTGGCCGACCCACGTGCCCCATCCATAGTATCCAAACGGAACGAGCCGACCCTCGGCGACCAGCGCGTCAACCTGCGCACGAAGCGGCGCTGCTTTTGCGGGTCCAAAGTAATCGTCGATCACGAGCCAGCAGCCATCATTTAGCAGGTCGCCGTAGCAATCCAAATCGCGGCGGACGTTATTGTCCGCGTCAAAAACGAACAGGTCTACGTCGCCGCTGGTTAGGCGCTGACGAACATGAGAGATGGTTGCCTCATCAAAGGAACGGCCGTTAATCAAAGTAACCTCTTCCGCGACGCCGAACCGCTGAAGATTCTTTTTCAAGTCCTTAACGATGTTCTTACTCGATAGACGGAAATGTTGTAACCGTCCTCCAGCTTCGATACTCACTAGTTTTTTGCCAGTCGCAGACTCGCGCGCGCCAAACGCCGCAGCGATCGTGGATCCGCCAATATACGGACCGATCTCGAGAATGTTACCCTCACTAAAGCGCGCGAAATGATAGATCAGGAGTAAAACGTCCATGTGCAACATCGATGCCGCGCGCCCGACTTTCTCCAATCGCTGCCGCACGTCTGAGCTGCGATATTCCATCAGCGTTCGAAGCAACTCAAGCACCTCGTTCAGGTGGGCTGAGGTGCTCACTGCATTTGAAACTTTCATTTACTCAGGGTGCAGCATCCTGACGCGCGTAATCTCACCCTGAGGAAACAGTTCTAAGACAACCTCAAAGATGAGCCACATGGCAAGAAATTGCGCCAGAATGGCGAAGTACATTTGCACTGTCATATAACGGGGGATTTCCAGCGAATGAATCGTCGCGACTTCAAGGCAACTCGCAAGACCGTACGAGTACACGAACAAGACCGAAGCCGTTAAGCATCCCAACCGGCTGCGATGGCGTTTGTGGAACAACAGCGTTACGCCAAAGCCGAGCGTGGTCAGGAGCAAGGGCAGATACGTTGCAGCAAGAATGTTGAGTAGCTTACCGATACAAGCCGGTTGTCGAAGAACTTGCCTACTCTCTGCCAGCAGTTGTGTTCGATCCATGAACTGCAATGCCGGCGGATACGCCGTCCAGATTTTGCGATATGATTCCGAACTCAGAGAAGCCACGCCTCGCCTGTAGTCATTGGCAAGCGAAACAAGGGTCCTCGATTTGTAAGCGCCGCATTTCGGCAGGTAAAAAATGGCCAGCTGCCGGCCGATCTTCTCGAGCACACCGACCGGACGGTACTGCCAGATTCGTAAATAGTAGAATCGGTAAAATCCGCAGAGAGCTGAAACATCATTACCGAACTCCTTGCGTAATTGCGCCGCGATAGCGCTCTGATTGTACATTAGATAATCGGGATCAAACCCGAGTGTCTTGTAGTGGTTTCCAGATTTTGAAAGTTCCATGCTAAGCTCCGTCTGAATTCGCCGAAGCCACTCCGGAGCATATGGAAGTTTTGCATTATGTTCGAGGTCGTCTGCTATTTGGTCACGGATCAGGTTAGCGTGCACCGCGAACAGAATCGTCGGCAGAAAGGTTTGGCTGATTCTGTCGTTCCGACTCAGAAAATGCTCGGGCAACCACAGCAAAAGCACGCTCGCTGTCCCACCGACAGCAATGACGACCTTTTGCCAGGACTGATTCTGCTGAAAGAAGAGCACTCCAATCGGCAGCAAGACCAGAAATGAAACGAGCATGAAACTTGGTTTCACCGACCCCAGTAACGCGGAGGTAAACACTCCCGCAACACCATAAACCGCGGTAGCCGCCCTTCTGGGCTCGATTACACAGCAGGCGGTGAACTGAGTGAGTACATAAAGATTGACGCTGAACAGAAATGCACACACGCCTTCCGGTCTAAGTTGCATCTCAAAATGCACCGGTTCACTCGCCACAAGGAATATCGCCGCCGCGACCAACCCGATCGCATAGTAGAACCCGCGGGAAAGCCGCGGACGCGCTAAAAAAGTGCGAGCGCGATGCCACGTAAGCAAAAGCATCGCGCCAGCCACCAGTCCAAGAACATGCTGAGCAGCAGTGATCGCACGGAAGTCTCGGAACAAGTGCAACAGCAGATAGACGAAGCCGGGATAGATAAAGTTCCGGCCAGAGGTATGACCAAACGGAGCGCCCGTCAGCTTTCTTAGCGCTGGGGAAAGATATCCCCACGTATCAGGATCAGCGATCGGATCGAGAGGAAGGGTGAATCTCCTCCAAGCTGCCAATCCAAAAAGAACGACCACGCCACTCCAGTAGCAGAATTGCCAAAGCCGGCGTTTGGTCACCTGCCGATATAAATCGGTCGGCATTTTCAATTATGATCGACGTCTAGAATGGACTGGCTTGATATGCCGCGCAAAATACGCGAAGTAAATAAAGACACGACTCTCACGGACGCTCCAGACCCGAAGAGCGTCATTGATTTATTTGAAGACCGCTGGAACGCCGCACAGTCCTAGAGCGAGTCCTCACGTCTGACCATAGCGGTTACAAAAGAACGTGCCCTTTATTTCGTTTCTCGCAGCGATAACCAGCAGTGAGAGCTACATATTTTTGGCTGTGTTTGCTGTGCTCGCGCTCGTGGCCTTGATTTACTTGTTGTCACCGATGAGCCAGCCCGACGAGCCGTTGCTTTATTTGATCGGGGTCAATCACGCGGTGCAGTTCAAGCCCGCGATGTCACAAATGTTCAGTGAATCAGAGAGCGTTCAAAAGAAACGCGAAGCATTCAAAGCGCATGTTGCCGAGATGATCGACAAGCTGGATATCGAAGTCTTGGCCGAAGAATTCGGCGACGAAGGCAAAAAGGAATCGGAGATAAGGGAGTTCGCGAAGGATTTCGCGAAAGCCGTGCACGAACCATTCGATTGGGAAACCTCACGTCAGCAATTCGACTGGGAAACCGAGCTCCAAACGTTCAATAAAGCTAAAGACATTGAGCACCGTTTTTGCGATCCTGACTCGAGCGAAAGAAAAACACTCGGTATTGAAGTCGATCCCAAGAAGCAGACGGAATCAGATTGGCGCAAGCGGGAACAAGTGTGGTTGTCGCGAATCGCGGACTGCAAACTCAGACGCGTGCTGTTCGTGTGTGGGGATAATCACTACGACGCCTTCGCGCAATTGTTGGAGAGTAACGGCTTCAATGTGCAGCGTGGCGCGCACTACGATATCAGCGACGAGGAGTTTCACGATAATGCCGACAACGTTATCGAAACGCATGAGCACCAGGGCGACTTCAAAGAGTGGTAACGTTTCACGAGATCAAATCCAACCGCGAACGCGTAAATCGCCATTTCCAGTTCCATAAACGCGGTTCGCTTTCATCTGCGCGCACGCTTTCGCGCAGCCCAAAGTCCAACCGCGCTTCTTGCGCTAACGCGTCGGTGACGGCGCAGGACGATTCATATACCCTGCTGACGCATTACCAGCAGGTTCTTCCGTAACTGTCGTTCCCTCCTGCTGACAGGAAGCGATAAATGCCATCGCAACGAAGATACCTAGCAAAGACAGTATGTATTTCTTCATAGGTTCGGAGTTTTCGGATCCAGTGCCGCAGAATGTCAAGCTCCCACAAGCATAACGGCGATTTCAGAGAATGGTGAAAGTGTTACGACAATAGAG
>WNFR01003148.1_pt1 | contig 17133 bp, 16 predicted proteins | sample 5400221 | NCBI WGS metagenome assembly WNFR01 (sample SAMN13153357, study PRJNA577476) | soil metagenome | isolation source: 40 cm soil under Madrone tree | place: USA:California | collected 2016-06-14
CTGTCCGGGGCGAGCCCGGAGGCGGATTTGCGGTCATGCGCGGGCTCCATCGCGGCCGGGCCGCGGCGCCGGCGAAAATATGAGGCCTGTCATATGCTTGTCGAGGCCCATAGACTCGCCTTTGTGGCCCCGCCGCACTATATTGTGGCTTGGACGACGCCGCGAGCGCCGTTCGCCCACGGACTGAGTAACACAATGAGTGGCATGATGCCGACGTCCGAATTGGAATTCGATCGCGCCCAGCGCCCTTCCCCGCTGGTCGATCCGTTTGGCCGCGCCATCTCGTATCTGCGCGTCTCGGTGACCGACCGCTGCGATTTCCGCTGCGTCTATTGCATGTCCGAAAACATGTCCTTCCTGCCCAAGGCGGACGTGCTCTCCCTCGAGGAGCTCGACCGGGTGTGCTCGGCTTTCGTCGCGAAGGGGGTGCGCAAGCTGCGGCTCACCGGCGGCGAGCCCCTGGTCCGGCGGGGAATCATGACGCTGGTCGGCTCGCTGTCGCGCCATCTTGCCACCGGGGCGCTCGACGAGCTCACCCTGACCACCAACGGCTCCCAGCTTACCAAATATGCCGCCGAGCTCGCGTCCCACGGGGTCAGGCGGATCAACGTGTCGCTCGACACGCTCGACCCCGACCGGTTCCGCGCGATCACGCGTTGGGGCGACCTCGATCAGGTGCTCGCCGGCATCGCGGCCGCAAAAGCGGCTGGCCTGGCCGTCAAGATCAACGCCGTCGCCCTCAAGGGCGTCAACGAGGATGAGCTCGTGCGCCTGACCGAATGGGCGCATGGCGACGGCATGGACCTCACCATCATCGAGGTCATGCCGCTCGGCGACGTCGGGGCCGGCCGGCTCGACCAGTATCTGCCGCTGTCGATAGTGCGGGCGCGCCTTGCCGAGCGCTTCACGCTCGACGAGATCGACTACAATACCGGCGGCCCGGCTCGTTATGTGCGGGTGGCGGAGACCGGCGGGCGGCTCGGCTTCATCACGCCGCTCACCCATAATTTCTGCGAATCCTGCAACCGGGTGCGCGTCACCTGCACCGGCACGCTGTTCATGTGCCTCGGCCAGGAAGACGCCGCCGACCTACGCGCGGCGGTGCGCGCCTCCGAGGGCAACGAGCTGCTCTATGCCAGGATCGACGAAGCGATCAGCCGCAAGCCCAAGGGCCACGATTTCGTCATCGACCGCCGCCACCAACGCCCTGCCCTCGCCCGCCACATGAGCGTGACCGGCGGCTGAGCGGCGGCCCTCGCGCCCCGCCCTATTCTCTTCGCTGCGGCGTTCGACCCTCCCCGCCAATGGGCGGGAAGATAGGGCCCGTTCTAAAATAGGCACCGACTTCGGCCCTGGCGGCCTACGCCAAACTTTCAATTGACGCCCGCGGTGGGGTTCGGATTTAACCTAAGGGGTGTGTCGGTATGGGGGGACGGCGGCTGAGGGGCCGCGCCGGCAGACGGGATCCCGTCAAGAGAGACGAACGCGGCGGCGCCAAGACCGATCGCGGAGGGGCAAATCGTGGACGCACTCCTCAGATTCACGCGCGCCATCGACTCCATGAACGAACGATTCGGCGTGATCGCCACTTGGCTGGTGCTGCTCGCCTGCCTGCTGAGCGCCGGCAACGCCGCCGTGCGCTACGGCATCAACGAGTTCCTGGTGCTCGGGCAGGATTTTGCCTTTCTGCACGCGCTCACGACCGGCATCGGGTGGTACGGCAACCACGCCAACGCCTTCCTGGAAGCGCAATGGTACATGTTCACCGGGATGGTGCTGCTGGGCGGCCCCTACACGCTCAAGGTCAACGAGCATGTCCGGGTCGACCTGTTCTACGGCATGGTGTCGGAACGCACCCGCACCTGGATCGACCTGATCGGCACGATCCTGTTCCTGCTGCCGATCTGCGTGATCCTGATCTACTTCACCTGGCCGTGGTTCCTGGAGTCGTGGCGGATCGGTGAGCAGTCGAGCAATGCCGGCGGGCTCACGCGCTGGCCGGTCAAGCTTCTGCTGCCGGTCGGCTTCGCCCTGATGGCGTTGCAGGGCGTCTCCGAGCTGATCAAGCGCTGCGCCGCGCTCACCGGACGGTATCGGCTCGAATACGCCTACGAGAAGCCCCTGCAATGATCCATTTCGTGCGCGACAACATGGCGCCGCTCATGTTCGCGGGGCTGGTCGTGTTCATGCTGATCGGCTATCCGGCCGCTTTCTCGCTCGCAGCGGTCGGCTTGTTCTTCGCCTTCTTCGGCATCCAATACGGGCTGATCGGCTCCGATTTTCTCGGCAACCTCACCTACCAGCTTTACGGCATCATCTCGAACGACCTGCTGCTCGCGATCCCATTCTTCACCTTCATGGGCGCGATCTTGGAACGCTGCGGTCTCGCCGAGGATCTGCTCGATTCGATCGGCCAGCTTTTCGGCCCCGTACGCGGCGGGCTGTCCTATGCGGTGATCTTCGTCGGCGCGATCCTGGGCGCAATCACCGGCACGGTGGCGGCATCGGTCATCGCGATGGGAGTCATCTCCGTCCCGGTGATGATGAAATACGGCTATTCGACCCGCCATACCATGGGCGTGATCGCCGCCTCCGGCACCATTACCCAACTCATCCCGCCGTCTCTGGTGCTGGTCGTGCTCGCCGACCAGCTCGGCCGCTCGGTCGGCGACATGTATGCCGGCGCGATCGGGCCGAGCATCATCCAGGTCGCGTTGTTCTGCGCCTGGGTGGCGATTGTCAGCGTGGTATGGCCGAAGGACGTGCCGGCCCTGCCGCTCGAGGCCCGCACCTTATCCGGATGGCCGCTGCTGCGAAAAAGCATGCGTGGCATCATTCCGTCGCTCGGCCTGATCTTTCTCGTGCTCGGCACGATCTTCCTGGGTCTCGCCACCCCGACCGAGGCCGGCGCCATGGGGGCCGTCGGCTCCCTCGCGCTCGCGGCCTTCAATCGCACCCTCACCCGCCCGCTCGTCTATCAGGGCATGGCGACCACCATGCGGATCACCGCCATGGTGGTCTATATCCTGATCGGCGCCCGCACCTTCAGCCTCGTGTTCCAGGGCGTGGGCGGCAAGGTGTGGATCGAGACCATGCTGACGTCGCTGCCGGGGGGAACGGTCGGCTTCCTGGTCTTCGTGAATATCTTCGTGTTCGTGATTGCGTTCTTTCTCGATTTTTTCGAGATCGCCTTCATCATCATTCCGCTGCTGGCGCCCGCCGCCGACAAGCTCGGCATCGACCTCATCTGGTTCGGCGTGCTGATCTGCGCCAACATCCAGACCAGTTTCATGCATCCGCCATTCGGCTTCGCGCTGTTCTACCTGCGCAGCATCGCGCCGCCGTCGGTGAAGACGTCGGACATCTATTGGGGTGCGATTCCCTGGGTGTTCCTCCAGGTGATTCTGGTCGTGATCCTGATCTTCTGGCCGCAATCGGTGACCTATTGGATCGACCACACCAAGTCCGTCAATCCCGACCTCAAGATCGATATCCCGCAGCTCGATTCGCCGCTGCCGCCACTCGACTTCAGCGATCCGCCCGCGAGGAAGTAAGAGCACGCCGGCGGTGTGGCGGCGTGGAATCGGCCATTGCTGGCCCGCCATTCGCGCACGCGTGCGCTCTCCCAACGAAATGGAAGTATTACGCAATCACTTGGTGCGAGACTTCTGCACATCTTCGGCTTCCGCTGCGGCGGCCGTCCAGGCCTCCGCCATTTTCAACAGCGACGCTTTGAGCTCCGGATGCTGTTCCGCCAAACGTTTGCACTCGTCCGCATACTTCCTAAATTCGGCGGGGTTCTGCATGGCACACCCCTATGATGGTTGATCCCTGATCGAACATGGGACGCAAACCGCCAACGGGCAGGCAAAGTTCCACTGCAAATCTTCGTGGTGGGCGGAACGAAATTCGCGTTCGCTCAGGACTCGGATTCAATTGGAATTTTTGTCGTTCTTGGCTTCGATTTCCTGCGCGAGCCGAAGCCATCGCTCAGCCATCGTGAGGAGAAGCGACTTGGCAGAGGGGTCATTGGTCTGCTGGGCCATGCGCAAGCATTCGGATGCGTTGCGGCGATGATCCTCGGCGTTGGCCATTACGCTGTCATCCCTCGATGCTTAACGCACCAATGCGGGCCGCCACCAACGGTTCCCCTCACCCCACTGATTCGCGGGGGCAATTCGCCGATTCGCGGCGGGTAAAGTAGCACCCCGATAGGCAAAAGCTTCAATTTCGGAACGCCCGCCGCCTCACAGAGTTGAATCTTGAAACTATCGGGAAACCGCAAATGGCCCGGCCGGAATATTATAGACGACAAGCCGACCTCTGCATGCGCCTTGCGCTCATGTGCGAGAATCAGGCAATCGCCCAGTTGCTTCTCAACAAGGCGCTGGAATTGCGGGCTGAAGCGGGCGCGGCCGAATCGCCGGTCGGTCGACGTTCGTCAAATCACGGGACCGCCCATCAGGCGGAATGCCCGCATGAAGCTGCATCAGAATCGGGTCACGCGCGCCGCTTCGGCGATGGCCCAGCTACGTCTGCTTCACCCGAATGAGCGGACCGGTCTGTTGCGACCGAGAGAGGCCCGGCCCAACCAGGGAGGCTGTCTTGCAAAAACAGCGGACTGATCCATTCCTGCTGCCGGTTTGTCCCGCCTGTGGCGGGCCGACCAACCTCTCGCAAATCCAGCCCGGCCCGTCGGACGACGGTGAGGACTTTCGGACGTATCAATGTGCATGGTGCGGCCGATCGGAAAGCATTTCGGTTCAGCGACGCCGTGCGCGCGCCGTCCGCAAGCCGTAGCGTAGATCTGCCCCCCGACGAGATCCCGTCAAGACCTGACCGATACCTCCATCCCTGAGCGCAAGATCGCTTCAGCCTAAAGCGATCTTGTGCGCGACTTATTTGCTATCGCCGTTGGACTGGCTCGAAAGGTCCGACCGCGCCGGGATCAGGCGCGCGCCGGATTATCCCCGTGGGCGCCGCCCATCCAAGAGTTGGGCAGCCACCACCTAATGGCTTCAGACGACGCCGATTCAGATGGACACCCAGGCGCATCGGCGACAGACTTAGGTCGCAAGCCGTCGTTCCGAACGGCTCACACGGGGGAGACGCCAGCATGTGCAAGTTATGCGATGAAGGCAGGCCACAGAACCATTTCGGCTCGCGCCGCAAATTCTTGACAGGTGCGGCCGCGACGGGCGTCGCGGCCGCTGGTCTCAACCTGTTCGCACCGCGCCCGGCCGCGGCGGATGACGGTGACGCGCCCGCGGACAGCGGCAGACCAGGCCGGCGTTATGTCATTCGCGGCGGCTCCGTGATGTCGATGGACCCGCATGTGGGCGACTTTCCCCGGGCCGACGTTCTTGTCGAGGGCAAGAAGATTCTCGCGGTCGGACCGAACCTGCACGTCGGCGGCGCCGCTGAGATCGACGCCCGCGGCCGCATTGTCATGCCCGGCTTCATCGATACGCACCATCACCAGTTCGAGACGGCGCTGCGCAGCTTCCTCGCCGACGGCGTTCTCATCAACGACGGCTCGGGCTCGCCGAGCGGCAGCACCACCTATTTCGAATTCATCCTGCTCAAGTTCGCTCCCGTGTACCGGCCGCAGGACGTCTACATCAACGAGCTGTTCGGTGGGCTCTCCCAGCTCGATGACGGCGTCACCACGGTGCACGACGTCTCGCAGATCCATCACTCGCCCCAGCATTCGGATGCTGCGATCCGGGCGCTGTTCGACACCGGGCGCCGCGCCGCCTTCGGCTATTTCGAAAGCGCGGGCGCGAACATTCTCGGCACCAATCCCGGCAACCAATATCCGCAGGACGCCACCCGCATCAAAGCGCAGTGGTTCTCCTCCTCTGACCAGCTCGTCCATATGATCATGGGCGGCGAGGTCTATCTCGGGGATGCGACGACCCAACAGTCCTGGACGATCGGTCGAAACCTCGGTCTCCAGATCGCGGCGCACATTCTCTCGCCGTTCGGTATCCGCCCGACCATGGACGCGCTCGCCTCGGGCATGGGCGGCAGCCAGCACAATATCGGGATCGGACCCGACAACCTGTTCATCCACATGACGGGAATGTCCGACCCGGCCTGGCAGAGGGTCAAGGATGTCGGCGCGCAGGTCTCGATCGCCTTTCCGATCGAGATGAACATGCGGCACGGCATGCCGCCGATCCTCAAGATGCAGAGCCTGGGCATGGAGCCGTCGCTCTCCGTCGACGTGGAATGCACGATGACGGCCGACTTCTTCACCCAGATGCGTGTTGCCATGAACCTGCAGCGCGCGCTGGTGAACCAGATGATTCTCGAGCAAGGAAACTTCTTGCCGCCGCCTCCCGGCGATTGGCCGACCCCGACGGCGGACAAGCCCCCGCTGCTGGTCACGCGCGACGTGCTGCGCTACGCCACCATGAACGGCGCCAAGGCGTTGCGGCTCGACAACAAGGTCGGCTCGCTGACGCCCGGCAAGGAGGCCGACATCATCATCCTCGACGCCACGCGGATCAACGTGGCGCCGCTCAACCATGTGCCCGGCGCCGTGGTCTCGCTGATGGATCGCACCAATGTCGAGACCGTGATCGTCGCCGGCAAGGTGCGCAAGTGGAAGGGGCAGCTGCTCGACGTCGATCTGCCGCGGCTGCGCCAGCAGCTCGAGGCCTCGCGCGACTTCATCTTCAACGCGGCGGGGATCCCGCAGAACCTGTTCGGCAGCCAGTGAGGCGAAGCTGCGTCAGCAGCACGCGGGGCGGCCGCCCCGCGTGCCCGTTCGCGCCCCGACATCAAGCCGAAGTGAGGGCCGTTGTCACCTGCGTCATCTCGTGCGACTGCGACGCGGGAATAACCCGCCGTCAGGAACGCTTGAAGGAATTATAGACCATCTTGGTGAAATTCCTGGCGGCCTCCTCGTTCGCGGCCCATTTCGCGTCGAGATCCGCCAGCGGTTTGGCGTCGATCACCTCTTGCTCGCTCTTGCCCGCGTTGAAAAGCTTTTCGATGCGGTCGCGCGCCGTCACCAGCATGTCGTGGAACTCGGCGATGTCGGCCTTTTTCGCGAGCGGCCCATGGCCGACCACGACCTTGGTGTCGTCGTTCGCCACCTTGAGATAGGTCTCGGTCGCCCGGATCATGCCTCTGATGTCGCCGCCATTGGCGAAGTCGATGGTCTGATAGCGCTTGGTGTTGTTCATGGTATCGCCGGTGCACAGCACGTTGGCATCCGCGAAATACACCCAGGTGTCGCCGTCGGTATGCGCATTGTTGACGTGCGTGAGCTGGGCGGTGCGGCCCCCGACTGTCAGGGTCATCGAGCCGCCGGTGTAGGTCTGCTTGGGCACCGCGCCCGGCGCCACCGGCGGCGTCGCGGCGCCGGTGATCCCGTTCTTGGTCCCGGCAGAGAGGCGGACCCTGATATTGTCCTGCGCCACGACGGTGACGCCGTCGGCCTGGAACGGTCCATTGCCGCCGACATGATCGCCGTGGAAATGGGTGTTGATCAGATACTTGATGGGCTGGTCCGACAGCGTCGCGATGGCGGCCTTGAGCTTGTCGTGCATCGGCGCGAACTGGCCGTCCACCATGATGATGCCGTCGCTGCCGACCGCGACCGTGACGTTGCCGCCGGCGCCTTCCAGCCGATAGGTCTTGTTGCCGAGATCACTGATTTTCACCTCGACCTTGGAGAAATCGACTCCTTGCTGCGCGTCAGCGGTCCCCGACATCAAAACGGCCGCTCCTGCGAAGGCGGCCAAGGCGATCAGTTTCATGGTAGTCCTCCCTGCGTGCCGCGGCGCGGCTTCATCCGGTCATCACGACCAGCATAACACCGCTGGCACGCGATAATTGCCGGAGATTTTGCGCAATCTGACCGAAAAACGCCAGCCTCACGACAGCATGGCCGCTTCGAGACCGTCCTTCGCTGCGGCGGCATGTGGTAGAATCGTCGGATGAAGAACCAGAACCTTATGCGCGCGCCAACCAAGCGATCCGGTTCGGCGCAAGCCGGCACGTTGAAGCCGGTCCCGCTTGCCGGGCCGCGCAAGCGGCTTCCGGGTTGCCTGAAGCAGCATCCATGATTCCCTGGTCCCGGCTCGCGACCGCCCAGGTGCCGGGAGGCGGCGAGCTCCGTCTCATGCGGCGTGGGGCCGAATTCTCGATCAGGTTGGGCCATAACGAACTGATGAACAGTCGTCTCGCCGGGTCCGAGGAGGCGCTCGCCACCATCGCCTGCGAGAGAATTCGAGCCCGCGAGCGGCCCCGGATCTTGATCGGCGGACTGGGCATGGGCTTCACGCTCCGCGCCGCCCTCGCGGTGCTGGGAAGCAAGGCCCGGATCACGGTCGCCGAGCTGGTGCCGGCCGTCATTGCATGGGCGCGCGACCCGATGGCGGAGATTTTCGGCGAGAGCCTCGGCGATCCGCGTGCGCGCATCGAGGAAGCGGACGTCGGTCACCTGATCCGGGATGGTAATTCCAGCTACGACGCGATCCTGCTCGATGTCGACAACGGCCCCGCCGGGCTCACCCGAAAGGCCAATGATGGTCTGTATGATCCGGCGGGGTTGAGCGCCGCCTGCGCGGCGTTGCGCCCGGGCGGCGTGCTGGCCGTATGGTCGTCGGGCCCGGATCCGAATTTCACCCGACGACTTCGCAAGGCCGGCTTCGGCGTGGATGAAGTTGCGGTGCGCGCCACCGGCAAGGGAGGCGGCGCCCGCCACGTCATCTGGATCGCGACCCGTGCCGAGGGCGGACGTCGGCCGGGCAAATCGCGACGCTGATTCCGGACAGGCCGGCTACTTTCCACGTCCCTATGACTGGGCGGCGGGCCGCGCAAGCTCGCGGCTGATCTGCATGCGCGCCACCACCAGATGGAGCAGCCGAAATCCGAACTCGGGATTCTGGAAGTACAGCTCCTTGAATTGGTCGTAGTCGATCACCGCTGTCTGGACGTCGGTCTTGCAGCGCACCGTCATGGTGCGCCTGCCGTCCCGCGTGAACAGCCCGATTTCGCCGAGCAAGGTGCCCTTTCCGAAGGATTGATCGATCTCGACGACGTCGACTTCGCCCGAGACGATATAGAAGGCCGCCGTGGCGTAATCGCCCCGCTTCATGAGAATGTGGCCTGCTTTGAAAACTTTCGGGCGCGTGTAGGGCAGCAGCCAATCGACGTTCAAATCGCCTTTGGTGGCGGCATCGATCGCGCGGATCAGCTGCATCATCGCGTGCAACCGCCATGCATTCACCGGGAGCAGAATCGCATTGAGCAGGAAGGTGGGATAGGTTCCATGCATCACGCTGTAGATCATGGCAAAGATATTCGCCACGATTGCGGCGGCGCGAAGCGGGATGATGGTTTTCGATTGGGCCGCATAGAGACTTGCGGCCGCTGCGGCGACGCCGACCAGTTCGGCGAAGTGAGGTTCCATCGGAGCAACCTCTCGGTGTTGAATACAACGCGCCCGTTGCCCGCGGCCTTTCGCAAGCCGCCCTACTCCGGCGGGCGCTTCGCCGCCAATGCCTTGACCAGCCGGTAGAGGAATTCCCTGCCGGCATAGAGCTCCTTGACGCCGATCTGTTCGTTGAGACCGTGCACGCCGTTGCGGCCCGGATCGCTGAACAGGCCGGAAACCCCATAGGCCGGGATCCCGGCATTGCGCAGCCAGCGGCTATCGGTATAGCCGGTCGACATGGTGGGAATGACCGGAACGCCGGGCCACATCTGCGCGCTCAGACGTTCGACGGCCGTCATCAGCTCGGGGTTGAGCGGCGACGGCGGGCTGAGCACCGCCTGGCCGATCGGGATGACGGCGATCTTGGGATCGTCGATCACCCGCAACAGCGTTCGCTCCACCTCGGCGACGGGCTCGTCCGGCATGATCCGGCAGTTCACCGTGGCGCGCGCGGTTTGCGGCAGCGCGTTCTCGGCATGGCCGGCCTCCAGCAGGGTGGCGACGCAGGTGGTACGGATCTGCGCATTGTAGGGCGTGCGCTCGGACAACGGCGCGAGGGCCTGCGGGTCGCTGCTTCCGCCGAGCAGGCTGCCGATCGCCGCAGCGACGTCGCGGTCCTCGGTCGCCGCGGCCTTGTCGAAATAGGCGCGCGTCACCGCATTGAGCCGCACCGGAAAATCATATTTTGCGAGCCGGCCGAGGCCCTGGGCGAGCCGATAGATCGGATTGTCCCGGCGCGGCAGCGAGCTGTGCCCGCCCGGGTCCTTCACCTCGAGCCGGTAGCTTTGATAAACCTTCTCGGCCAGCTGGACCGACATGCGCGCGGGCCGCCCGTCCTTGAGGGCGCCGCCGCCGCCCTCGTTGATGGCGAGCTCCGCATCGATCAGGTCGCGATGATGCTCGAGCAGCCAACGCGCGCCATCATGGGGCGAGTCCGACAGTTCCTCGTCGGTGGTGAGCGCCAGGATGATGTCGCGATCGGGCCTGAACCCCTCGGCGACGTAACGGACGAGGTTGGCGACGAAAATCGACGCCATGGCCTTGTCGTCGATCGTGCCGCGGCCGCGGAAATAACCGTCGACCTCCTGCAACCGGAAGGGATCGAAATCCCAGTCTTCGGCCTTCGCCTCCACGACGTCGATATGGGCAATCAGCAGCAGCGGGCGCAGCGCGCCGGTTCCGCGCAGGCGCGCGACCAGGTTGCCCTTGCGCGGTCCGGACGACAGCACGCGGATATCGGCAGCAGGAAGGCCGCCTGCGCGCAGCCGCGCCGCCATGGCCTCGGCCGCCCGCACCGTATCGCCGGCGGACTCCGTCGTGTTGATCTCCACCAGTTCCCGATAGATCTGCCGAAAGAGCTGCGCATCGGGGGGCAGCGGATCCTCCGCGCGCGTGGTTGCGACCGCCGCCAAGAGAAACAGGGCCGCGCCGAGCGCGCGGTTTCGACCGGAGGACAGCACGGGATTCCCGCTCCGCTATGAACCACGATGCCTTGAGCATAGCGCAGAAACCGCCGGCGGTCTTGTCGCGGTCTCGTTCCCTGCCCTGGGGCCCGTCTGCGAGACGCCCGGCCTTCGGCCGGGCTGCTCAGGCCGAGGGCGGAGACGATGGCGCGGCCGAAGGTCAGGTGCGGGTGCGATTGCGGATCAGGAAGCTGTCGTAGCTGTATTCGGCAACCTGCCACCACAGGTATTGGTCGTTGCGAAAGGCGAGCGTCGATTCCCAGGCCTTCTTGAAATCCGGGTTGGTGGCCGAGACCTCGTTGTAGAGCTCGAGTGACGCCTTGAGGCAGGCGTCCATCACGGCCGGCTTGAACGGCTGCAGCTTGGCGCCCGCGGCGACCAGCCGCTTGAGGGCGGCCGGGTTGGCGGCATCGTATTTCGCCTGCATCCAGCCATTCGCCATCTCGGAACAGGTTCGCACGACCGACTTGTAGGTCGGGGTGAGCGCGTTCCACTTCTCGATGTTGATGAAGTTGTGGAGCATCGCGCCGCCTTCCCACCAGCCCGGATAGTAATAGAACTGCGCGACCTTCTGGAAGCCGAGCTTCTCGTCGTCATAGGGCCCGACCCATTCGGCGGCGTCGATCGTCCCTTTCTCCAATGCCGGATAGATGTCGCCGCCCGCGATCTGCTGCGGCACGCAGCCAAGCTTCTGCAGCACGCGGCCGGCATATCCGCCGATGCGGAATTTCAGGCCGTTGAAGTCGCCCGGCTCGTTGATTTCCTTGCGGAACCAGCCGCCCATCTGGCAGCCGGTGTTGCCGCAGGGAATGCCGTAGATGTTGTACTTCTTGTAGAAGTCGTTCATCAGCTCCATGCCGCCGCCGAAAAATTGCCAGGCGTTCTGCATGCGGCTGTTGAGGCCGAACGGCACCGCGGTCGCGAAGGCGAAGGTCGGGTCCTTGCCGACATAATAGTATGACGCCGTGTGGGCCATCTCGACGGTGCCGCTGCTGACCGCATCCAGGGCCTGCAGTCCGGGCACGATCTCGCCGCCGGAAAATACCTGGATCTGAAATTTGTTGTCGGTCGCTTCCGCTACCGCCTTGGCGAATATTTCCGCTGCCCCATAGATGGTGTCGAGCGATTTCGGAAAGCTCGACGTGCAGCGCCATTTGATTTCCGGCATCGACTGCGCGATTGCCGGCTTTGCCACCGCGGCGGCGGCCATGCCGACGCCCGCGGCGCGCAGGAATTCACGACGTTTCATTGGCTGCCCTCCCTTTGGCGGCGCCGTCGGCGCCGACCCCCACAGAATCAGGATCGCCCGCACCATACGGAGGGGCTTGGCGAAATCCAACCGGGCGCGTCTGCGACCAAAGGCACTGTCCGGACGCCCGCGGCGCGGGCGCACCGCCCGCGGACCAAGCGAGGGGCCGGCCAGCCCCTCCCCGGTTCGACCTCAGGCGCGGGTGCGCATCCGGATCATGAAGCTGTCATAGCTGTATTCGGCGACCTGCCACCACAGGTATTCCTCGTTGCGGAACGCCGCGATGTCGTCCCAGATCTTCTTGAAATCCGGGTTCTTTGCCGTGGTCTCGGCATAGACCTCGTTCGCCGCCTTGTAGCAGGCCTCCATGATGGCGGGGCTGAACGGCCGCAATTGCGTGCCGCCTGCCACCAGGCGCTTGAGAGCCGCGGGGTTGCGCGCGTCGTACTTGGCCTGCTCTTCCGAGTTTGTGTAAGCGGCCGCCGCCTCGGCGATCGCCTGATACGATTTCGGCAGCTCGGCCCACTTCTTCATGTTGATCATCAGGTGGTTCGCGGTGCCGCCTTCCCACCAGCCGGGGTAATAGTAGTATTTCGCGATCTTGTAGAAGCCGAGCTTCTCGTCGTCATAGGGGCCGACCCATTCGGCGGCGTCGATCGTGCCCTTCTCCAGGGCTGGATAGATGTCGCCGCCGGCGATCTGCTGCGCCACCACGCCGAGCTTCGCCAGAACTTGCCCTGCGAACCCGCCGATGCGGAATTTGAGCCCGTTGAGATCGGAAACCTCCTTGATCTCGTTGCGGAACCAACCGCCCATCTGGCAGCCGGTATTGCCGGCCAGCAGCGACACGATGTCGAACTTCTTGGTGAAGTCGTTCATCAGCTTGGTGCCGTTGCCGTCGTAGAACCAGGCATTCTGCTGGCGGGAGTTGAGACCGAACGGCACCGCGCAGAACAAGGCGAAGGTCGGATCCTTGCCGATGTAGTAATAGGTCGCCGTGTGGCATACATCCACCGTCCCGCTGCTCACGGCGTCCATGGCCTGCAGGCCGGGTACGATCTCGCCGGCGGCGAAGACCTGGACCTTGAATTTGTTGTCGGTCGCCTCCGCGCAGTATTTCGCGAAGGTCTCGGCGGCGCCGTAGAGCGTGTCGAGGGATTTCGGGAAGCTCGAGGTGAGCCGCCAGTTGATGGAGGGCATCGACTGGGCGACGGCCGGTTTGGCGACGGCCGCCGCGGCGGCGCCCATCGTGGCTGCCTGAAGGAATTGCCGACGTTTCATGTGGATTCTCCCCTCTCTGACCGGCTCAAGGCCCCTGGCTGGATCGCGTCCGCGCCCGGCGCGGTTCTAAAAGCCGCCGCCACCATGACTCCGGCGGGTTGCAAAAGCCAGGGGGCGGCCTTGCGTCCCGGCGCGACGAAAAGCCCGGCCAAGTGCGGTATCGCGGTTCGAACGGCCCCGCCCCGGGACACCCATGACTCCCTGACCGCCTGGTTCCGCAACCAGAAATCGTGCCAGAAGGCGGCGAATCGGTCACAATGCGGAACCTCGGCGCCACCGCCGGGACTTGCAGAAACCGCCGACGACGGGCGACCACATCCCCTGAATTTTCGATGTCCGGGTCTCAGGTCAATGCGTCGTCGGCCTCAACCGGTGAGGCGCCCAATGACGGGGACCGACATAGACAATCTCGTTGCAGCAATTTTTGCCGCCACCATGTGCGGCACCAAGAAAACCGCCGATCCCGAGGAATTTCTTCAGGTCCAGGAAATGTTCATCGAAATCATCAAGGCCCGCAAGAAAGCGAAGAAAAAGCCGTTGGCCATTACCGCCAAAATGCTCGCCTCCGTGGCGGCGCCGAGGAGACGCCGCTCCTGATGTTCGCCGCCGCCGCGCGGCCAAAATCCGGGCGCGGTTGCGGGCGACGACCGCGGCGTCTCGATTCAAGGAGGGGTCCCGGTTGCCGACGCTGACGGCGCGCGATTGAAACGCAAAGGTATTGCCCATGATACCGTTGACACAAATTTCGGCTAGTGATTCGGTCGACGTCCATTTTGATTCGTCGGCGCGATTTACCGATGCTTTTCGCATGCGTACCCCATAGGAGGATTGACCATGGCACGCATCCTGGTCGTCGATGACGACGCCAGCGCCCGCCTGGCCATGAAGGCAATTTTGGAGACGCGCGGGCATTCCGTCGTGCTGGCGGAGAGCGGACACCGCGCCGTGGATGCCATCGAGGCCTATGCGTTCGAGGTGGCGATCGTCGACATCTTCATGCCGGGGATGAGCGGCCTCGAGACCATCAAGATATTCCAGCGCAATGCCCCGACGCTGCCGATCCTGGTCATATCCGGATATGCGCGACGCAACATCAGCGACCCGGCGCAGGATTTCTTCGGCACGGCCTTGGACCTGGGCGCGGTCTGCTGCCTGGCCAAGCCATTCAAGTCGGCCGAGTTATTGCAAGCGGTGGAAACCTGCCGCGCGGCCGCAGCCCACAAGGTCGCTTGAACGACCTGCCGACGCTCCCACGCCAGGCGTTACGCCTCGATCACGATCTTGGGCGCCGCCCGCCCGGCCGCCCCCGCGTTCAGCCCGTCGCGCACCCGGGTCGCGATGTCGCGATAGATCTTCGCATGCGGCCCGTCGGGCGCGGTGGCCACCACCGGCAACCCGGCATCCGACTTCTCGCGGATATCGATGTGGAGCGGCACCTCGCCGAGGAAGGGCACGCCCTGGCGCTCGGCCTCGTGGCGGGCACCGCCATGGCCGAAAATGTCCGAGCGCTCCCCGCATTGGGGGCACAGGAAGTAGCTCATGTTCTCGACGATGCCGAGCACCGGCACGTTGACCCGGTTGAACATCGCTATGCCGCGCCGGGCGTCGATCAAGGCGAGATCCTGCGGGGTCGAGACGATCACCGCGCCCTTGAGCGGCACCTGCTGTGCCATGGTGAGCTGGGCGTCGCCGGTGCCCGGCGGCATGTCGACCACCATCACGTCGAGGGTGCCCCATTCGACCTCGCGCAGCATCTGGGTCAAGGCCGATATCACCATCGGGCCGCGCCAGATCATCGGCGTCTCCTCCTCGACCAGGAAGCCGATCGACATCACCTTCAGCCCGTAACCGTCCATCGGCCGGAGCTTGCTGCCGCCCAGCATCTCGGGCTTGCCCTTGATGGCGAGCAGCTTTGGGACCGAGGGTCCGTAGATGTCGGCATCCAGCATGCCGACCTTGAGCCCGAGATCGCGCAAGCCGAGCGCGAGGTTGACCGCGGTGGTGGATTTGCCGACGCCGCCCTTGCCCGAGGCGACCGCGATGATGGCGCCGACGCCCGGAACGGCGGGCAGGCGCTCGCCCGCATGGGCGGCCGGCCGGCCATGGCCGGCATGCGGCGAGGGCTGGACCTGCGGGCGCGCGCCGCCGGCCGGGCGCTCGCCCGTCAGGGCGACCAGCGCCGAGGCCACGCCCGGAATGGCACGGACCGCCGTTTCGGCGGCCTTGCGGACCGGGTCCCAGCTCTGCACCACCGTGGCGTCGACGGTGATCGAGAAGAACACCTTGCCGTCGGTGACCACGATGTCGGACAGCTTGCCGGTCCTGGGCAGCGGCGTCCCGTCGGGCCCTGGAACGGCTGCAAGGGCCGCCAGGACGTCTTCCTTGCTAACCGCCATGTCAACCGCTCCCTTGACGGGCCACGCTCCGCGCCCCCACAGCACCCAACATAGGCAGGCTGGCCGGCGGGTCAACGCCGACAGCTGGCGTGCCGCCCAGAGGGCGACGCCGGCTGTCGGCGGGCGCGGTTTGGCGGTTGACGCGGCCCTGCCTCCCGTCGCAATGAGCGGGTAGACAATCGCGGGGGCGCAGGCAGCGCAGACCCGTGGGCAGGAGGACAGGATGGCGAAAGTCGCGTTTCTCGGGCTCGGTGTCATGGGCTATCCGATGGCCGGGCATCTCAAGGCCAAAGGCGGCCACGAGGTGACGGTCTTCAACCGCACGGCCGCCAAGGCCGACCAATGGGTCGCCCAGCACGGCGGCAAAAGCGCCAAGACCCCGAAGGAGGCGGCGCAAGGCCAGGATTTCGTGATGGCCTGCGTCGGCAACGACAACGACCTGCGCGAGGTGATGCTGGGACAAAATGGGGCCTTCGACGGCATGAAAAAGGGCGCCATCCTGGTCGACCACACCACCGCTTCCGCCGAGATCGCCCGCGAGCTTCATGCCGAGGCGAAAAAGCGCGGCTTCGACTTCATCGATGCGCCGGTGTCGGGTGGCCAGGCCGGGGCCGAGAATGGCGTGCTCACCGTGATGTGCGGCGGCGACGCCGAGCCGTTCGGACGCGCCGAGAAGGTGATCGCCGCCTATGCGCGCGCCTGCAACCTCATGGGCTCGCCCGGCTCGGGCCAGCTCGCCAAGATGGTCAATCAGATCTGCATCGCCGGGCTGGTGCAGGGCCTCGCCGAGGGCATCCATTTCGCGAAGAAATCCGGGCTCGACATCGAGAAGCTGATCGCCACCATCTCCAAGGGCGCCGCGCAGTCCTGGCAGATGGAGAACCGCTACAAGACCATGGCGGCCGGCAAGTTCGATTTCGGTTTCGCGGTCGACTGGATGCGCAAGGACCTCGACATCTGCCTCTCGGAGGCGCGCCGCAACGGCGCCAACCTGCCCGTCACCGCGCTGGTCGACCAGTTCTATTCCGAAGTGCAGAAGATGGGCGGCAAGCGCTGGGACACCTCGAGCCTGATCGCGCGTCTCGATCGCTGAGGAAGCCGCCGCGGGCGCGCGGCCTCATGCGCAGTGATCCTAACGTTGCGCCGCAACGGCCGGGCGGGCCGAGACCTCGCGGTGCCAGCGCCCCAGATGGGCGAGCCCGTCGGGCAGCGCGATCCTGGCGGGCTTCATGAAATCGACGGCGACCACCGCCGTGATATCGGCGACCGAGAAGCGCGCGCCGGCCACAT
>WNFR01003860.1_pt1 | contig 17133 bp, 14 predicted proteins | sample 5400221 | NCBI WGS metagenome assembly WNFR01 (sample SAMN13153357, study PRJNA577476) | soil metagenome | isolation source: 40 cm soil under Madrone tree | place: USA:California | collected 2016-06-14
ACTCCGCCTTTTCCGCCGCGCTGCGCACGCGCCTGGAGCAGGCGATCGCCGCCGAGTCGGTCCAGTTCGGAGCCGAGGACCTGGTGCGCCGGTCCTGGCTCACGCGCGTGTTCGACTGGATCGCCTTCGGATTCACGCGCGTGGCGATCGCGGTGATCGCGCAGGACCGGCATTATTAACCCGGTGGCGCTGCTCAGAATCGGACGGTCGGAGTCAGTTAGCTTCCGAGAATTGCGTCAATCCCCGATAGCATCAATTCGAGCTTTACTTTCGCCGGATCACCAGCTGCCAACAACGGTAGCCCGAACCACGCTCGCGGCGCCGGACTGCTCGTGCGAGACCGACTCGATGCTCCACTCGGCATTCGAGGGAGACGCCCTTTTCATCCGCGTCAGCGCGGCATCGATGGACCCGAAGTTGGGGCCTTCCAGCACGACGTGGCTCTTGCGCGCTTGCCGGTCGTGGGAAAAGCTGACCACTTTCGCGTCGGACCCGCCAGCTGCTTCCAGCGCGTCGAATACGTTCCTCCACGGATAGGCCAGCGCCGCCCGCTCCCGGGCCTGCAGCTCCTGGCGCTTCAGGTCGTCGGCGCTCGCAACCGGCCCCCGCAGCGAGTCTTCGAGCGCCTTGCGCTGGGCAGCTGCCGCGCTGCGCGCCGCCTCGCGCTGCTCGGTGAAGTGGTTCCAGGAAAGTAAGAATGCCACTGCGCTCGCGGCGAAGAAAGCCAGTCCGACCCACTGGGGAAGCGGGCGCCGAACGAAGTCGATCTCGAAGGCCTTCATAGCGAGTTCGGCTTCGGCACTGCGCAGTCCGAAAAGTCGCCCGACACGCGCACGGCACCGCGCTGGGCTGCAACCGGATCGAACTGGACGATCGACAGCGACCGTACGGCTGCGCCCGCGCTTTCGGCCAGGTAGCGGAGCGCATCGAACGGATCGCCCCCGTCGTTGAGCGGCAGGGCCTGCACCTGGGTCGAACCCGATCGGTCGGACAGCAGCGAAACCGCGTCCGGCTCGATCACCCCGAGCATTCGAACCTTGCTTGCCTGTCCGTTTCTCGCTCGCAGCAACTCTCCGATCCACGGGCGCACCGACCGAAGCTCGGCGTCGGCCTCGAGCGCGCTCGCACGCAGCTCATCGAGCAGCGCCGAGCGGACCGCGCAAACCAGAGCGGTTCGGTCCCAATCGCGATCGACGCTACAGGTCCATTCGGCCGGATCCAGGCCAAGGCGTTCCTTCAGAAGGCTCGCGGCCAGCGCCAGGACCTCGGAATCGCCTTTGAGCCGTCGGGTGTTCTCCAGCAGCAGGAACCGGCACAGCGATGATCCGAGCAACACATGCAGTCGGCGCCGCCTGGATTTCGCGTCGCGGCCGGCCTCGCGCACCATATCGGACAGTTGCGTGCGGGCGACTCGCGCCGCTTCGCGCACGCGCCGCCTTGGCCACGCGCCGGCGACGCTGCGCAGCTGCGCCGCGCTGCGATCCAGGTACAAGAAAAAATCAGTCGTTGGACCCCACCACACGTCGCACCTCTTCCAGCGTGGTGCGGCCGTCCAGCACCAGTTTGAGCGCCGATGTGCGCAGCGGCGTAATGCCCAGGCCGCTCACGTGCTCGCGCAGCAGTCGTCCGGGCGATTTTTGTGCGATCAGCTCGCGCAGCGTGTGATCGACCGGCACCACTTCGGCGACCGCGGTGCGCCCGCTGTACCCGGTGCCGCGACACCGGGCGCAGCCGATCCCGCGCTTCAGGCGAGCCGACGATCCGTCCAGCCCGGCGATCCGCAGAGTCGATTGCGCCGGCGCATCGGCGCAGTCCTGCGCACAGGCCGGGCAGTTCAAGCGGACCAGTCTTTGTGCGACGATCCCGTTCAAAGCCGAAACGAACCCGTACAGGTCCACATCCATGTGAAGAAAACGCCCGACGACGTCGTACACGTTGTTGGCGTGGACCGTCGTAAAGACCAGGTGACCGGTCAAGGCAGCCTGCACCGCGATCTCCGCAGTCTCCGGATCGCGGATCTCGCCGACCAGTATCTTGTCCGGATCATGCCGCAGGATCGACCGCAGCCCGCGCGCGAAGGTCAGGCCCTTCTTCTCGTTGACGGGGATCTGCAGCACGCCCGGAAGCTCGTACTCGACCGGATCCTCGATCGTGACGATCTTCTCGTCGCCCCGGTTCAGCTCGCTGAGCACCGCGTACAGCGTGGTCGTCTTGCCGCTTCCGGTGGGCCCTGTCACCAGCAGCATGCCGTGGGCTTCCAGCGCAAGCGCCCGTATCCGTTCCAGGTTCTGATCGTCGAAACCGAGCCGCCTCAAGTCGATCCGGTCATCGCCGCTGCGCAATTGCGCCTTGTCGAGCAGCCGGATCACCGCATCCTCCCCGAACACGCTCGGCATGATCGAGACCCGAAAATCCATCTCGCGGCCGTGCAGCGAGGCACGGAACCGTCCGTCCTGCGGAATCCGCGTTTCCGAGATATCCAGCTGTGCCAGCACCTTGATCCGGTTGATCGACTCCTCCGCGCCCTGGCGCCCGCCCATCGACGGCGCGTCCACCAGCACACCATCGACCCGGTACTTCACATGCAAACCATCGCGCGTGGTTTCGAAATGAATGTCGCTGGCGCCGGTCTTCCAGGCATCCAGCACCCGCTCGTCGACAAAACGCACGACCGCGCTGGAGGCTTGTTCCATCGACTCGATCGAGATCGTGCGTGCGTGGGACTCGCGCCGATCCGGTTCGTCGCCAGGGTGAGCAGGTCCGGGTGCGGCCGGCGTATCCGTTGACCCGGGGCCGCGAACGCTCCCTTCGGCCAAGCCGTCGATCAGGCCCCGGATCCGCGCGCGCGTGGACCACACCAGCCGAGGCAGCCCCGCGGTCGCTTCGGAGAGGCGCTGCACGTTTTCCACCGCCCAGGGGTCGTCGATGAAAACCGCCCGCGCGCTCCCGTTTCGCACCGGGCAGACCCACATCCGGCGACACTCGGAGATCGGCAGCACGTCGGCCAGCGGACTTACCTCGGACCAGGCGGGCGTCGAGTCCAGTTCCACCCTGAGCGTCTGGCTGAGCTGCTGCGCGGCCTGCGCCGGCGTGCTCCCGAGCTCGGAGGCCAGCGCCGCCAACAGGCCGTCCGGATGGCCGCGTGCCCTGGCTCGTTGCAGAGTCTCGGCAAGACCGACGTCGGGCGAGGTCGCGGCCATCGACTCAGCCCACCGAAGAAGCCAGATCGAAGATCGGCATGTACATCAGCACGACAATCAGACCGATCAAGGCGGCCACGGTGACCAGCAGGAGCGGTTCGACGATCCGGCTGGCCCGTTCGAGCGCTGTTTCGACGTCCAGGCGATAGGTCTGCGCCAGCGTGTCGAAACACGCGGCCAGGTTTCCGGTCCGTTCACCGGCCTGCAGTATGCGAGTCGCATACCCGTCCGCCAGGCCACCTCGGCTCCAGGCGGTGCTGGTCGACTGGCCGGACTCGATCGCCTCGGTGGCCCGTTTCATCTCGGTCCTCAAATCCGGCCGCAACGCAAGCGCGGAGGCCAGGCCCATCGCCTCGGGCATCGGGAAGCCGTTCTTCAGCAGCATCCCCATCGAATGCGTGATCCGGGCCAGTTGCAATGTGCGCAGCCAGCGCTCGACCGGCCCGATCCGCGCGATCAGGTTGACCAGCCCGATGCGCACCTGCGGATTGGCGGCCAGCGACACGACCAGCGCGACGATCGCCAGCACGCTCCCGGCAACCCACCAGGGATTCGAATTGATCGCCTGGCCCAGTCGGATCAGCAAGCCGGTCGCCCGGCTGGTCTGCTCGACCCGCTCGGCGAAGATCTGCGCAAAACGCGGCACCACGTAGCCCAGCAGGAAGAGCGACACCAGGAATCCGAACCCGACCACCAGACTAGGGTAAATCGCAGCGTTGATCATCTTGCGACGCAGCTCGCGCAGCGAGGCGTCATAGCGCGCAAACTCTTCCAGCGCCTCGGGCACGCGGCCGGAACGCTCGCTCGCACGCACGGCCGCGATCAATACGGGCGGGAACTCGCCGACCAGCCGCATCGCCTCGGACAGGCGCTTGCCCTCGAGCAGGCGCGCCTGCAGACCCGCGTACACGGCGCGGGCCGGCCCCTGCACCCGTCGGAATTGCGTTTCCATCGCCTCGGGCAAGGTCAGGCCTGCGCGCAACAGGCGCGAAAGTTCCATGCAGAGCAGCCCGACATCGAATCGCTTCGGCCGCGCACGGGCCAGCAACCGGGTTGCGCCGCCCTGTGGGCGCAGCCCCACGACGACTTCCCCGGTGGCGCCCAGGGTCGAGCGCAGGCTCGACTCGTCGGCCGCCTCGGCAACCATCTGCCGCACCGCGCCCGATGCCGGATCGAAAAGACGGACCTGGTAGCGCATTCGAATCGATCCGTCAGTGAGGCGCCGGCTTCGGATCGGTTGCCGGGTCGTACACGAACCGCCAATCCGAATACCGGGTGGCCGCCGGAAGGTGCGTTCCGGCCACTTCGACGGGCCGCTGCGCGAGCGGCGCGGCGGGACTGAGCGAATACACCCCGGAAAAGCCCCCGTCGAGGGTGCGCACATAACCCCATCGGTCCGACAGCGTGATCGGATCCAGCGGCGCGCTGCGCAGGTACCGCACGGTCCCGATGTAGCGCGTGTCTTCGGTCAGGTCAGCGAACGTCAGGGGATAGCGATGAGCGGTTCCCGGCGAGCGGATGTAGTACTGACGAATCGCTTCGATGATCTGTCCACCGGTGCGCAGCAATTGCGTTTCGCGGTCGCGACGGTTCTGCTCCGAGGTCCACTGGCCGAGCTTCGCCAGTCCCAGCCCGAAGATCGCCAGCGCGAACAGCATCGCCACGTACACAAAGCCCCGTTCGAATCGGGTCGGCACTTGGATCACCAGGAATCGAACGCCGTGCCGTCCAGGCCCTTGCCTGCGGCCGAGCTGTGCAGATCGTAGACGCCCGAGGGCTGCGCGGCGGCTGTTGCCCCGTTGGGCGATCCGGTCAGCGTCCATCGATCGTTGCGACCGGTGATCGGGTCGATCGGCAGCATCTTCAGGTAACGAGCGTTGACCAGCTCCTTGAGGCTCTGCGGATAGCGGCCGTGGTCCGTGTAGAACTTGTCGAGCGCGTCGCGCGTTTCCTTCAGGTTGTTGCGCAGCACCGCTTCCCGGGCGCGGTCGGTCTGCATCAGGTATCGGGGCGCGACGATAGTCACCAGCAGCGCAATGACCGCCATCACGACCATCAGCTCGATCAGCGTGAAACCGCGACGCATCGAACAGCCTGAGCCTTCACCACTGCCGGTACGGGACGCCGTCCAGTCCCGCCCCGGGCGTTGTCGAATACACGTCGTAAACGTCGGCGCCCGGCGCGGGCCGATCCGGCGGCGATGCATAGCTGCGCAGGCCCCAGGTATCCTGGGGTGCCATCGCGGCGGGTGCAAACGGGTCGCGCGGGACGCGGCGCAGGAAGTACATCCGGGATCCGCCGGACGCATCGGCAGCTGCGGCGCCGTCCACCAGCAACTGCAAGCTGACGGGGTAGCCGGACTGCGACCCGCCCGGTGAAATCTTCTTGAGGTCGACGGCTCGCTTGTACGCATCGATCGCTTCACGGATCTCGACCAGGGCCGCCTTCAGTTCCCGTTCCTTGGCCCGGCGCACGCTGATCTCCGCCACCGGCAGCACCGAAAGCGCCAGCACGCTCAGGACGACCAGCACCACGATCAGCTCGATGATCGTGAATCCACCCATGACATCCTTGCGCGGACGGGTAACCTCCGCCCGCTCCGGAGACCATGCAGCCAGCGTCAACATGGCGGGCGGCTACTTGATCGAGACCGCGATCGGCGGAGGCAGCGCCGGCGCCTCGATGATCCGGTCGATGCCGAGCGGATTGATCCGGACCACGCGCACCTGGGCATCTCCATTGGCGATCGCCCTGAACTTGAGCGTTGCGAGCACGCCCTCGCCGGTGGCACCGTCGGCCGTATTGCGCAGGATGCCGATCGCGACGCTCCCGGAAGCCGGATCCGCGGTGCGGCTGACGCTGGTCGTAACGCCGCCGCTCTTCAGAAAGGGACCTTCGTCCCAGTCGATCAGCGCGAGCCGGGTGCGATCGTAGGCGACCTCCAGCGGCAGCCCACGCAGCGAAAAGCCCGACTTGACCCGCACTGGTATCTCGAACATGTCGCCGACCTTGACTTCAGGTGGCGCCGAGAGCGACAGCTCGAGACTCAACGGGGCCTTGGCGCCCGGCTCCGCCAGTCGGTCGGAGCTGATCGTGGCAACAGGGGAGTTGGGCTTTTCGGACTCGGTCTCGGAGCTCATGCCGGTGCGGATCGGCGCCGGGCGTGCCACGGCCTCGGTTCCGGAGAAAAACTCGGCCAGATCCGCGTCGGGCCTCCTCACATTGCGGATCACGTGCGGGGAAATCGCCATCACAACCTCGGTGTGCTCCTGGTCCTGCAGATCCGATGAGAAGAGGCGCCCGGCCACCGGAATGTCTCCGAAGCCCGGGAGCCGGCTCGAGTTGTTGCTGCTCTGATTGTTGATCAGCCCTCCGAGTACCTGGGTCTCGCCATCCTTCAACTTTAGTGTGGTGGTGGCTGAACGGGTGCCGATCTGATAGGCGACGGATCCTGAACTGGTCTTGACCTGTGAACCGAGCGTGCTCGCCTCCAGATTGATCTTGATCGAGACCTCGTCATCGAGCGACACGGTTGGTTCGAACTCCAGCTTGATGCCCACATCGATGTACTGGATGTTCTCCGAGACGAGCCCCGCGGTCGGAGCGGCCGAGCTGGAAATGATCGGAATCTTGTCGCCCACCAGGATGCGGGCCTTCTCGTGGTTCTTGGCGCGGATGCGGGGGTTGGCGAGCACCTTGACGTCGTCGACCTCGCGCCGCAGGTTGGCAACCAGGCCGGCGATACCCACCCCGATCCGGGTCGGCCCCAGTCCTTTGATGTTGCGCAGCGTCAGCCCCGACGCGTTGGCCGGCGGCAGCGGCGTCAGTGAGAACGTGTCCGGGTACAGGATCCCGAGGTCCGTGAGTCTCGAGCTGCGCACTTCCAGCAACTCGACCTCCAGCATCACCTCGGGCTCCTGCTGGTCGTACATTGCGATCAGCCGCTCGGCCAGCTCGACGATCTCCGGCGGCTCGCGGATCACCAGCAGATTCAGCTTGTCATCGACGAACGGCTCCTTGACCTTCAGCACCCCCCGCAGCAAAGCGGCGGTCTGCTTCGCGTCGGCATTGGCGAGGAAATAGGAGCGCACGATCAGATCCTGGTATTCGCGGTTCTTCTCCGCCGTGTTCGGATAGATCATCACGGTCGTACCGTCCAGGACTTTCTTGTTGAGCTGATTCGTGCCGAGGATCAGGTCCAGGGCGTTTTCGAGCGTTGCGCCGCGCAGAAAAACGGTCACCTTCAGATCGGCCCGGACGTCCTTGTCGATGATGAAGTTCACGTGCGTCTCGCGCGAGATCGCCTCCAGCACCATCCGCAGGTTGGCGTCGCGGAACTGGAGCTCGACCGGGCGCGTCTCCGCCACGCGCCGGCTACCGATCGTTTCGTCGTGACGCAACTGCGCCTGCAGTTGCTGCGCAAGCGCGAGCAGGTCGGGATCGGACGGGCTCTCCAGCAGCGCGGCCCGGACCCTGGAAAGCGCCCGCACCCGATCGCCTTTCTTCAGGTCGTCCTGTGCCTGGTCGATCACCACTGCATGCCGGCGATCGCGATCGATTTCCGCCAGCACGCGTGGCGCCTGTTCATTGCTCGGATCCAGTGCCAGCAGGCGCCTGACGACGGACTCGGCCTGATCCAGATGCCTAGCCGCCCGCTCGGAGGTGGCGATGGCCAGCAACTGCCGGCCCGCCTGCTCCCGGATTTCCCGTTGCCCGGTCAGAAGCTCGGGATCGTCCGGGTAACGCTGCAGACCCGATTGAACCGTCGTCAGCGCCTGCTCGAAGTCCCCAGCGCGCAACTGGTCTTGCGCCGATTCGCGGACGTGATGCGCGGCGCAGCCCACAAGGCACGACGCGATGACGAGCGGCAACAGCCACCGCAGCCCCGCGCGCGCCTCGTCACGGCGCCCGCTGCGAGTCAGACTCCGCGCCGAATTCGATAACGTTCTTCTGCTGCGATGCGCCATGGGTTATGACCACATGCCGATCGGAGACTTCGTCCACCCGGTATCCGTCTCCGAGGTCGCCTTTGCCTCGAACGGTGAGCAGCCGCTCGCCGTTGGCCAGATACACGACGGGCTCGCCCACCGGCCCGATGACTCTCCCGACGAAACGATACGGGAAAGGCGGGGCCGGAGGTGGAGGTGGAGGAACGATCGGCTCCAGGGATGGCGCCGGCTTAAGCGGAGCTGGCACCGGCTTAGGCGCGACGAAGAAGGGGTCGCCGCGAGTGGGTCCCAGACGACGAGACGACGTCTGGCTCAATTCGAGCGCCGCCGGCCGGACCGTTTCGCCCGTTGTCCTCGTAGCTGCGACAGCGCTTTGATCGTCCGTCGCCGCGGTCGAACCGGCGACCATGCTGCCCAACGCCGCGATTCCCGCACCGACCAGCGTGGCGGTGGCGAACGGCACGAAGACGGGCGCCCTAATCACGGTTGGGAATCGACCACGTGCAGGCCGACCTGCGCGTCCAGCTCGCCCGTGGTCTCGGAGGTACGTGTCAACGAGACTCGATCCAGCGCCAGACGGGAATCAGCCTGCAAGATATGCTCGATCAGATTCTTGATGGCGCGGTACGGAGCAACCGCGGAAAACTCCAATTGGAGTCGCCTCTGCGTCGCAGACTCCGCGGAGCCATTGGCGGCGCGCACATTCACTGACCCGATTCGAACGCCCGATGCGGCTGCGGCGCCATCGACCCGCCTGAGCAAGTCCTGGCTGAGGAGCGCCTGCGCTTTCTGATCTTCCAAACCCGCTCTGCCCGCAGCCACCTCGGAGCTACGAACCGACCCAACGCCAAGGCCTGCTATGGGCCGCGGTGCGAACTCCCCCGCATCCTGGACAGAAGGCGCGCGCCACCAGACGACAACCGACGCAGACGCCAGCGCAAAACCGGCGAGCGTCAGCAAACTCGGTTCCCGAAGTATCAACCGGCGCAGATTCACAAGGCTTCGTCCGTTCTGCATGAAGCTACCGCTATTAGGAAGTACTGCGGGGAGTTCTGCTTCCGATTTTGTTGATGATCGCAGCCGACTCCCGGTCGGGTCGCTTGCCTGGCAGCGTGTTCCAGCGCTGAATGAACACGCCCTCTCGTTCCAACCTGCGCCGAAACGAGGTGCCCCGCTTCGCGATCATGGCGCGTGTGATCGCCTCGACCCATTCCTGGCTGAGAGGTTTCTGGAGCACGATTGCGAACCTGTCAAAATCGCGATGGGCGACATTCCACGGATCCTGAGTCATTGCGATCAGTGGAAAATCCTGATCCTTATAGCCTGCCTGAAGTTGCCGGAGCAATCGTCCATTGTTCGATTGATCGTCTTGATCGAGCAGTAAGCCGACCAGCAGCAGATCGGGCGCAGTCTCCTCGGCGCCGAGCCTCGCCAGCAACTGCACCGGATCCGTGGCGGCGAAAACATTGGCTCCAAGGTCACCGAAGGTGTGCTCGAGCTTGGCCAGATACCCTCGATCATGCTCGAGAATGGCGATCGATCGGCCAATTAAAGGAACCCGGTTCGGCCCGCCATCGCGCAGCGCCGCCTGATTGATCCTCTGCCGGGCGCGGGTTGCTTGCGTCCCGGTTCGAATCAGGAAACGTGCCCCGCTCGCCCCGCTGGCGACGTGTTCCAGGCGACCTCCCATTTCTCGCGCATACCTGGAGGCGATCAGAAGACCCAATCCTCCGGACAGACGGTCCATCTCCCTCAGCAGCGACCCCTCGGAGTCATGCCCGTCACAGGTGAGTCGAGTCACCCAGTCGCGGTGCTCCGCGCTCAGGCCCCGCCCGTTGTCCGCAACAACAATCACGAGTCTTCCATTCACGATGCGCGCCCCGAGCACGAGGCGTGTCGCGCCGGAGTGTCTTATGGCGTTGCTTATAAGGTTATTGAGCACCCTTCGCAGCTTGCGGCTGTCCACGACGGCCCTGAGCTTCGCCGGGCGGATCTTCAACGTGATCGCCGGCACCGCGGTTCGCATGGCCCCGCTGTGCAGGCGTGCAACGTCGACCAGGAACTCGGCGAGGTTGGTATCTTCCAGCACGGGAGGTAGTTCAAACAGGCCGGTTTGAACCGTGTCGATAAACTCCTCCAGCAGGCGATTGCTTTGCTCGAACGCAGCGCGCGCGCGATCGCGCACCTCATGGCTCTCGGATCGACTCTCCGACGCGAAATATCCGCCCAGGACAGCCATCGGGGAGCGCAAATCGTGGATCAAGGATTGGACCACCCGTCGTTCGATCACGTCGTCGAAGACCTGGTGTGGCCCCTGATCGCCAGGAGGCACCGAGCTATCTAGGCTTGGCATTGCAGCGCTTCCATGACCGCAGCTCAATCTGAGCGCTCATATTTCAACGCCGAGCTGATCTTGCTGCGCGCCTGGATGAACGGAGATTCGCGCGCGGCCTGACCCAAGTACACATCGAGGCTGCCGTACTCGCGCCGCAGGCGCGGCACCAGCGTCACAAACAGATCGGTCAGTTCCGGATCGAACTGTCTGCCGCGCTGCGACGCGATCTCGCCCAGGACATCCCGCACCGACCGCGTCACATCGTAAGCCCGGACGTGCGCCAGTTCGTCGAACACGTCGGCCAACGCCGTGATGCGCGCCGCTATCGGGATCGCGCTGTAAGTCAGCCCGAATGGGTAGCCGCTGCCGTCCCAGCGCTCGTGGTGAAACCGCGCAATCTCTTCGGCCATCTTCAGGTGCGGCACATTGCTCTGGGCCAGGATATCGGCGCCGACCAGCGCGTGCGACTGAGCGAGCTCGATCTCCGGACCGGTCAGCCGTCGCCGCCTCAGGAGCAGCTGTTCCGGGATCCCGATCTTGCCGATGTCGTGCAGGCGTGCGGCCAGCTCCAACAGGAAGACCGTGTCCTCGTCCCAGCCCAGTTCCTGCGCCAGCAGCGCGGCGAGTTTTCCGACCCGGTACGGGTGCAGGCCGGTCGGATCGTCGCGCAGCCCCGCTGTAACGGCAAGCCGCTCCAGCATTTCGACATGCGCCTTGACCATTTCTCGCCGTGCAGCCTGCGAGGCCACCTTGCCCAGGAGCGTGAGCTCGCGATGCTCCAGCAGCATCTCAGTGTCGGCGACCGGTGCCGCCTGCCGCTGCCGCAACTGCTGGATGTGCAAGCGATGGTGCAGCAGCGCATGCTCCTGGCGCACTTGTCTCGTATGTTTCATCAATTCGCGCAGATACCCCAGCGCCGCATCGTGCCGGTTCGCGACTTCGTTGGCTTTGACCATCGCGATAAGGGCGTCGGCCAGTGTGCCCTTGAGCACACGGGCGAGCTCCAGCCATCTGGACAGGCGGGCCAAACCGACGTCGACCGTTCCGGAATACACTTCGCACAGCCCTTCGGCCATGCCGGCTTCCAGCTCGGCGCGTTCCAGGCGGGATTCATGGGCGAAGCGCTTGGCTAACTCGCAACGCTCTCTGGCCGCCTGTGGTGCGTCGACTTCCAGCAGCAGCCGCGTGTAGAGCGTCTCGGCCAGCGCGCGGGACAGGCGTTCGTTCGTGGTGGTGGGGTGGTCCAGCAGTTCGACCGCATCCTTGGCCGCGCCCAGCCCACGGGCGTAGTCTTCCAGGTGCAGGCGGGCGAGCGCGATGTTGGTCAGGGCCGCCCCGCGTACGACTTGTAGCTCGGGATTGCCTTGGCCCAGCGCCATGACTCGCTCAAGACAGGCGATCGCTTCCTCGTACTGGGCCGAGTAGATCAGGGCGACTCCGAGGTTGTTACAGACCGCGGCCTCGGCGAACGGATCGTTCAGCCCAACCGCAGTTTCAAGCGCGTCGGCGTAGGTCTCGATCGCGACCGGCAGATTGCCAACGTCGGCTAGCAGGGCGCCGTGCATTGACAGAGCCTTGTGCAGCATCGAGCGTGACCCCTGCCGCCGGAACAGCTCAACCGCGAGCTGTGCTGGCGCCAGACCCTTCAGCGGCTGCGCTGACATATACGCGTACTTGGCCATCGACCACAGGCATTGAGCAAGCGCCGGTCCCTGTGCTGGCACCGGAAGGTCCACGACCAGGGCGAGCGCTCGTTCGAAGACCGCCGCATTTTGAGGCGACAGCACGCTGATCTCTGGGTCGAGCGCACGGCCGAGTTCGGTCAGTGCCCGCTCGACATCCTCCACCGGCGCCGCCGGCGCCGTCAAGGTTGCTTCGATGGACTCAAACGCTTCGATCATTGCACGCAGAACTGGTTGTTGGGTTGCCTTACCGCCGGGCGCTCTGAGGCGACGGTTCGCTGATGTTCGGGTCCAGCGCACGGCCGAGTTCGGTCAGCGCTCGCTCAACATCCTCCACGGGCGCCGTTGGCGCCGCCGGGGTTGCTTCGATAGACCTCAATGCCTCGATCATCGCGTCCGGGCCTAGTGCACCAAACCCTGGACCCGCGCCGCCGCGAGGATCGAATGTCGCGATCCACGCGTTCCAAGACGTTCGGCAATTTCCTGAAGGTGTCGCTTTACTTGCCTGTCGGAAATTTGCATCGCCGAGGCGATTTGCTTGATCGACTGTCCTCGCGCCGCCAATGCGAGCACCTCGAGATGTCTTGGCGACAGAGAGCGACCGGCGCTACCAGCACTGCGTGGCGTCGGCGGAGGCGAGATTTTCGGAAAAAACACCCCGCCGTCTAAAACTCTGGACAGCGCTTGAATCTGATCAGGCGCGGGAAGTGACTTCGGAATGAAGCCTGCGGCGCCGAGTTCCCACGACGCGCTCATCAGGCTCAGGTCGCTTTCCCCCGTCATCACGACGAGGGTTGCCTGATTCTGCCCGAGACCTTCTTTGATCGCCCGCAGCGCCCGCAGCCCCGAGGCTCCGGGCACATTCAAGTCGATGATGATGACCTCGGGCACACACTGGTGAATGCGATCAAGAGCTGCATCAAGTCGATGGACTATCCAGCAGTCTGCGTCCGACCTGAGCGACCGTACCTCGTCGCGTAGCATCTGCGCATACAGTGGATGGTCCTCCAGGATCAGGACTTGCATGTCGAGTCCACGCCGCGGCTCCGAGGGTCCGCCCGTCCTTTTCGTTCAGCGCTCCTACCCGCCCAAATCATATTCCGACCGCGCGCCGCACCGCCATTCCCTTTCGGCAGAAAAGGACGGCGTGGCCCAAAAGGGACGCTTTCCTAAGAGTGTCTGCCGAACCATACTTTTAAGCAGTCGGTGCTGTCGCTTGGTGGGCCACTTCGCATCGTTAGCAACATGGTCGCGTCGGATGATGATGCTGGGCGGTTCAGGCGCGTGCAAGATTGCGGTCCGCATCCGCGGACTGTAAAAAAATGGCTTATAGCCGCCATTGCTGCAATCGAGGCACTTGCCAAAGAAAAGGTATGTGGGTGAGAGGTGGTGCATTCGCCCTGACCGAATAAATGCAGAGTAGGTGGGCGCGGCGCAGCTCACGGAGCGGCCGCCGCGTTGGAGGAGACTAGATCGTGCCGGTTTTCGCCCGAGGTTGGCTGCTGCTGCCCTGCGCGATCGGGGTCTTGCTGCCGCAGGCTTATGCGGGTGCGCCCATGGTCACCCCGTCGACGTTTTCTGTCAGTCCTCAGGGCGCAGCTTCCTACGAGGTGCCGATCCGCGTTGCGCCGGGGATCGCCGGGGTCGAGCCCAAGCTGTCCTTCACGTACAACAGCCAGGGTGGCAACGGCATCATGGGCATCGGCTGGAGCCTGGCCGGCCTGTCGGCCATCATGCGCTGCCCTCAAACGACCGCGCAGGACGGCGCGCCCGGCCCTGTGAGTCTCGCGGCAACGGATCGGTTCTGTCTGGACGGCAAGCGGCTGAAGTTGCTGAACCCGACCAATTCGCCTTCGCTGAAGTACTGGGCCGCCGGAGCGGCCAACGAGTACCGCACGGAGATCGCGACCTTCACCAGGATTGTGGCCAATGGCACCGCCGGTGGCGACCCGGGCACGATCGGGGACCCTGGACCGTCTTGGTTCAAGGTGTGGACCAAGAGCGGCGAGATCGTCGAGTACGGAAACACGTCCGATTCGCGCATAACCGGAAACGTCAAGTTCACTCCAATCATCTGGGCGGTCAACAAGATCAGCGACCGCTTCGGAAACTACGTCACGTTTACCTATAGCCAGCCGACGACCGGGGCGGTCGAATTCTATCCGTCGACGATCAGCTACACCGGCAATGCGAACCTATCTCAGGCCGCTAACCAGCAGGTGATTTTCACGTATCAAGCGCGGCCCGACGTGATTTCCGGGTACGGGCCGAAGGGGACCACCGTGCACACCGGCCAACTGCTGGGTAGCGTGCAAGTACTGGCAGGAAGCAACAATTCGAGCGGACCTACACTCGTGCGCAAATACACGCTCGCTTATGCACCCAGCAGCGTCTCGGGACGCTCAACGCTGCAGTCGATTCAAGAATGCGCACCGGTGAATGCGACGGTCAATGCGACGAGCCAGACCCCGATGACATGCCGACCGGCGCTCAGCTTCACCTGGCCTCAGGGCACTGGAATGCTGACGCCCGACCCGTTGATTACGGCAGCGTCGATCGGGGGTTGGAATCTATCGACCGTCATCGACCTGGTGGGCGACGTCAACGCGGACGGAAAAGCGGACATCGTCCGGATCTGGAAAAACGGTGCCAACGCCTATGCCCAGGTGACGCCGTCGGTGAACGGCACGGGCTTTTCGGTCTCATCCAACAATTCCGTGGGACCCTGGTGGACTGTCGTGGGACCCAATGCACTTTCCTACACGTACATACCGATCCTGAATTTCCTCGGTGATGCTAATGGAGATGCGCGGGCAGATCTGATTCGGATCACGAATACCGGAACGGAATTCGACGCTCAATTGACGCTCTCGAACGGGATCGGATTTGGCGCACCGACCTATAACAGACCCATCGCCAACTATGGCGTCTTCAGTGACGCCGTTCCCCAATACTATGTGAACCAATACAGCAGCACCCAGTACCTGCAAACGCCCTATCCGTTCCAGCCTCTGATCGAAGACATTAGCGGCGACGGTCGTGCCGACTTGGTGCTGGTTGGACTCTCGGCGACGACCGCCCGTGCGTCGACCGTCGTGACGGCGCTGTCGACGGGCACAACCTTTGTGTCGCCGTCGACGACCACGAGCGGACCCTTGGGCGCTGCATCAGGCAACGCGGAGCTCGTCGTTCTCGGCGGCGATGTCGATGGTGACGGGCGTGCCGACGCGATCGAACTCGCCTCGCAGTGTCAGGACACGTACAACGCTTTCGGAACCCTGAACGGTGCAACGTGCCCCACACGCACGGCTCGCTTGCTCATCTCGGATGTCCAATCCCGGTACCGGCAGCGGCACGGCGATTGCCGATATCTGGCTGTCGACCGGAACGACACTCGTGAACGCCGGATCGTATCCGGTGGGACCGTATACGGTTGGGACGAATGGCCTGGGTGCCGAATACCTTCCGATCGACGTGAACGGCGATGGCCGCACCGACCTGGTAGTGGTGTCCAACAACAATGGAGTGGCCAATGCTGCGGTTTATCTGTCGAACGGCAGCGGATTTGCCGCGACGCCGGATGCGACGTGGACTGCCATCGGTGGTTGGGACCAGCTCAATATCGAAGATCTGCCGATGGACGTGAACGGCGACGGGCGCATCGACCTTGTGCGCCTCACCAATCAGAACAACACCGCCGTTCCTGAGATCGCAACGCTCGTCGGAACACCGTTCGATGTGATCACAGGTTTCAGCAACGGACTTGGATCGACGCTGAACCTGAACTACCAGACGATCGGCGAAGCCGGCGTGCCGCACCACGCCGTTCGGATGCACGCCAACCGAATGCCGGTGCCGACGGTCGCGCCGGCACCGACCATGCCAGTGTTGACCCTGTACACGAAGGGTACCTCGTCGTCCTATCCCAACCTTGACTTTGCAGGCCCGATGAAAGTGGTTGCCTGGGTCGAGACGGACTCGGGAATCCAGTCGACCTCCGGGGAAGTCGCCAATAACGTCAGTTACGGCTACACCGGAGCGGTGATCGATCTGAGCGGACGCGGTTTCCTGGGCTTCAGCCAGGTGCAGCAGCAGGACAACACGGCGAACATCATCACGACGACGACCTATGCGCAGGCATTCCCGTATATCGGGATGATCACGTCCAAGCAAACCTCGGCGCCTTTGGCCACGCACACGCTGCTCGGCACGACGACGAACGGTCTGGCCCAACTGGCGGACGACAACGGATCGCCGTACCCATATGTCTGGACCTCGACGGATCAGGCCTATGGGCTTACGACCGGCAATGCGTTGCCGAGTGTGACGACCCAGAGCGTGTACGACATGTGGGGCAACGCGACACAGGTGACGGTGACTACGACCGACCCGGCCAACGCGAACGATAACTTCACGACAGTGACCAAAAACACGTACCAGCAACCGCCGGATACGACGAACTGGATTCTGGGGCGGCTGACCAAATCGACGGTGACCAACACCGTCACTGCAAACCCGCTCGTAGCGCCTCCCGGTCTGGCCGCGTTCTCGGTCAGTGTCGGCCCGCAGGTCGGCGGAGTGTCCACAACTCTTGGTGCCGTTTCGGCCACCGCGACGGTGACGTCGGCCGGAGGCGTTGCGCCGGTCGTCTACACATGGTCTGGCGGTAGCAATGGCATTACGGCCACTCAGTCGGGCTCGCAGGTGACGTTCGCCGGCAACTTCACCCAGTACGGAGTCTTCTCGTCCAATTTTTCACTGACGGCGCGCGATGCGGCCGGCCGGGTTGCAACCGTGGCCTACGCGGTCGTTCTGTCCAATGCCGTGAGCATTGTGCCCGCGTCGACGAACTGGGGCACGATCGGTGCGGCATCGGACTCCGGCGACTGGTTCACCGTCAAGAACAACAGCGCATCCTCGTCGATTCTGATCACCGCCCACGCGCCGGCAGGCGGACCGGCCGGCGT
>WNFR01003149.1_pt1 | contig 17132 bp, 13 predicted proteins | sample 5400221 | NCBI WGS metagenome assembly WNFR01 (sample SAMN13153357, study PRJNA577476) | soil metagenome | isolation source: 40 cm soil under Madrone tree | place: USA:California | collected 2016-06-14
CTGAACGGATATCGTCGGGACGAGCCACGCCGCCAGCCCACCCAACGCAAAAAACGCAATTGCGAACAGCAGGGCGATTGCCTTGGTGCGAGTCAGCGGTCCGCGAGACATTTTCGTCACCAGCGGGTCGAGCAAATACATAAGAATCGCAGCGATCGCCCCCGGGATCAGTATTGGCTGCAGAAAACTGATGATACTGGCCCCGGCCCAGATCACGGAAGCGAGGATCCCGATTAGAACGACGACGAAAAATGCAGTCAGGGCCACCCACATCATCTTGCGCTGCCAAGGCGTGGGATACTCCTTCATCTCTCAACGTCATCAAAATGTCGAACGAGTGCGCGGCAGCTACATTTCACCTGGACTCCCGCGTTCGATGTTCGCTATTCGATGTTTGATGTTACGGCCCTCGCTAGGTCGGGTTCGTCCTTATCGGTAAGTCCTTGCCGATCGTCTTTTTGGTGGTTTGGATCTTGTCTGCGAGATTTTTGTTTTTCGGATCGAGCGCCAGCGCTTTTTGCCAGGCTTCCAATGCTTCCCGGGCCCGATTCAATTTTAAATAAGTGTCGCCAAGATGTTCGAACACTACCGGGTCCTCGTGTTCTGCGGTCTTGGCAGCGCGCTGCAGGTCGTCCAAAGCTCGACCAAACTGACCCTTTCGAAATTCCACCCAGCCGAGGCTATCCAGATACGAGGCATTATTCGGTTCGCTTTCCAGGGCGCGTCTGATCATCAATTCCGCCTCGTCCAGATTCATGTTGTGATCTGCCCACATGTAGCCCAAGTAATTGCATGCCTCGGCCGAGTTCGCCGGGTCGAGCGTAATAGATTTACGAAGCAAATCCGCCGCTTTGTCGTACAAGCCCGCCTGTTCGGCACCCGCTCCATAATTGAAGTAAAACTTCGCGTTTAAGAAATCGTTGTCCTCATCGAGTTGCGCTTCATGCAGCGCCTCCTCGAACGTGGCCACGGCTTGCTGGCTTTGCTTCGCCTCCCGTTGCGCGATTGCCAGATAATAAACAATCTCCGGTGCGCCCGGAAATCGGCGCCGGGCTTCGGCGAGCAATTTCACTGCGCGATCGGGGTCTCGCAAAGCGCCCAGAAGCAGCTCCGCCAGGCGCAGATATGTCCCGGCATGGTTTGGATTGATCAACAGGCTTTGCTCATAATTGGCCGCTACCTTGGCGAATTTCGCTTTGGCTTCCTCGATGCGATTGGCACGCTGGAGCGAACGCGCTTCTTCGTCGAGCACCTGAGCCAGTAAATCATAAGGCTGATACTTTTCGGGGTGCTCCTTGATGATTTGCTCGAGCATCTCAACTGCCTTGTCTCTCTGATTTGTCAGGACAAAACCTGTGGCCAGCTTCTCTTGGGCGTTTGCGTCGTCCGGTTGCAGTTCGAGAACGCGCAAATACAGCGGAATCGCTTCCTTGAGCTGTTGCGAGGCTGCGTAGTAATCGGCTACGTCCTTAAGGATGCCCGGATCATCTGCGGCATTTTCCCCCGCTTTTTTGAAGACCTCGTTGGTCTTCGTTAGGTCGTCGGGCTTGGGCTGCGAGTCGGCCTTGAAAAGGATGGCGACGTATAGTTTCCCGAGGCGTATCCAGAAATTTGGATCATTGCTGTGAACTTTGAGCGCACGATCCAGAGCCTCGATGGCCCGTCTCTCTTGCCCGGCTGCGAGTTCGATTTCAACCAGACGCTGATAACCTTCTACGTCGCCTGGATTCAAAGCGATGGCGCGATTGGCATAATCAATCGCCTGGTCCGTTTTCTTCAGATACCTCGTGTAGATGAAAGCGAGTTGCTGATACGGCTCGGCGTTATTTGGATTTGCCTTGATTGCGTCTTTCAGCACGTCAATTGCCTGCGGAAAATCATCCTGCTGTATCAGCAAACCGGCCACGCGCGAGGCGAGCTGCGACTGGCCTGGCTCAACATTGAGCACTTTCTGATAGGCTTCCAGTGCGCGCTCCATCTCGCCGTTTTCCTCGAGCGCTATTCCTTCGACAAAACGCGCGAGTGCATCCGCTTTGTGTGCGCCTTGCGAACGCAACGCTAGGTCCGGAGGTGGCTTCGAGGTGACCGAATCATCCTGCCGGCCGACTGTTTTTGCGGCATGCGGGCGAGGAATCTTTGCAGGTGAAGCCTTGGGCTGGCCGTGCGCAATAGCTGCTGCCACGAAAAAGCTGAGCGCAAAGATGATTTGGCGGTCGAAACCCCAGGATCTCTTCTGCAAGCTCACCCTTTAGTCTATCTTTCCGGCGAGCCTTCAGCAAACCGCGCGCCTCGAAGGCTGCGTCTTCGCAAGCGAGCTTAATGGAAACCGTTAGAGTTTGTACCGCAGCCGCTTCTTATGCCGGTGCGCTTTCATTCGCTTGCGGCGCTTGTGCTTGGCAATCTTTGCTTTCCTTCGTTTTTTCAGCGAGCCCATTCAGATTTTCAAATTCGCGAGTTCCGATTCAACCATGTAACGCGCTGCGTTGCAACTAAGTTGTATGGCGGCATGCGAGAACGCTGCAAGGTCGCATGCGAAACGAGATACTCAATAGTCACAAAGGAAGGCTGGTTTTGCGTCGCGCGATTTCTCGTTCGCACTCGGCGTGAGCCAGCCTTGAATTCTTTGCAATGTCTCATCTCTGTCGATACCGCCAATTGGCGTGTGAAAAGTTCGCCTTGCCCAATCTATCAGTTGCGGGCCCGAAATCTCTGTCTCGTCCGGATGAGCAGCAAAATACGGGGCTGTTAGCCATTCCGTGCGGAGAAAACGATGAAAGTGAACAATGCATGTCTGCTCTGAGAATAAGGCGCAATAAACTCTCATTGGCTGAACGACCGCTTCGATTGCAGCAGTGGCCATTGCCAATGTCAGTCCGAGCAATGCCAGAGCTGCAGGATTCATCTGCGAGAGCGAACCAACGGCATCTCTTGGCCTCACAATCAGGTAGCCAGGGATGTAGCAGGTTCCACACGCGTCTAGAATAAAGTGCGCATTGGCGAAAAGTGGCAGAGCAGGCTTCGCGAGGTCCCTCACTTTCTTTCGGTATCAGGGTAAAGTTAGCGGCTTTCCTGTGATGGTCCGGGTGGCGCCTTCTTTTTGTCTTGCGTCCCGATGCCGATTTTCTTCAAAAAGGGGTCGATCGATTGCTTGCGGCCGAGAAATTTTTCAATCGACCCATTCACGTCGCGTGAATCGCCTGGCTCGTAAATTTCGCGGCGCAATTTCATTCCTGCTTGTTTATCCAAGTACCCGTCCTTGGCTTTTCCAAAAACGGTTGCCATGTCGGCGGCAATCGCATCTGCCCAGGCGTATCCGTAGTAACCGGCGTCGTAACCGTTTAGGTGACCAAAATAGGAGACGAACGTTGTGCTGGGATCGATTGGCAGAAAAACTTTTTCCAAAATCGGGTTCGATATCGCCACGGAATCATACGGCATCTCTTCGGGGTGCGGATCGTGCAGAGCAAGATCGAGCGATGCAAACGCGAACTGGCGCCGATAAAAAATACCGGCGTTTGCCAACTTGGCGTCGTTCAACTTTTTGACGATATCTGCTGGAATCTTTTTTGACGGATCGCGGTAATCGGCAGCGAAAGTGTCGAGCACCTTCTTGTCCCACACCCAATTTTGCAACATCTGCGACGGCGCTTCGACGAAATCACCCGGCACATGCGTTCCCGCGAAACGCCCGGACTTGGCGCGCGTGACAATGGAATGCAGAGCATGCCCAAATTCGTGGAAAAGTGTTTCGACGTCCTGGTGCGTCATTAATGATGGAGCATCGCCACTGGCAGGTGGAAAATTACAAAGTAACGCGACAGTTGGCCGCTGATATTTTCCGTTGGGCAAAAGTTTGCCGCTGATGATATCGAATTGCGCGAAGTGATTGAATTTTCCTTCGCGCGGGAACATATCGAGATAAAACATGCCGAGCGGTTCGCCCGTGGCCGAATCGGTGACGACATAAAGCTGGAGATCGTCAACCCATTTGTAGGGCGCGGCGATCCTTTCGAATTTCAGGCCGAAAATGCTCTGATAGATGTTGAACATTCCATCGAGCACTTTTTGGAAGGGGAAATACGCGCGCAAAGCTTCCTTGTCGACGTTGTATTTTTGTTTGTTCCGCTGGTTGTCGTAGTAGCGCCAGTCCCACACCATGATTTTGGCGTTGGGATCGTTTGTATCGGCAGCCTTCATTTTTTGGAGTTCCGCTACTTCGCTGTCGAATTTCGGCTGGATGCCGGTAACCAGATCGTTGATGTACTTTTCCGCATTCGCGCCGGTTTTGGCCATTTTGATTTCCGTCTGGTAGTCGTCCCACGATTTGTAACCGAGGCGCAGCGCGATCTTGTTCCGCAAGGCCAGCATTTGGTTCAGAACGGTCACGTTTGCATCTTTCGCCAGCGTTTCGCGAACAAGGTAAAGCTGTTTGCGCGTCGCCTCACTTTTCGCGTTTTCCTCCACGGTGTTGAACTGCCAGGTGACGTTTGCCATCACGGTATAAACGTCGTCTCCGGTCTTAATTCCCGGCGAGGCAAAGAAACTATCCGGCAGACCATCGAGATCCGCTTTCGTGAACATCACTGGAGCGTCGGCCTTAACGATGTTGGTGTCGAAATCTGTTCCGAGCTTGGATAATTCCTTACGCAGTTGTTCGACTTCTTTCCGCTGATCAGGGGGCAAGTCCAATCCTGCGCGGCGATAATCGCGCAATGTTTCTTTGAGGAGCTTTTCATCTTCACCTGTGAGCTTTGCATGCGTGTCGGCAAAAGTTTTGATGGCTTTGTAAACGTCCTCACGATAATCAATGCCGACTGCCCAATCCTGGAACGCTTTCACCGCGTTTTCTGCGGCAGTGCGCATCGCGGGATTTGTGTTCGTTTCCTTGATGATTGTGGCCTTGTTTGCCGCGAGACTTGCCTGATATGTGACATCATCCAGCGCAATAACGGTGGTCTTAAAAGTGACTTTGCCGAGGTCCTGCGCACCTATCTGATCGAGCGCCGCGTTTGCCTTCGCGATCGCATCTTTCATTGCGGCGTCGACGGCTTCCGGCGTTTGGTCCCAATCGGGAATGGTCAGCACCGCGTTGGCTTTCGCCGCAGCGGCGCGAAAATCGTCCACCGTTTTCAGTTCGGCGGCTGAAACAACTAAACTCGATGCAAGAAAAATGAGCGGGACGCGAAGAAATACGGCTTTACTGGAATAGTTCGACATAGGAGTGGAATAGCGAAATCGGTCAAAGATTTACACACTTTCAGACATGGCAGAAGGAATTTTGCTGAATCTGTGTTCCATCTGCTTGCCAAGCCGTAGTTTTACACGAAGGCTGGTGTTCATCTGTGTCGAACAAGGCCGTTCGCCAAAACGTTTAGTGGCATGATCCACAAATTTTTCGTTGCTTTTATTCCGATTTTTGTCGCCATCGATCCGATTGGGCTGGTGGCGATGTTCATGGGTCTGGCTGGCAACGCCTCGCGCGAACACCGCCACCGGGAGGGTTTCATCGGCATCTTCACGGCGCTTTGCGTTTCGGTTGGTTTTGTATTTCTCGGGAAAATTATCTTTACGGCGCTTGGTATTACCGTGGCAGATTTTCAGGTTGCGGGTGGCCTGATTTTGCTGGGCCTGGCGGGACGCGAATTGCTCAACATTTCGCCAGCCGATCGGGAGGCAACCAACGACTTCGGCGTTGTCCCGCTTGGCATGCCCTTGATTGCTGGTCCTGCGCTGCTGACAGCGCTGCTCATTCTGGTCGATACGGTGGGGCTGGTCTTTACGCTGTTCTCCCTGGTGGTCAATCTCGCCCTGGTCGCGGTCGCATTCTGGAATGCCGATCTGGTTGCCCGCTGGATGGGCAGACAAGGCCTGCGCGGTGTCTCAAAAATCGTAGCGCTCCTCCTGGCTGCCATCGCAGTCAGTTTGATCAGACGCGGGTGGCACGGAGTGTGAGTGCCCCGACGGGATCAAGATTGCAGCGTTTGCGCACCGACACCGGTGCGCTCCCATCCGTTGCGATTTCCGCCGAACTTCGCTGCGCTTATAAACCTGATTCGAAACGCGAGCCGCTCGCAATGTGCCGCCGTGCCGAAGGCCAGAATTCTTTCAACTCGGCAGTCTTATCGCCATGCTGATAACGCCAGTTTAACTCCACTTCGATTGCCTTGATCTCGTCCTGCGACGCCGTCGGTTGTCCGTGATAGATGTAGGCGGGCACCCCTTCGCGAGTCTGAGTCAGCGGATTCATCCCGTAGAGATCGAGACGGCGCTGCTGCAATTGGGCCGTAGTCCAATCCCGATATACGGGGCTGCGATAGCCCCATACTACGGCCGTCGTCGAATAGCGGGAGTAAGGGTAACTACCCGTTACTGCCGGACCGGGCGGGGGCGCGGGTTGGTTCGCGCAGCCGATCAGCACAATGGCAGATGCTCCTGACAATAATCGTTTCATACCTTTAATTCCTCAATTTGATTTAGGATCCTGCTTGCGACTATTAAACCACACAAATCCATCGTAGTCGCGGGTTTATTTGCTGTTCGAAGCCATTACGCTACAGTCCCGATGCAAATCCAAACAACCGTCGCAGGCCGATTCACAGTACAAACGGGCCGGCTCATTGACACCCCGAGCCCATCTCAGTAAAATTCTCGCTTTTATGAGATTTCCTCTTCCGCTCACTGCGAAAATCGCCGCATACGTGATTGGACACAAACTGCGTGGCACAAGGAAATTTGCCACGGTCCTTCAGCTCGAGCCGCTGCATACCTGCAACCTCACGTGCACTGGTTGTGGGCGGATTCGCGAATACTCAACGTCACTCAAGGACATGATGAGCTTGGAGGACTGCCTGGCGGCGGCAGAAGAATGCAACGCGCCAATGGTTTCCATTTGCGGCGGCGAACCGCTGATCCATCCGCATATCGAAGCTCTGGTCAAAGGATTGCTCGCGCAGAACCGGATCGTTTACATCTGTACTAACGCCATGTTCATGCGTAAAAAAATGCGCGAATGGCTGACCAGCGAAATAGCTAAAGCTCAAAACGGCAGCGGCAAAAACTTGCAGCGTAAAATCGATGTGCTCCTCGAACGGGGATTAATTTCCGAAAAGGACGCTGCCGAAATTCGCAAAGGCCCCAAAGATCCGGCAAAGCCGACGATCGGGCCAAGCAGATGGATGTACTGGAACGTGCATCTCGATGGCTTGGAGCGAACGCACGACTTGATTGTGGAGCGCGAGGGCGTTTTCAAAGAATGTATTCTGGCCATCAAAATGGCGAAGACGCTCGGGTACCAAGTCGCGACGAACACCACGATCTACAAAGAGACCGATATGCAGGAGATCGAACGGATGTTCGATTATCTCTCTGATCTGGGCGTCGACGGACACACCATCACTCCAGGGTACGATTACGACGCTGCCAAGCGAGACATGACCAAGCGGCTGAACCTCCGGCCAGAGGATTTCTTTCTCACCCGCGCGATGACTGTCCAAAAATTCCGAAAGATCGAGAACTGGATGAACCGATACATCTTTTTAGGGACGCCGGTCTATTTTGAATTTCTCGCAGGCAAACGCGACCTGACTTGTTCGGCTTGGGCCATCCCAACCCGAAACATACGCGGTTGGAAAGGCCCGTGTTATTTAATGACCGACGGCCATTACTCAAGCTACGCGGAGCTGCTGGAACAGACTGAGTGGGACCGTTACGGAGTCGTCAATGGGGTGGCGCGCGACAGCCGTTGCGAAAACTGCATGGTGCACTGTGGGTATGAGCCGACTGCGACACTGGGCCTGCAGGCTCAGCGCGGCGACACTTGGAAAACCATCAAATTCAATTTTGGTCCGAAGCCAAAAGCTAGTGGACGCGGCAGCGAGGTTCTCGCCTTCAACGGCGTGAGTTCGGGAAACGGGCATCTCACCGGCAAGCGAGCCGAGCCAGCCGTGAAGGCGTCGTAGTGGTTCAGATGCGAGAGTCGTCGAATCAACTGATTGTCTTGCCGAGCGCGCCGGATTTATCGGAATCCTACTCAGACGTGGCCGGCGAAATCGCGGCCGCAATCGCGCGCGCCCAGGAAAATCTTTTGCGCCAGCAGAAACCTGACGGGCATTGGTGCGGCGAGCTGCTCGTGGATAGCACGCTCTGTTCCGATTACGTCGTGTTCATGCATTGGTGCAGGGAAGTAGATGCGCAACTCCAGCGGCGCTGCGTTCGTCACATTCTAAAACGCCAGCTGCCTGACGGCGGTTGGAATATTTATCACGGTGGACCAAGCGAGATTAACGCCTCGGTGAAGGCGTATTTTGCCCTGAAACTTTCTGGTTGTTCCGTGGACGCGCCGTTCATGCAGGAGGCGCGCGCCACTATCATGCGGCTCGGCGGTATTCCGCAGATGAACACATTTAGCAAACTGTACCTGGCGCTGCTTGGTGTTTTTCCATGGAAATATTTGCCGGCGATACCAGTGGAGATGGTGCTCCTGCCAAGTTGGGCGCCCTTTCACATTTACAAAATGTCGTCATGGAGTCGCGCGATGCTGCTGCCGCTGTCCATCATCAATCATTTCAAACCGACACGCGTTCTGCCGGGCGAAAAACAACTGCACGAACTCTATCCTCTCGGCACCGAGCAAGCCGACTTGCGACTGCCGCGCAGCCAGAAGTTCTGGACCTGGCGCAATTTCTTCCTCCGGCTCGATGACACTTTGAAGTTTTTGCAGCCGCTTCGTATTGGATTGCTGCGGCAGCGGGCGTTGGAAGCAGCTGAGCGTTGGATGCTCGAACGCATCGGCGAAGGCAGCGACGGTCTTGCGGCGGTTTATCCTGCGATGTTGAATTGTATGATCGCGCTGCGCACGCTCGGCTACTCGAGAACAAACCCTCTCTACGCTAAGGCGGAAAAAGATTTCGTCGGACTGTTCGTCGATGATCCTGAGGATTTTCGCATTCAGCCCTGTCTGTCGCCCGTTTGGGACACCGCGATCACAATCATTTCACTCGCGGATTCCGGTCTTCCCCCCGAACATCCGAGACTGCAAAAAGCCGCGGAGTGGCTCGTGAACAAAGAGGTTCGGGTCCTGGGCGATTGGGCGGTGAACAATTCCTATCCCGAAGCGAGTGGCTGGGCATTCGAGTATAGCAATGTTTATTACCCGGACACCGATGACACGGCCATGGTCTTAATGGCGCTGAGGCTGGTCCAGCCAAAGGAACAACACTCACTCGACGAACTCTTTCGTCGTGCGCTCGGATGGCAGCTTAGTTTCCAATGTCGCGACGGCGGTTGGGCCGCATTCGATAAGGACGTCACAACGCCATGGCTGGAAGACATGCCGTTTGCAGATCATAACGCGATCCTCGATCCGACGTGCAGCGATCTGACCGCGCGAACGCTTGAGTTGCTCGGCTACATAGGCTTCGATCGCAACGCCAAATGCGTCCGGGACGCGATCAAATATCTAGTTGCCACCCAGGGTGACGATGGGTCCTGGTACGGGCGCTGGGGCGTGAATTACATCTATGGCGCGTGGCAGGTGCTTCGTGGCTTGTGGGCAATCGGCGAGGACATGTCGCAGGATTGGATTTTGCGCGGGCGGGACTGGCTGGAGAGTTGTCAAAACAGCGACGGCGGCTGGGGCGAGACCTGCGGCACATACGAAAATTCCTCGACGAAAGGCATTGGCCCCAGCACCGCATCGCAAACAGCGTGGGCCATTATGGGTATCTGTGCCTGCGGCGATCTTGATCGGCCGAGCGTTTACCGCGGCTTGCGTTACCTGCTTCGCTCGCAAAGACCAGACGGTTCCTGGAATGAAGAGGAAATCACCGGTACCGGCTTTCCGCGCACGTTTTATTTGAAGTACGATATGTATCGGCAGAATTTTCCGCTGCTCGCCTTGGCGACCTATGTGAATCGTCGCAGCGGAATGGGGTATCACCCGGGTTTTTATCGCTGCGACAGGTAGAGTCGGCGCGCTGCGCGGTCCCTACCAGCGCATCGCCACTCCTGGTGCAAAAAATAAAACCTGTCGTTCGGCGTAATTCGATCTAACAGTAATCATTATGGCTTACGAATTACCCAAATTATCTTATCCGTATGATGCGTTGGAGCCGCACATTGATGCGCGTACGATGGAAATCCATTACACCAAGCATCACCAGGCCTACATCGATAACGTCAACAAGGCGATCAAGGGCACCGATCTTGAGAAGAAAACGGTGGAAGACTTGATTAGTGATCTGAACGCCGTTCCCGAAAACATTCGCACCGTTGTGCGCAACAACGGCGGCGGCCACGCGAATCATTCATTCTTTTGGAAGATCATGGGCCCGAACGCCGGCGGCCAACCCAAAGGCAAACTCGCCGACGATATCAATTCCGCGTTCGGCAGCTTTGATGATTTCAAAGAGAAAATTGCTGCTGCTGGTGTGGGCCGTTTCGGCAGCGGCTGGGCATGGCTGATCAAGAATAAGAATGGAAGTCTTGAAATCATTTCCACGCCAAATCAGGACAGCCCGCTGATGGACGGGAACACGCCCATTCTCGGCGTCGATGTGTGGGAGCACGCCTATTACCTGAAATATCAAAACCGCCGCGCCGATTATCTCAAAGCGTGGTGGAACGTCGTGAACTGGGACGCGGTGGCGAAGAATTACTGATTCGCAACAGCGAATCGCGTTCGGGTAGCGCATCCGTCTCGCGTGCTGGCGAGCGGGTCTCGCGAGGGCCGACTTTCTCTTGAGATCGCTATTATCGACGACAGAGTTCCAATGAAAGCTTGTTTCGGCGTTACGCCGAAGCCGGCACGCGGGACGCGTGTGCTACCCAACGCATGGCTTATTTGAACGAAAACTATCTCAAGCTTCAGGCGGGCTATCTCTTTCCAGAGGTAGCGCGACGTGTCCGCGCATTTTGCGAGGCGAATCCTGAAGCGGCCAAGCGGTTAATTCGCTGCGGAATCGGCGATGTGACCGAGCCGCTTCCGCGTGCGGCAATCGAGGCCATGAAGCGCGCGGTCGATGAGCTTGGGTGTCGCGAAACTTTCCGCGGCTACGGACCCGAACAAGGTTACGAATTTCTCAGATCGACAATCGCGCAGCGCGACTACCGCGACCGCAACATTGAAATTGCCGATGACGAAATTTTTGTTTCTGACGGATCAAAATGCGATTGCGGCCACGTTCTCGATATTCTCGGCGGCCAAAATAAGATCGCGGTGCCTGATCCTGTGTATCCGGCGTACGTAGACACAAACGTGATGGCGGGCCACACAGGCCAGATGCGGCAGGATGGCAGCTACGAGGGCATTCATTATTTGCCCTGCACCGCGGAAAATCATTTCGTGCCAGAGCCGCCAAACGAGCATCTCGATCTCGTCTATCTTTGTTTTCCAAACAATCCAACGGGTGCCGTCGCATCGCAGGAGCAACTTTCGCGCTGGGTGGATTACGCCCGCGAACACGAGGCGCTTCTGCTGTTCGACGCCGCGTACGAGGCCTACATTTCCGATCCGGAAATTCCGCATTCCATTTTCGAGATTCCCGGCGCGCGCGAGTGCGCCATGGAATTCCGCAGTTTTTCGAAAAACGGTGGGTTCACCGGTGTGCGCTGCGGCTTTACGGTGATGCCGCAAACTGTGCTCGCACGAACGGGCGACGGCCGTCGGCTCCCGCTGCATCCACTGTGGCAGCGGCGGTGGAGCACGAAATCGAACAGTGTGTCTTACCCGGTGCAACGCGGTGCCGAAGCGTTGTATTCCGATGACGGCCGTAAACAAGTGCGCGCTCTGATCGATCATTACATGGAGAACGCAAAACTCCTTCGCAACGCTGCGGCTGACGCTGGATTGGAGGCTTTCGGAGGGCTTAATGCTCCCTATATCTGGGTGCAAACGCCGGAACGTCTAACGAGTTGGGAAATGTTCGATCGAATGTTGCGCCAGCTGAACGTAGTCATCACGCCGGGCGCGGGTTTCGGCGCGCAAGGGGAAGGTTATTTTCGCATCTCGGCATTCAACAGCAGGGAAAATGCCGAGGAAGTAGCGCGACGGCTGAAAACCTTGCAAAGCTACTAATGCAGGCAATCTCGTTTACGAACCGAATACACGCGGGCAGGATTGCCTGCGTGACCCGACACGCGTAGAGTGCGCGAAGTTTTTTCGGGGACCATCTGGCGTGCCGGATCGAAAACAAAATCTTCCGCAACTCTATCGCTTTTGTTTCTTGATGCTGGGCGATTCGCGCAAGGCGCAGGAAGTCTTTCACGCCACATTGCGCGAGGCAGCTCAGGGAGCTGCGCACGGGGAGCTGCCCAGCGAACCCTTCTGGTTATTCCGCGAGGCGCGCTGGCGCTGCTTGGAAGCAACGAAGAATGATTTGCAGCCGGAGACGGTTGAAATCGACGAGCGCGACCTCTGTGCGGCGGCTGCATCGCAGATCGAACAACTCGATCCCGTGCAACTCGCGATTTGGATTTCGGCCGCACCCGATCCGCAGCGGAGCGCTCTGGCGCTATTTTATCTGGATGAATTCGACTACCGAGAAATCCTCGACCTCGCCGAGCTGAAATTAAACGAGCTTTCGCGCTTGCTTGCCAGGGGCCGCCGGCAATTGCAGGCGTGGCTGGACGCGAAATTTCCTCGACCGGGCCACGCATGAAATTGCTGTCATTAATGCGGCGCCAACGCGCTCTTTTGAACTGTGCGCCTCTCAGAGCGGATCAATCGGTTGAGCGTTCCATGCGCGCGGCAATTTCCCGTGTTGATGGCGCCGCCGATTTTATTAGCCAACAAAACTTCGATCGTGCTGTCGCGCGTGTGGTTCGTCTGATTCCCATTCCGGCTGAGTCTGCCGAGTGGTTTTCGGAGAAAGACCTGGTCCCGGCCTCGCGGTGGACTTGGAAAAAAATGATGCGCAACCCCGCCGTGCTCGCTATCAGCATCGCCGTTGCGGTCATTGCAGGAGTGTTTGTGTTTAATTTCCTCAGCCACCTGAATGATTTCCCAGCCTCGGCGACAGCTCGCAAACTGTTGGGAACCGCTGCTTCCACGCGACCGGTGATGCTGGATCCGGTAAACGCTGAAGCAGGAACATTAAGCGATTTGTTTTTTATGAAATATGGCCTGGAGCACTATGACGTCCCGGCAGAATTCGCTGATTTTGGCACGATTGGTTGCCGCGTTTTTGAAGACGACGAGTCGCGGCGTATCGCGCAAATCTGGGTTGCTGAGAAACGTATGCAGTTGTTTCTGTTTCCGGCCGAGAGGGACAGCAAAACCGGAGCGGTAATGCGGTTCCCAGGCTGGCGCTATGTTCATCAGGAGGGCTGGACCGGTGCTGTGGTCGAACACAGTGGCGTCTGCTTCATGGCTGCGATCCGCGGTCGCGACAAGGATTTAGAGCCATACATCGCAACGCCGAAGAAGTAGGAGAAGTGCCAGGTGGGAGATTCGAACTCCCGACCAACCCCGAAGACTTTCGGGGCTGCTCTACCGCCGTAAATGATAAATTGCGAGTAGCGGATTCTTCTTCCGTTTCAGCTCCCGCTCCCGCTCTATTCGTCGTGCACTGCGAGTGTTGGCATCTCCTTTTTCGCCACGATTTCAAGCTTCTCTCCCAGACGCTTGGTTGTTGCTGTATGACCGCGAAGATGCTGCGCGAACCGCGCGTCCAAATCGACGCACGATCCAACGTAAATAGCGACCGCTTGAGCCGCCTAGAATGTAAACCCAAGCCATTCATAAAACTGCCAGGGGGGAGATTCGAACTCCCGACCAAGGGCTTATGAGTCCCCTGCTCTACCACTGAGCTACCCTGGCGTTTCCCTTTTCATGCAATCCTAGCAGCGAGAAGAAGCACGACCAACCCCGAAAGCTTTCGGGGCTGCTCTACCACTGAGTTACCCTTGCAGAAGGGAGGAAAACTTTATCTCTTCACACTCAGTGTCAACGCGCGCGGACATGCCAACGGATTGTCCAGCAGACTTTGTGCGTTGAACCTCTCTTAAGGTGCTGGTAAGCGGTTCCTAGTGTCATGAATGGCGAGCGGGTTCTCGAAAGATTTTTTGCACTCGGAAATTCGTACTGGCTGACTCGCTTTGTCATCCTGCGACTGCTTGGGTTTGTCTACGCAGTCGCATTTTTAGTCGCAGCCAACCAGCTCATTCCGCTGATTGGCGAGCACGGGTTGACGCCTGCCAGGGATTTTCTAAACGTGGTTCAAACGCAACTCGGCTCGCGGAGCGCCGGCATGCTGCGAGTCCCGACGCTTTTCTGGTTCGGAGTCTCGGACAACGCACTGTTGATTTTCTCCTGGATCGGCTTCGCGCTGTCGCTCGTTGTTCTCAGTGGATACGCGAACGCAATCCTACTAGCTGTGCTTTGGGCCATGTACTTGTCGATCGTTCACATCGGCCAGATTTGGTACGGCTACGGCTGGGAAATCCAGCTGCTGGAGACCGGTTTCTTGTCAATCTTCCTTTGTCCACTGCTCGACGCGCGGCCGTTCCCGAAGAGCAGGCCGCCGATTCTGGTGATCTGGCTTTTCCGTTGGCTCGGTTTTCGCATCATGATTGGTGCCGGTCTGATCAAATTGCGTGGCGATCCCTGTTGGCGTGATCTCACGTGCCTTTACTATCACTACGAGACGCAGCCAATCCCCAGTCCGATCAGCCGGTACCTGCATTTTTCGCCGCATTGGCTACTGAAAATCGAGACGGCTTGGAATCACTTGATTGAACTGGTCGTGCCCTGGTTTTCGTTTGGACCGCGAGCTGCGCGCCACATCGCGGGCGTGCTGCTGGTTACGTTTCAGATTTTCCTGATCATCAGCGGCAATCTTTCATTTCTGAATTATCTCACGATTATTCCCTTTCTAGCGTGCTTCGATGATACTTTCCTTCGACATTTTTTGCCGGGCGCGATCGTAAGGCGCGCAGAACGCGCGGCTCAAGACTCACAGCCGTCGCGCATCAACAGCGCGGTTGCTATCGCATTATCCATAATGGTGGTCTGGCTCAGCATACCGACGGTGCTCAATCTCGTTTCAGGGCGGCAGCTGATGAATTACTCATTCGATCCAGTTGACCTTGTTAACACCTACGGCGCGTTCGGCACCGTGGGCCGCGAACGCGATGAAATTATTTTCGAGGGCACAGGGGACCCCCTGATCACCGGCGACACGAAATGGCAAGAGTACGAATTCAAAGCCAAGCCGGGCGATCCAAATCGCCGTCCGCCATTCGTCGCGCCGTATCAACCACGAATCGACTGGCAAATCTGGTTCGCGGCGATGGCCTCACCAGCCGATTACCCGTGGACGCTTCACTTTGTTTGGAAACTTCTGCACAATGACCCCGGCACGCTGTCGCTGCTTGCAAACAATCCCTTTCCTGACACACCGCCGCATTACATTCGGGCGCGACTTTATCGTTATCGATTTGCGCCAATTGGCGAGAACGCCTGGTGGAAGCGTGAGCCGATCGGGGAATGGCTACCCGCGATCTCGACAGACGATCAACAGTTTCGCCGCTTGCTTGAGAGAATGGGTTGGCTGGATGACTAACACGGCGAAATCTGGCTGTCTCATTTTGCAGATATCCTGAGCACACTAGATGCAGGGGCTGGAAGTCGTTTGACGGCCTCAGCCAGCATGCCTGAGTTACATAGCCTCTGAATGTGAAATCTGCTCTGTTTGTTAGTCCGAAGTTCATGGAACGAATTGCCGAGCCTGCGTCACGATTTCATTCTGATTATCTGGCCTACCGACAAAGCGACATAACTCGCGCCGAGTTAGTCGCGCGATTACCACACATTGCGATGATTGGCGACAGCGTGTGTATGAACATCTACATCTCGTCCCCATGGGGCATTTTCTGGCGTGCTCGCACTTCCCGGCGGAACAATTGGTTTCTTGATCCCGATCCTGCTCCAGGCATTTACAGTGTTACAAAGGCACTGGAGGCAATCACGCCTTTCGTGGCCATCGAATGTGCCGGAGTCGGTGCGCTCGTGGATCATGAGCATGGGCGGGAAGGTCTTTTTCGCCGGATCTTGGGGACGCGCAATTTTTCGGCACAAGTCGCTGAGTTGCTGCGGGCGCGTCGCTTTCCGGATCTGATTTTGATCTCGATCGGGCACAACAATGTCGATTGGGCATGGCGATGTCCGCCAAATGAATTGCAGAGATCGGAGGAGCGATTAAAACGCTTGAGCAAGGAGTTTCGGCAAAATTATGCGCGCGAGTTGCGACGCTTGCTCAGGCGCGCGCGTATTCAGCAACATCGGGTGGCCATTGTTGTTTACGGGCTGATCAACTTCGAATCCTATTTCAAAGGCCGCGAGTCGGCTGAGCGCCGACGAGAATCGGATAGAACGCTGTATCCCTATTTGGAAACGACTTACACGTATTTCGTGTCCTTTCATCCGCGTTATCGGCGCAATTTGATTCGGCTCGCGGCGATGGCGAACCAAGAGTTGCATGCGATGGTGGAAGAATTGAATCGCGAAATCGTCCCTCAGACTGGACAGATTCAGCTGCGATATTCCGATGCGCTAGCGACCGCAGACCTAAGTCGCGCGGAACTACTGCATCCAATCGATGGTTGGCATGCATCGGTCGAAGGCCACAATGCGCTTGCCGACGCCGCAAGTAGAGATCTGAAACCGAGTTTGGAGTTTCTGGGAATTCAATAACCTGGGAACGACGGCTTCCCAGCGGTCGAGCATGAAATCGGCGACTGCCAACCCATGGCTCCTTTCATTACAGATCGCCGCGCTCTCTCAATCGGGCGATTGTTTCTCGCATCATTCGATAACCGAAGTGGCCCTGCCGCACGCGCAGCAGCTCCGAGCCTCGCCACGTTTGGTGAATCGCCTCGATTTCTGCCGGTGGAGCGATGGTATCAAATTCGCCAGTAACAAACAGAATCCGGGCGGGATCGCATACGGGCTGGCCATGCAGAGGTGAGCTCAGATGAAAATGCCGCGCAACGAGTGCCGGGTCCACGTTTGCCTGGAGCAGTTCGCGGCGAACACGACGCGCAGCCGGGCTTTGCCAGATCGCGTGCTCGACGTTTACAATCGGCGACATTAACGCCACAAATTGGAAATCGCTTTCGACGAGCGTCAGCAGCGC
>WNFR01003152.1_pt1 | contig 17126 bp, 15 predicted proteins | sample 5400221 | NCBI WGS metagenome assembly WNFR01 (sample SAMN13153357, study PRJNA577476) | soil metagenome | isolation source: 40 cm soil under Madrone tree | place: USA:California | collected 2016-06-14
AATGCTTCACTGATCTGGCAGGCTTCAGGAAACGCCCGCGCCCGTGAAGCTCTTCGGTTTTCATCCCCGCGGGGGTGAAGAACTCAGAGCAAACATTCAGCGTAAAAGTAGAGCCCCAACCGGTCCTGGTCCGGCAGGAAACTCGCCAGTCATTCTCACCCGCGCCCAGAAGGAAGCCAAGGTTAGACACAGCAGTATAGCCAAACCTAGACATTAGGCAAGGCGGAAGGAAAGTAAAGCAATTGGAAATCCGCGGGCGGAACATGTAAACCGCTCTTCGGGTCCCGGGAACGCCAATCTCCCGATTTGCGTTTCGCATGCCGCCAATCGGGAGATTGGCGTTCCCGGGACCTGCTGTCATCAAGTTGTTGTTTCCCAGGACCCACGAGCCGTTTCATGAACTTTCATTTAAATTCCAGATCGGGGTGCACAAAATGTTCTACTATTATTCCAATGGTGAATCGCGAAGCGCGCGACGTTCATCGAATGGCGCATGAATTCGACAAAGCATCTGCAACCCAAGTTAGTTTCCGTTCAGGTAGGGATTCCTCGAACGGTGCAAGTGGATGGCGGGGAAGTCACGACGGCGATTTTCAAAGCGCCAGTCGATAAACGCATCACCCTGCATTGGCTGAACCTCGAAGGAGATAAACAGGCCGATTTGTCCGTCCACGGTGGCCGGGACAAAACCGTGTACGTCTATCCCTCAGAACATTATTCGTACTGGAAGAAGGAGTTGCCGGACGCGGATTTATCCTGGGGCGCTTTCGGTGAAAATTTCACGACAGCCGGCTTGCTTGAGAGCGATGTTTTCATCGGGGATCGTTTCACGATCGGCACGGCAGAGGTAGTGGTTACCCAGCCGCGAATCCCATGCTTCAAGCTGAATTTGAAGTTCAATCGCGACGATATGGCCAAGCGCTTCCTGGCCAGCCGCCGGAGCGGTTTTTATCTGCGCGTTCTCCGCGACGGAGAAGTCGCCGCAGGGGATCCAATCGCCCGAACCCATCAGGACGGGAATCGCGTTTCCATTTCCGATGCCATGCGCATCTATCTGCATGAGCCGAATCTGAACGAGGTGCGCCACCGCGCCCTGCAGGTCAAATATCTTTCCGCATCCTGGCGCGAGAGATTCAGCGAGCAATTGTAATCGTTGTCTCCAAAAATATTCCTCGGTTGCGGCTTCAGAAGCGGCTCAATCGATCCGGCTATGCCGCAACTTTCGTTTTTGGAGTTTGACGCTCGTAGGGGGCAAGTTCGAGAAGACCGATTGCGGCAAGCGACGCAACGCCTGCCACGGTGGCCACAGTGTATGCGGGGAAGGCCGGCAAGTGGCTGATCGCCAGTGCCAGCAGACCGTAGACCGCGCCAAGAGCATATAAAACCAGGACTGCGTCGCGCTGGCTATTAACGAGATTGGAAAGACGGTGCGCGGTGTGGTCCTTGCCGGGCGTCGTGAAGGGAATAAATCCGCGGCGCGAACGAGAAATTGAAATCAGCGTGGTATCGAAAATCGTTGCGCCCAGGATGAATATCGGCACGAGCCATGCAGCGTGGTGGCCGCCGGCCATTACGGGCCGCAACTTCAGAGCCAGCGTGGCCATCAGGAAACCGAGAAACATTGCTCCGCCATCGCCCATGAAAATCTTTGCGGGTTTGAAATTCCAGCGCAGAAATCCGGCGGCAGCACCGAGGACCGCGGCAGCCATGGTGCTGACTAGAATTTGCCCGCTCTCCAGCGCAAAAATTGCGAAGAACAATGAGGCCACGGCGGCGATTCCCGCGCAAAGTCCGTCCATGTGATCCAGAATGCTGAAGGACGCCGTGATGCCGACGACCCATATCAAAGTCAGAGCCGTATCGGCCCAGACGGCCGCAGTCCCTGGCCAAAATGAGGAGAAAACTTGCGCGCGAATGCCCGTGGCAAGCAGGATTATGGCCGCGGCAGGCATGGCGCCAAAAAGTTTTATCTGGTGATGCAGCAGTCCGCGGTCATCCAGGATGCCGACAACCGCAACCAGCGTTGCGCCGGAATAAATCCCCAACACCTGCGTAAGGGCAGGTCCGCCCATCGAAACCAGAAGCGCGATCAGAACGCCAAAATAAATTGCCAGGCCGCCGAGCAACGGAATAGGCTGGAGATGAACCTTGCGCGGGCCGGGCCGATCCACCATGCCCACGCGGAGGGCAAGCTGTCGCACAGGCACGGTAAGTCCCAATGATGAGATCAATGCAACAGTAAATGCGATCAGCCCTGTGTACATGAAAGCACCGGTTTCAGCGCTCGGTAAGCATCCGCTTGAAAATGGACTCCACGTGCGCGCGATCCCTGTCCTTGTAATACCAATCGATGGTGCGCTTGAGCCCTTCACGAAATGGCACTTTCGGTTCCCACCCCGTTAATTTCTTTGCCAACGAATTGTCCGCCACACGATTGAGGGGGCCCGTCGGCATATTGGGCAGCAGCTTGATGTCGGCTTTATGTCCGGTGAACTCCATCACCATCTTGGCGGCATCGATGACTTTAATTCGCTCCATGGTGCCCAGATTGATGGCCGTTCCGTCGTCGATTTTTTCGCCGGCCGCGATGGTTCCGGAGACGATGTCGTCGATATAGGTCCAGTTGCGAATCTGCGTGCCGTCGCCCCAGACTTCAAAAGGATTCTGTTTCAGAAAAGCGCGCGCGATCATGGCGATGACGGCATGATTCTCAACGCCGCGCGGACCGTAGACGGTGAAATAGCGGCAGGACGCCGCCATCAATCCGTGTTCCTTGTGATAAGCCTGCAGCGTTAATTCGGCCATCAGCTTGGCCCATCCGTACGTATTGTCCGCGTCGTTGGGACCTTTGGTCAGATCTTCGGTGAGGAAAACTTCCTTGCTGACGTCGGACTGCAGAAAATTCGGATAGACGCATCCGGAAGAAGCGAAAACAACTTTTTCTACTTTCGCTTTCAGCGCTTCCCAGAAAATTAATCCGTCGAGAAAGAAATTGGACGCCGGGCCTGCCTGATGCAGATCGACGTAGCCACGGCCGCCGTGGTCGGCGGCGAGATGAAACACCGTGTTGATTCCCTTCATCGCGGCGCGCGCAATTCCCGGTTCGCGCAAATCGGCGCGAATGAATTCGATTTTCCCCGTAGCGATATGTCCGGCAATGTTGCCAAGATGCCCGCTGGTCAAATCGTCCACGACGCGAATTTTCGCGCCGCGCTCAATCAATTGGTCCGCAAGGGCTGAACCGATGAATGAAGATCCTCCCGTGATCAACACCAACTTATCCGTCCACACCGTCTCACCCTTGGTCATTCGCGAACAACCTCCTCGATAGTCTGCGTAAAGATTTTGAGCTGTTTAACTCTATCATAAGAATTTGCGATCTCTCGCGCGTGTAGAGCCATATTGCGCAGCTGTTCCCGGTCATGCAACACTCCACGAACCGCCTCTGCAACGCTGTTTGGATCGTCCGGATTGCCAACCACGCCGCAACCCGAGCGCCGAATGATTCGCGCCACATCGGACTCCTCCGGCGCAATGCCAAGTACCGCACGCCCAGCAGCAAGCGTGGGGTACAGCTTGCTCGGCACGACCACGCCTTCGAGCCCTCTCTTCACGGTGACGACATGCATATCGCCGGAGGAGAGGACGAGGGGAATTTCACTTACGGGGCGAAACGGCAGGAAGCGCACAGCCCGGCATCCCGCAGCCATCGCTTCGACTTGTGATTTCATCGCACCTTGGCCGACAAAAACGAGGCCCACGCCCTCATTTTCGAGCATTCGAACAGCTGATATCAGCGTCTGCCAGGCGCCGTAGAATCCCAGGTTGCCGGCGTGCACCAAAGCGAAACGGAAATCGCCGCGTATCTCTTGCGCGACTGGATTTTCCGGCGGAGGCAATGTTTCAGGAACCGTAATTCCGTCGCGAGAAATCACCACACGGGCAGAATCCACGCCTTTCGCGACGATTCGGTCCCGCATGTCTTCCCCAAGCACGATCACGCGCGTAGCTTGCCGCAAAGCCCATCGGTGCAGCTTTTCCCAACGAGCAGTGAAACTTCCCGGACGAACGATGGAACCTCCGACGGCCATATCAGGATACATATCGCGAATGTTGTAAACGAACGGACGTCCGGAGAGCTGCGCCACGAATGCTCCGGCAATGCCTTCAATGGGGGGATCGGTCATTGCCAAGATAACATCGGAACGAATTGACAAAGCTCTCGGCACCGCAAGCGAGAGATACGTCAGGTAATTCGAAACGCGTCGGCGCATCTCGAATCTCGGATAAGCAGTGGAGCCAACTCGTTCGACGGCGAGATTTCCACGGACTTCCCGCCGAAGTAAATAAGGCGGATGGCGTTCGGTCGGATCGTAGCTGGGGCGTCCGGCAAGCACGGTGACGCGATGCTTCTCCGTAAGAGCATCCGCAACCTGCGCGGCGCATTTGGCCGTGGCGCTGGTGTCCGGGGGGAAATATTCGTTCAGGAGAAGAATGTGCACAGGCGCTTCCAAAAAAAATAAGAAAGGAGTTTACGAGCATGACCTGGTTGATTGGAGGTCCAGGTGCGAATCAGCGCGGCACCTCGGCTGAGCCGGGTTTGCGAACCAAAATGTCACCCAGAACAAGTACGTCCATCTTGGTACGCAAAAAGCATTCGATGGCTTCCTCGGGACGGCAGACGATAGGCTCATTATCGTTAAACGACGTGTTGAGCACGACGGGCACGCCGGTAAGATTGCCGAACTCGCGGATCAGCCGCCAGTAGCGCGGATTGGCTTCCTGCGTGACAGTCTGGAGTCTGCCCGTGCCATCCACGTGAGTGGGTGCGGGAATCGCTTCGCGCTTCTCGGGCCGCACCGAATAGGCCTGCGTCATGAACGGAGAGGCGTAGGACTTTTCGAAATATTCTCCCGTGGCTTCGGCAAGTATTGATGGAGCAAAAGGGCGGAACATTTCGCGGTGTTTGATCCTGGCGTTCAAAATATCTTTCATGTCTGCGCGACGTGGATCGGCAACGATGCTGCGATTGCCCAACGCCCGCGGACCCCATTCCGCGCGGCCCTGAAACCAGCCGAGAATCTTTCCAGCGGCGATTTCTTTCGCGGCTTCTTTTGCAGCCACTTCTTCGGGTAGCTCGGAAATTTCCATGCCTTCTGCTTGCAAGCGGCTGCCGGCAACGGCCGCGCGAACCTGCTCGGGAGTGTAGCCGGGGCCCCAGTAAGCGTCCTGCATCACGAATGAGCGCGGCTGTCCAAGAACATGGTGATGGACGAAATATGCGGCGCCCACGGCCAGACCGGCGTCTCCGGCGGCCGGTTGAACAAAAATCTGTTCGAACGGCGTCTCATCAAAAATTTTACCGTTGGCAACGCAATTAAAAGCCACGCCACCCGCGAGGCATACCGCCTTCTGTTTTGTGCGGGCATGCAGCGCGCGAAGCATTTCGAACAGAACTTCTTCCAGGCGTGCTTGCAAGGACGCTGCGCCATCTCGATGGATTTTCTCGACCGGGGCCGAAGGATCGCGGGAAGGTCCCAGTCGTTCGGCCATATGATCCGAAAACATCGCGCCCAGTTCAGGAGTCTTGCCGGAATCGCTCCAGGACATTTCGGGGCCCGTGCGGTGATGCTTGAAGTATTCAAGTCCGAGACGAAAGCCGAAGCCTCCATTTGTGCGAACGATGCGGCGAAACTCGTCCAGGTATGCCGGCTCGCCATAGGCGGCGAGGCCCATGACTTTAAATTCATCGCCAAACTTGCGAAAGCCAAGATATTGCGAAACGGCTGTGTAATACATGCCCAGGGAATGGGGAAAGGCGATCGCTCCGGCGATGTCCATGCGATTCGCGTGTCCCGTGCCCCACATGGTGCTGGCAAAATCGCCCAATCCATCCGCCGAGAGGAGGGCGGCCTGTTCGAAGGGAGAAACGAAAAATGCGCTCGCAAGATGCGCCTGATGATGCTCGACGCGATGGAATTTCGCTCGAATCTTTTCCGGTGAGGCATCAAAGGCCTGCGCGAGCGCTTCGGGGATGCCCACAAAGCGAGCCAGCACTTTGGCTCGTTCGCGGGCAAAGCTCGGCATCTTCAGGGCGTACATAAGTTTCGTTCCGAGGCGCGCCCAGGGATTGCGGGGAATCGCGACATGGTCAACCTCGGAAAGCGTGATGCCGGCAGTGTCCAGGCAGTAGCGGATGGCCGCGGACGGAAATCCCGCGGCGTATTTAACGCGATTGAAGCGTTCTTCCTCCACGGCGGCAATCAGGCGGCCATCAGAGACCAATGCCGCCGAAGAATTACCGTGATACGCATTAATTCCCAGTATATGCATCAGATATTTTCTGTCCGAAAGTCCAGTCGATTAGCCAGTTATGCAGCAGTGTGGAATCAGGATCGCGAACTCGAACCTCCACTCGCAACAGCGACAGGGCGAACCGCCACGGCATCAGAACTCGCGCCTGTGAGCGCGCCGGCAAGGTGACGGCTGATCCACGAATTAAGGACGTAAAGGCTCCAGGGACGCGACCAATTGGTCCGACCGATAACGAAATTTTGCCACGCGCCGCGTACCGCGCGGGGGTTCATGTATTGTCTCAGTTCCGGCGTTAAGTTAGCCAATTCCTGCGAGAGACGCACACCAAGCGGGCCGCGCAGCCACAAATTCCACGGCAGTGTAAACGTCCGCTTAGCCTGGCCTACAACATTGTCCGGAAGCACATCGGATAAGGCTTCGACCAGGAGGGCTTTTGGCACACCATCCATGGATTTGAACTTCTTCGGCAATCGTCCCACAAATTCAACTAAGCGATGGTCGAGAAATGGGACGCGAACTTCAAGGGAATTAGCCATACTGACCGCATCGGTATCGCGCAAAAGCGTATTCACCATGTACGATTGCAGTTCGAAGCAGGAAACGGAATTGAACGAATCGAGGCGTTTCGCTTGCCGCGTAGTTTCCTGTATGCGCTGTCGCCAGGGCGCCGGTTGATTTTCATTTTTCACATGATTCTCAAAATAGGGGGCAAGCAGGCGATGGACACGCGCAGGCGTGAACAGGAGGCGCGTGAAATAGTAGGCATGGGGAAAATCATTCGGTGAGCGCCAGGCTGCGCTCGCCTTGAGAACCGCGTCCCCGGCGGCCATTTTGATGGCCGCGTTGGCGGTCAGGCGGCGCAGCGGCCCGGGAACCCAGCGGCCCAGTCCAGCTAAAAACGCCGCTTTCGGCGTGGTCGTAAACGTGGAATAGCCGCCAAAAATTTCATCGCCACCCAGGCCGGAGAGGGTCACCTTAAGTCGGGCCAGATGCGCCGCCCGGGAAACGAAGTAGGTGTTCAGCCCATCCATGGTGGGTTGATCCAGCGCGTTTACCGCATCATCGAGTTGCGCGAGCACCTGGTCGGGACCGAGAAGAACTTCCTGGTGGTTGGTCTTGAAATGCTTGGCAGTCTCCCGCGAAATTTTCGCTTCGCTGAAACTCTGCTCGGGAAACACGACCGTGAACGTACGCAAGTCACTCTGGCTACGGCTGGCAAGGCCTACGAGCGCGGTGGAATCAAGGCCGCTGGACAGAAAGACGCCCAGAGGAACGTCGGCAATCATGTGGTCGCGGACAGTTTCTTCGAGCAACGCGCGCAACTGTTTTGCCGCATCCTTGAAATTTTTCGGCCGCGGAGAATCCGTCTGCAGCGCAGCCCCTGAAAAATCCCAATAGCGTTTCGGTTGGACCGTCGCGGCGGGAGCGCCAGCCCGCAATGTAATGCAGTGCCCCGGCGGAAGAGAAAATACGTTTTCGACAATGGTGCACGGTTCGGCAACCGAGCCGAACAGAAGATATGCCTCCAGCGAGTCCGGCGCCACGCGGGGAACGATGCAGCCGCTGGCCATCAGCGCGCGGACTTCAGAGGCGAACAGGAAAGCTCCATTGGCAAACGAATAGTAGAGCGGTTTTATTCCCAGGCGGTCACGAGCAAGAAAAATCAGCGCCTGCCGTGCGGCATCCCCCGAAGTGCCGGACTGACGAGCATCCCAGATGGCAAAAGCGAACATGCCGCGGAGTTCGCGCAGGCAATCTTCGCCCCACTCCTCATAGGCGTGGACGATGGCTTCGGTATCGGAATTCGTGCGAAATACGTGACCGCGGGCCTCGAGAGTGCCGCGCAATTGCCGGAAATTGTAGATTTCTCCGTTAAAGACGATGGCGACGTTGCCTGCTTCATTGAACACGGGCTGGTGGCCGCCGGGAAGGTCAATAATGCTGAGGCGGCGCATCCCAAGTGCGGCCGAGGGAGCGACGAGCAGTCCATCATCATCGGGACCACGATGCCGGATAGCTTCCATCATCCGGCGCGTGATCGCTTCGGCTTGTTCGGTGTGCTCAATTCCAATGACGCCGCAGATTCCACACATGGCTTATTTGGAGTTGCTCAGCAGAACTTCCCCCGCCCTTACAAGCTGGTCGCGCAAACGCACACGGACGATGCCGAGTTTCCGGAAACAATACCAACTCAAAAACAAACGCACCGCCAGAGCAAAGCACAGCAAGAGAATCGAAATCGTCAACATGGCAAAAGATTCGCGCTCGACTAATAGAGTCCAGTTAATCGATTCTTCCCAGGAAGGCCAGGTAAAGTTGAAAAACTGGCGCAGATATTTCCCAACCAGTGGTATCCGGGCGAGACGAACATGGACCGTCGATTCGTAGGTATAGCTGGAGGGATAATTGGGGATCAATTGGGTGGCAGTCCGGAAAATCTCGGGATTGCGAAGGTCCTCTCGCGTTGCAGGCCGGCCCGTCGCCAGCCGGAGTACGGAATGGAAGGCGGGATCCACGATGATCCAACGATTATCGATCAGCGTTTCGACCACGACATGTTTGCTGAGCCTCCGCTCATCGAGCAGGAGAAGGCGGCGCGCGCGCAGGCCGCTGCTCTGCGCCAGGTTCACGAACGCATTGGTCGCGGTGCCGCAAACTTGCAGGAGTTGGCGATAGTTGAGGGTGTCTTCCGGATTACGAGCGTCAAGGGCATCCGGATCAGAGGTATTGCGGCGCGCGGGGCCATTCTGCATCCAGGCAAGGATCGCCTGGACTTTTTGCTCGGAATCATCGGAAGAGGGGATAATCGCGTCCGAAAAACCTTTCAAGTAACTTCGCGTCGAGAATTCCCAACCGGCGCTGTACAGAACAAGTCCGAGGGAAACGGCCAGAAGGATATTTGAGAAGTACCAGCACACGCGAACAATGGGATAACCCTTCACTCGACGCGCCTTTCCGATAGCAGTATTTTGTAAAGCGATTCCATTTCTGCCAGAGGTTCCGCCCAGCCGAGCGAGCGTGCCACTTCACCACAACCTGCACGCAAGCGCGCGGCAAACGCAGGATCCCCGAGAATTTTTTCGAGGCCGGCTTCGAGCGCGTCGCAGTCGTGCGACACCACCAGTCCCGCGCGCCGATCCACGATTGGCGCGATTCCGCACGTGTCGGTTACCAGGACGGGCGTTCCGCACGCCACTGCTTCCGCAGCGGTATTGCCAAAATTTTCATTCTGCGACGGCAGGACGAACAGGTCCGCATCCCGGTACGCCGCCCACTTCGCTTCTCCATAGAGCGGGCCCGTGAACAAAACTCCCCCGTCTACACCTATTTTGGCGGCGAAAGCTTCGAGATGCTGGCGATACCCGTCACCTTCATCGGGTCCCGCCAATACAAGCAGCGAGGGCCTGGAACCATTGCTGCGACGCTGCCATCGCGCAAACGCCTCCAACATCATCTCCGGACTCTTCTTGGATACGAGACGTCCGAGAAAGAGCACAAGTTTCAAATTGCTGGAGACAGCCCATTGCCTACGAAAACTTCCCGCGGGAGGCAATTCCGCGGGCACGTCGATTCCGTTACGGCGCACCACAATCTTACCGTCCAGAATCCCTCCGACCAGCAATTCCTGACGTTCCCGCTCGGCAGTGGCAATCAAGCGCGCCGCTCCGCGCAGCATAACACCGCCAATAACAAAGTGGTAGACACGTTTCATCCGAATATTCCGGACGATGGGTTGGAACATGCCCATGGGTTCGACTACGTAAGGCCGAGAGAGACGGCGGCAGGCTCTGGCGATTTGAGGTCCGAGGAAATCATAAAGTCCATATACATGAATCAGATCGAAAGAGGCCAGGTGCTCACGGCAGAACGCAGCGACTCCCGGATTCCATGTGAGCGCTCGATATCGGGCGCGTGTACGCAGGTACACGCATTGCACATCGTCTTCGTGCGCTTCGAATCCCCATCGGCTGGGAATCGCGTTCACAATTTTTTGAGTGGCGGCGTCAAATCCCTGGTCGGCGCTCAGAACCGTCACCTGGTGCCCGGCTGCAGCCATGCCCCGAGCGAGCGCTCTTACTTTGACCGTGGGGCCGCCCTTGTCCAAAAAGGGGTAGTAGGATTGCGTTACCTTCAGAATGCGCATACATAATCAGTTTCAGGCCAGGGCTAAAACGAACAAGAGTCTATACTTTGCCCGAGGAATTATACCCCCATTAAACTCCTCGCCACATGAAGGTTGCATTAACGTTGCCGGCTAAGGACCTCTTCCAATAGGTGATCGAGACTCGATTGGAATCGTTCGAAGGTGTAGTCCGTCTGGACGCGCTGGCGTCCTCTCGCCCCCATTTCACTGGCGCGCGCCGGATCAGCCAGCAACGATACCAAGGCAGTTGAAAGCATTGCCACGTCTCCATGCGGCACGAGAAGGCCGCTTACGCCATCCTCAATCACGTCCGGCGTGCCGCCGTGCGCGCCGCCAATGACTGGTTTGGAATTCGCCATCGCTTCCAGGAATACGAGGCCGAATCCTTCGGCGCGGCTGGGCAGTGCGAACACGTCGCAGTGGGCATAGCAGGCGAAGAGTTCCTCCTGCGAGAGGCCGAAAAGAAAATGGATGTGATCCGCAACGCCAGAGTCACGCGCGAGGTGTTCGAGTCTCGGTCGATCACCACCATCGCCGACTAGCATCAGGGTGGCGTCTGGAACGGTTTGCAGAACGCGTGGCAATGCGGAAATCAGCGTGTCCGCACCTTTGTATCGCTCGGCAGGGTCCCAACGTCCAACCGTGAGAATGATGCGAGCGCCTTGCGGGAACGCCGCGGGGCGCGGTGGAGAGATGGGTGCACGAAGTCTCGCCTCGAATTCAGGGTCGAGTCCCCAGGCGAGTCGCCGCACTTTTTCCGCGCGAATTCCTTGGTCGGAAATCAAATGCTGGGCGGTGTCGCGGCTGGGCGCAATGACCACATCAGAGCTGCGAAGCGCCGCGCCGCGCGGCCATCCGAGCGGCTGCCATACTTCCAGGCCATGAGCGAATACGATCGATCGGAATTTTCTGGAACGCAGGCGCATCGCCGAAACGACGGGAGCCAGGTGGGGATGCATCGCGATGACTAACAACGGCTGGCGGCCTGCCGCACGCAACGCTGCCAGTGCGAATTGCGATTTGTCTCGCGCGTGCCCTGAAAATTGAAATTCGTCGGGACCGACGCGCAGTGTGTGCAGTCCCTGAGGATCAGTGAAACTCAAAAAACGGTACGGCAATCCGCGCTCGGCCGCAAACTTTGCCGCAACGGCGGCGACATGGCGGCTGGCGCGCTGCACTCCGCCCGCAGCAAGCATTTCCATGAATAATCCGACGATCATAATGTAGGCGGGCTCCAAGTAGAGCCCGCACCCGATTGTTCCGGCCGAATAACGCATTACGCCGCGATTACTTTATATCGAGGCGGCCCAGAGTCCCAAACCGCGTATCGCCGCTCACCGAAATCAAAGACTTTGTAGCCCGCGTCTTGAAGACCCCGGGGATTTTCTCGCGATTGGCAAGCAAACCCTGCCTCTGAAGACTTGGGGTTGAACGCTCTGTCCTGTCCCTCGCAAATTTATTTGCGGGTTGCCGCACGTAAAATAATGGTCTATGCTTTCCCTAGGAGCGTCCTATGGCTACCCTATACGTCGAAAATATTCCTGATGACCTGTACAAGGCTCTCCGCGACCGCGCGCGGGCCGGGCGCCGCTCCATCGCCGCGGAGGTCCTCGCCTTGCTCGAGGAAAATATCCCCACCGAGCAGGAATTGAAGGCCCGGCATAACTTGCTGCGCAAAGTTACTCGGATGCGCGCGAAGAGAACGTACTCAGGCCGGAAATTTCCTTCCACTGAAGAAATGCTGCGTGAGGACCGCGCACGGTGACCTTGCTCGTTTTGGACGCAAATGTTGCCGCAAAGTGGTTCCTGCCGGCGAAAAGTGAACCGCTGACGGACGAAGCTTTTACTTTGCTCGGCAAGTACGCGAAGGACGAGATTCGCTTCATTGTTCCTGATCTGTTCTGGGTGGAATTTGCAAACGTTATGTGGAAGGCGGTAAGGCTTGGTCGCTTGCCGAAAGTGTCAGCGGGGGAGGCGCTGGAGGCCTTGATACAACGAGATTTCACTACATTTCCGTCCTTGAAATTGCTGGACAGCGCGTTTCAAATCGCCACAGCATTTGAGCGAACCGTGTACGACTGTCTGTACGTAGCTCTCGCCGTCCATTCCAACGCTCAACTCATCACTGCGGATGAACGTCTTGCAAATTCTCTTGCGGCTCGTTTTCCGGTTAAGTGGCTGGGAGCAGTATAAAGATCAGGAGCACGCAATTCATGGTAAGAGCTTGTGGGCAGCCCGCCTCACGCCGTTGCCGACTTGAACGATTCCACTTTTTCGACGCGGCCGGCGGAATAGCGGTAACGCTCCGTCGCCATTGTTTCGATTCCCTGGCTGACGAGCGCCTCGACGTTCATTGCGCTTTCGGCACGATCGAGTTCCTCGGGCGAAGAGTGTAGGGCGGGGTTGCGCGGCAGGAAAATGGGGCAGCAGTCGTGGAACGGTTCGGCGGAGATGGCGTAGGTGCCGATTTTTTCCGCGGCGGTCATGATTTCAAGTTTGTCGTCGCCTGCGAGCGGACGATACAGCGGCATGCGGATGGCATCGCCGACGGCAGCCATGTTGCGCAGCGTTTGCGAGGCGACCTGGCCAAGGCTGTCGCCGGTAATGAGTCCGAGCGAGCGGCCGGAGCGCGCGATTCGTTCGGCAATGCGCAGCATCATGCGGCGATACAGCAAAATGCGAAATTCTTCCGGAGCGCTGGCCACGATCTCGCGTTGAATTGGCTCAAACGGCACCAGATAAAGTTTTGCCGACAATTGCCAAGGCACCAGCTGCCGCACCAGATTTCGCGCCACGTGGACAGAGGATTCACCCGGCCGCGCTCCGCCGCCCCAGAAATGCACGAAGCTCAAATGCGCGCCTCGCTTCATCATTTTATGCGCGGCGACAGCAGAATCGAATCCGCCTGACAGCAGGCATGTCATGCGCCCCGCCGTGTTCGGAGGCAGGCCGCCCGCGCCCGGGATTTTCCGCGCGTAGACCAGCAGCGAGGGTCCGGGCGGAATTTCAATACGGCAAGTCAGTTCCGGATCATTCAGTTTCACTCGCGCGGAGCGCCCCTCCGCTCGCAGCTGATCGACCAGGTACTGTCCGACGGAAACATCGATTTTCGTGGAAGCGTGAGGAAAAGACTTATCACTGCGTTTGGACCGCACGGCGAACGTCGAAAACTTCTCGCCGCGAACTTCATCCCAAGCCGCGCGCCCAAGAGTCGCGAGATCGTCATCGCCGCCGCGAGGAACCACACGCGCCACTGCGTAGAATGCCACGCCGAACACGCGCTCGATTCGCGTCACCGCTTCTTCCGCCGAAGCGCCTTCGCCGAATTCGATCAGCATACGGTCACCCGGACGCAGGATGCGCTCGACCGGCAAGCCTTCCAGCGCGCGCTTCAGCGCCATGTGCAGCTTGCTCAGGAAGAAGCGGCGGTTTCCGCCCTTCAGCCAGATTTCGTGGTAGTGAACGACGATAACGAGTTTCGGCATCTCAAGATTTCCACAGGTGGCAAAGCCCGCAACCGATTTACGCGGGCTTCAAGTAAAGCCCGCTCCCGTGAATGCCGCCAGTATACCAGCCGGCAATGCTGTTGCACATCGTTGTGCGCTGCCGGGGGATCCAAGAGATGCCCGCAGCAATATGATCCAAAAAGGCTTGGCGCCTGCCCTCATCATGCTGAACGCGGAATGACATCGTCCTGAAAATGATCTGAAAGAATTGAAGCGTGCGCCACGGGCCACCCATTTTGAATGCAACCTGATAATTGCTCTTTCGTAACGCGCTGTAAACATTCAGGAGTCTATGCTGGACCCGGCGAGGGTTGTGACGTATACCGTAAGTCTGCCCCGTATGGGCATCGGGAAGCGACCATTAGGGTATCTGGTGCATCTCATGGCTAGAGCGTCTTGAGTCCCGGGGACGCGGGAGCGAAAAATGTGGGACAAAAACGATTGGCACCAGTTCTTCGCAATCGCAAACCGCCCGTGGCAGCGACACCGGCCTCCGCGCCCGGTTTATCCCAGCGGAGTGCAGCGTGTGCTTCCAGCGATTGGGTTTAGCTTGTCTGAACTCGATGACGCCGGCATCAATGTAGAAGCCGCCGAGCGTTTGGGCTTGCCAGTCGACGCGGCTCGCATCGGAGCCTACGGACCGAATGTTTCCGCTCTGCGCGAATTCGTCCGCTCGGCCCGCCAGCCGGGTAAACCCGGATAATCCAACTCCGTTCCTGATAGTACTCATAGTCGTTGTGAAACTGAGGGAGAGCCTTGTCTGCCGGGGCCATGAATCTTTGCGGCTCGTGCGGCATCAAACGTGCTGACCGGAAGACCTGTCCGCCGGGATAATAAAAATGGTATCCCTGGCCGCGGGTTCTACTTGACGACTGAAAAACTTCCGGTAAACTGCCTTTTCTGTCTCTAGACCATATGCAGACCGAAACCAACCCGACGCTTCCAGCCGCCACTCATGGGGCCGATGAGACGCAGCACGATTTCGACTTCCCACAGCGGGAGGCGGCGTTTTTCTATGGACTGTTCCTGCGCGGGCATTCCGCGGAAGAGCTTCGTCGCGACATCGAAGTGCCGCAAGAGGTGTTGCTGAAATGGCATCGCGAGGCAGAGCGCGAGCCGACTCTTCGCGACGTATTCACGCGGCTGGTTGAATATCGTCGCCACGTCCTCGCTATTTTTGAAGCTTTGGTCGACACCGAGTCCCGCCCCCAGCGCGTCCAGTAAGATATCCTCTCCACAACAAATTAATTTTTGAAGTGTGATTTTGTAAGGGCACAGTTCACCGAGAACGGTTACCCTGAACCCTTCAAGTGAAGGGTTCTCCGTGAACGGCATGCTGTGCCGCTACTTGCGTGCGACTCCCTACCACGCCCCGTGTTAGACTTTGCCGGAGCCCTGCAGAATGCTGGATCGCGAGCGATCGGCAACTCATTGGATTGACTTCCTCTGGCTGGCCTTCCTGGGCGGGCTGGCGCTGCTCCCACCGCTTTCGGAAATTCACAAACAGGTCATCATTCTTGCGATCGTGCTCTTCCAATTCTTCGAGAGCCGGCTGATCAGCCGCCTTCCAAAACGAGGCCCCGCCTATAGCGTCGCAATAAAAATCCTGCTGGCGACGTTGCTGCTCGATCATACCGGCGACATGGGAATCAACAGCAACTACTATCCCATCTATTTTTTGCCGGTGGTCAGCGCAGCCGTTTACTTCGGTCCCGTCGGCACTCTGGCGTGGACTGCTGTCGCCTCACTTGCGTACCTTTCCCTCTTGATACCGGCACTGCAGGACTATGAGTTGGATGCTGCCGGGGCCACCATTCTTACGATCCGGGTGCTGTTCTTTTTCATCGCCGGTATTCTGGTTAACCGGTTCGTGATGGAAAATCGCCGCCAGGTCGAACGGCTGGAGATTCTTTCTGAAAAATTGGAAGAGACCAACCAGCAATTGCGCCGCGCCGAAGCCGAAGCGCGCCGCGCGGAGCGTCTCGCGGCGCTCGGTCAACTTTCCGCCGGTCTGGCGCATGAAATCCGCAATCCACTTGGGGTGATCAAAGGCTCGGCGGAAATGTTGAGCCGGAAAGTTGCCGAGTCTGAGCCGCTGGTAGCCGAGCTGGCCGGATATATCTCATCCGAGGTGAACCGGCTGAACGCGCTGGTGGTGCGCTTCCTCGATTTTGCCCGGCCTTCGAAGCTCGAACTGCGCCCGGAAAACATTTCCGAAATTATGGAACACGCGCTGGAATCGGCTACGGCGTCATTCCCGAATGCCAAGGTGAAAGTCGAGCGCGACTACGCGCCCGGCCTGCCGGAAATTCCAGTGGACGGCCAAATGTGCGAACAGGTTTTTATCAATCTGATTACCAATGCGTTCCAGGCGATGGAAGGGAAAGGCGAAGGATCCGATGGAACTCCTGAGCGAACTCCAGAGGGGACTCTATGCCTATCGATTAAACGTGAAGTCTCAAATGGCAAACCGGGCGTTTGCGTAACCGTCGAAGATTCCGGCCCGGGTGTACCGCCCGAATTGCGCGAGCAGATCTTCAATCCATTTTTCACATCGAAGAAAGAGGGAGTGGGGCTGGGACTTTCCATCGTGGCCAAGATTGTGGACGATCATCGCGGCACGATTCGTCTGGACACAGACACCGCCAAAGGCGCCCGTTTCCGCGTATTTTTCCCGCAGGCAACTTCGAGCTAGCTCCTGTAGGACAGGCTTCAGCCTGTCTGATCTTCGCTTGAAGTAGCAGAAGTCAAAATCACACAGGCTGAAGCCTGTGCTACTCGAGTCGCGCGTCTAAATCTGCGAATAGGCCGTCGGCGTCAGAATGAAATTGTTAATCGTGGAGACGATAGCCTCGAAAGCGTACTTGGGTTGCGTCGAGTATGACTTCCATTCATCGGAGGCTCGAAACGCGGCCCATTTCTTGTCGCGATCGGCCAGGCTGTCGAAGGCCAGCATGTAAGTCAGGTTGGGCAGGCGCGATCCAATCAGCGTCTCGCTGTAAAATACCTGCTCGACTCCCGCCTTGGTGAAAATTTCCGATTCGCCCGACTGCATCATCTCCACTTTTCGCCGGTGATCCTGATCGGTTGCTCCTTCATAGATGCGCAGCTCAAAAACGCGCGGGCCATGTGTGGCGGTCGCCGCGGGTAGAACGATCCTC
>WNFR01014306.1_pt1 | contig 17123 bp, 19 predicted proteins | sample 5400221 | NCBI WGS metagenome assembly WNFR01 (sample SAMN13153357, study PRJNA577476) | soil metagenome | isolation source: 40 cm soil under Madrone tree | place: USA:California | collected 2016-06-14
CGTGAGCGTGCTTGTCGCCGCCGGTGCATCTGTCCTGCTCGGCTTTCTCGACACCCGACCGCGCGATTACCGCTACTGGCGATTCTGGGCGCACGGCCCTTTCCAGCTGGCGGTCTTGGCAATGCTCGTCCTGTACGGGGCGGCGGGTCTTGGAGCCTTCGCGATCTTCCACGCGGCTGGCGCTCATAGCGGCGCCGCGATCTCGGCACTTTCAGGCGCGGCAGGCAACGCAGTCGTTCGAGCTGACGCGACGCCAGGCCTACCGTCGGCGAGTATTGCCGGCCGGCTGCGTCGCTGGCTAACCGATTGGTTGGACGACATCGCGCAGGATCGGATCGACCGTCGCGTCTTAGGCCTCAGTGGCCAGGAGCTCGTGGCGTTGACGTTCAGACTCTTTCGTCGTCACGCTGAGCTCGCTGCGCGCGACCCCAGTTTCGCCAGGATCAACGCGGAACGCTCGACGCTCTATCTACAAGCGGCATCGGACCTGGACGACCTGCATCCACGCGTGGCTGAGGATGCGCGGGCGATCCTCGAAGTCTTCTGCGCTTTTGAGATCAGCAATCGCCGGATCATCTATCGATGACTGAGCTCGACGAGTTCGGAATCGCCGCCGAACGGCTTGCGGCGTACTTTGCTGGTACCGGCCCTGACCGGCCCGTTCCGCGCGCCGCTGAGGCGGCGGCCGAGCACGACTACCGGATCGTGCGTTCCGGGCTCGAGCGGTACGTCCTCGCCCATTTCTCCGGAGTAGGAACAGCCACGATCCTTGAGCTGGTCGACGCGACTCTGGCTGGCTTTCTCGAGGACGTCCGGACAAAGGGTGCGCCGCCTAACGCGGCCGGTTGGATCACGTTGGCTGTACGGCGCCGTGCGATCGATGAGTTGCGGAGACAGCGGGAGCATCCCCCCGTTGAGGACCTCTCAGATGATGAGGTTGCCAGGCTGCTCGACAAGCGGGCCGATGCGGCGGTGGTCTATGCCTCGCTGCGGAGGATGCGCGACGCTGGCGATCAGGTAGGCGTGAGAGTCGTCACGACGTGGCTGCGGGCGGCTGCGGCCACGCCTAAATCACCTCCCAGTCGCGCGGTCGCCGAGCAACTGGACATCCACCATTCAACCGTGAACGAGGCCCTCGAGCGCTTTCGAACCTATGTCGAGGCCATCACCGAAGATGTAAGTGATTTGTAAGGAAATCCGCCAACAGGGCTGGGCTACCCGTTGACGGGATGAAACGACAGAAAGGGCTGTGACTTGACTATCTCTGAAAACCTCTCGACCGCGACGCATCACGCGAGGGCACTAGCAAAGCGTGCTCGAGGGATCGTGGCGGCTGCATCTCCTCGGACGGCTTCCGAGATTCTCGATGCGCTGGACAACGATACGCGAGCTGTACTTGGCCTTCTCAATACGGCGGACGACACTCTCGCCGAACTGACACTGAGCGCGCTGCCATTCGGTCAGCGTGCGCTACTGGCCACCTACGACCTGATCACGCCAGCCGAGATCGAGATCGACAATCAGCCTCGTCGCGTCAGCCTGACGCCGCTCGGTCGTGAAGTGATCGCTCTCTGCGCGGCCGAACAGCTTCCGGAGGATGTCCGTCAGGCACTTGCTGCACTCGAGGATGCACGCGTACGGCGCGATGCCCTTGCCTCGGGGGTCGACATCGATCTTCTTGAGACGAAGAGCCAATAGTGAGCCGGAGCGGCGCTCGACAGCAAGCATTGCCTGACTTCGCCACGGTGCAGGGCGAGGTGGAACGCTTTGTCGAGCGCCGGCTCCAAGCCCTGGCGCTCCATCGGAAGCGCGAAGCACAGTTCGTGAGGCTGTGCAAGGAATCGCCCACGAAAGTGAGTCCGCCGGGGTGATCCGCGTGCCGGACCTGAGCGACGTTCTTTACGGCGCTGCGCAGCTGAACAGCTCGATGAGCGTCGATGATGTCCGGTTCCACATCAGCATGCTCGCCGCCGAGGGCGTCCTTCAAGATCTCCGGGGCGTTCGTGGTCGACGTGGTGAGTACAGCGAACTCGGCGCTGCCGGGGCCGCTTTGCTTGTCGGCATCGTCGAAGCGAGGGTCGACCCTGATCCGGAGACCAACGTTCAGCTGGCCTGGCTATTGGTGCGGCGGCTTGTGCAGATGAACCGCAGGAAGTGGAACGGTTTGAGTGCAGATGGAGAGGCACTCCGGCGGCTGCTCGATGATGAGCTGCAATTCGACTTCGCACGCGTCGCGCGTTGGCTCGACAAACACATTGGAAGCGCTATGGAGGACGAGGCCATCACCGTGGTCGATGTGCGCATCCACGTCAGTAGCCGCATCTTTCAGCTCACCCACGATGAACTCGAGCAAGTCAGGGCGTGGTCAAAGACTGTGAAGCTGGAGCTGGCCGCCTTCGAAGAGCGCCACCAAGAGCTCGATGTCCACCTGACTGCGCTCTGCCCGAGTGATGACGTTTGGCCGCTCTCCGATGGCGACGAGGTACGTGCAGTCGAAGAGCGACTGATGCTCGCCGACGCGGGGATCTCACTCGGACTCTTTGGAGGCAGTGACGGCGCTGGCCTCGACGAGGCCTTCAACTCCGACGGACTGAGGAAGATGCTCTTCCTCCAGCCAGAAGACGATCCCTTTAGCCCACGCCTAAAAAGCTGGCTAGCGCGTCAGGGCGTGCGGACTCACGACATACCGACGAACTGCCGGCAGCAGGAGACGATCGCGGTCATCAGGGGACATGTGGCGGTCTGGCTCGAAGATACGATTCCAGAGATCTGCCGCGCGAAGCTGCTCGAGGAGATGCGCTGCGAGCGGGCAACGCCCTTGTTCCAGAGAATGCGTGAGGCGCGCAGGCGGCTCGGTCCAACGGCGTACCGACGCAAGCTGGCCAACGGAGGAATCTCCGAGGCTCGCGCCAACGACATCCTCTCGGACATTCACAGATTCATACGCGCCAGCTGTGCCGAGCAGATGGCGCTCTCCACCGCGCTACAAGTTCAACTGAATACGGACCCGCTCGTGCGGCATCCGCGTCCGGAAACGGCGGAAGAGCCGGTACTCGCGCGCGCAATCGGCACGCTCGCCGAAGTCTCAGAGACAGAACAGCTCTCTGGGCGAGAGCTTCTCGAAGTGATGGAACTAGCCGAGCGAGAGTTCGGTGCGCTGGCCTGGAGCAAGGCAATTCACAAGGGCGAGACCCTCAAGAGGCTGATCCGTGAGGTGCGAGCTGAGCGCGGCTGAGCTCGTCGAGGCGATAGCCGATGGACTGATGCAGTCGCTGCGCCTCCGTCGGATTCCACCCGTGAATCCCTTTGAGATCGCCGAACGAATCGGCGTGACCGTTCGGTACGGGTCACTAGCCGGCGATGGGCATGTCGAGTTCAATCATCTCGATGCCATGGTTACGCTGAACACACGAAGCAACATGTGCGTGCAGCGCTTCGTGCTTGCACACGAGTTGTGTCACGTCGTCCTGCATGATCCAGACGTGGCCTTCGTCGTTCAGAGCGCAGGCATTGACCTGGGCCGCGAAGAGGCGATCTGTCAGGCCTTCGCCGGCGAGCTCATGATGCCGCGCAGATGGGTAGGGAGAGTGGTCGGTCCGAAAGACCGTTCACTCGCGGCGGTGAAAGGGCTCGCAGACACCGCCGGCGTGTCCCTCTCAGCGGCACATGTTCGTCTTTCGCGTGTCCGCCGATGGCGCAACACCCTCCTCTACTTCCATCGCTACCGCGAATGGACACCACTCGTCCTAGCCGGCGAGCCACCACGAACCCGAGGTGCGATCCATTTCTGCGGCACGAACGCTCGTGACATCGACGCCCTCTACAAGCGCTCTTCGCGGTCTAAGGCAATTCTTGAGACGAAACTCGATCTTCAGGTTCGAACGCAGCGGATAACTGCGACCGCCGAGGTCGTAGCAGCTCGGAGTGGCCTCATCGCTCTTCTGCCACTCGCTGAAGCAATTGCGATCTCCCGGGCGCGGACTTCAGCGAAGCAAACCGCGGCCAGACAGAAGGCTTGATCGAATGAGAGCGGAGCGTCCGCGCCTGAGCTAGCTGTAGTTCCTGAGCAGGTTGGTTCATCCGGGCAGCCTTTGAGGCTGAGCGCTGTCAAAGGCAGCTCGAGCGTTCTTGCGTGAAGGATCCATAACCGGATCCATCCCCACCGCATCAAGCACACTCTGTAAGTGGATCTGAGTGCAAAAGCCCCGATACCGGGGGCCCCTTGCAAGCCCTCTGACGGACTCGAACCGTCGACCCCCCCTCCTTCCCATGCGCTGCGAAACGGTTGCCGTGGGTTGCCACCGGTTGTGGATCGACCTGTTTGAGCCGTTTTCGGGGTCGAGCCATTTGCCACCGGTTGCCACCGGTTGCGCCCGCTGGGCTCCATAAAGGCTCCATAAAGGCTCCATCATTTGTTGTCTTATCTGGCTACGTCGCGGGCGCGGTAGTGACGAGCCTGAGCAGACCGTCCCTTCTTTGCGCCGCGCGAGCGGCGGACGAGCGTGTCCCCCGAGGGGAGATACATGCCGTAAGCCGCAACGACCCCGTGCCACTCACCGGCATGCGACCGCGTCGCGGCCCTTCGGCGCTGTTGTCCATGCTGAATATCTGCAGGTGTTGCTCGCGGCACCGACTTACGGCTCGCATCATCCCTTGTACTCGGACAGTAGGCTGCTCGCGCGATGCAGCGACGTAGGGAACGCCGGGCGCGAGCACTGACCCTGACGGGCGTAGGACTCCTGATCGTCCTCGTGTTCGGAACGCTCACGTTCAATCTCCTCCGGGATGTCCGCCCGCCGACCCTTAACGGTGGTGCGTTCGTCGTGCTCCAGGTGACACGGGATGATGAACTAGCGCTCCTCGGTGGAACTCGGGTGCGGGCGACCGCGTACCCAGGAGCTACCCGTGCGGGGACGCCGCGGTACACCGTCGCAGCGTGTGGAAAAGGTCATGTGCGTCTCGGCGTCGTCCTCAAGGGGGACGCACGACTCGTCGCGCCGCGCGCGCTGGGAACCGTGTTGCGCACCCTTCCATCAGGCGAGCAGTTCGCCTCGGCGACCGTTCCCTTGGAAACGTGCAGTCCGAACGGCAACGACCTGTTTCTTGGCACAGGGTTCGAAGTTACGGGGGAGTGGCGCGTCTCGTTTCACCGACTCGCAAACGGAGAGGGCGCGTTCGCGTTCCCGCGTGTCGGTAGCAACGGGGTCCACGAGGCGTTTCGAATTCCCGGCGTCGGCGGCCGATGGGCTAGTCCGCTCCTCCTGACGGCGACGATCTATGGCGCCAAGCTTGATCCTGACGACCGAATCGACTTGGCGAAGCCTGACACCGCGGCTGGGTCGACAGCGCTCTACTGGTCTAAACCAGGGTTCGTGGCGCCGCTCGCTCGCTGGACCAACCTACGAGCAGCGCGAAAGAACCAACGCCTACTGATCATTTACTCGATTTTGATCGGCGTCGGAGCTTCGCTAATTGGTGCGGCCGTACAGCAGACCCTTGAGAGCCTGGCCACGCACGGGCTACGCGTCCGGCATCAAGTCAAGCGTCTGCGCTCATACACGCTGCGCCACCGGAGGCGCGCCGATTAGGACGGGGTGAAGTTCGCGCAATTCCAGCTCAAGGCACGGGCTAACCGAGGCCCGGTCTCGCTCGAACGCCAGGGCGGCCGCACCTCACCGGACTCGTCACCCGCATCATCCGCCCCGAAGGCTCGTGCGTCCGCGCGAGAGCGCTGCCAACGGCCGAGAATCCCGCGCCGGAGAGTCATCTCCTCCTTACTCGCGATTCAACGCTCCAGTGTTCGCGTCGGGTCAGAACGTGCGGTGGCTTCGAGCTTAGGGAGATGCCTGCTGCAGCGTGTGCAGCCAGCGCCTCGAGCGTTCGGCAGTGACTTTCGATCGGTGTCAAACGTCGTGACTCGAGCAGCCAGACCGAAGCGACCCTTCTCGCTCCTCGTCTGGTCAAGCGTCGTCGCACCAGTGCCGCTACTCGGGCTCTCGCTGATCTTCGAGGGAACCGCACGCTGGCAAAGCGAGGCCACTTCGATCAACGCCATGTACGGCCGCCAACCGCTTCGGGTCTACGAATGCGACGAGGCCGGCCTCAACTTCGTGTGCCAACGCGCCGCTGCCCCTTTTGCCCCTGCGGCCTGGTCGACGTGATCACGCAAACTGCTTGAGAGCGCAGGGAAAAGAATCTGCCGGATCTGGCTCTCGAGCGCTTCAAGTTCCGGGCCGGACAGGACGCCGTAGCCGAGGAAGCCCATGCCGACCCGCAGCTGCGGGAAGAGCGACGAGGCCTTTGACACGCCCCCCAGTCGGGAGGGACGATGCCGCCCAATGGGCAGCTTCCGTTTTCGTCGCACCGCCAAGATCGTGCTAGGCATTCGCCTGAACATCAACAAGCGGAGTGTCAGCCTCAGCGCTGGCGTTCGCGGCGCACGCGTCTAACTATGGCGATCCGCCCGGTAACAACGAACGTGCCGACATTTAGAGAAGTCCCGAGCAGACCGACGGTGATCAGAGACTTCGTCTCGAAGTGGCCGGCGTTTGAGTCGCTCCAACCGGCGATACTCGCCGAACAACACGGCGGTATCGAAGCTTACGGGCGCTTGGAACGCCGTTGCGTACGGGACCAAGCGCTGGCGGTTCCTGAGTCCGGTCTTGTCGGCAGAGGAGGGTCTATTTCCGTCGACGCTAATGCGTTTTTTCGACCAATCCGTCCGAACCGAGCTCGAACTCCGCCAAGGACCAGGTGATCTTCTCGTTGCGCCCTCGGGCTGGGCCCATCAAGTCATCAACGAAGGCCCAACCGTTGCAGCGACCGGAAACTTCGTGAATCGCGGCAACCTGGCGGTGGTCGATGCCTTCTTAATCGCCACGGCCCAGGATGAGCTTCATGAGCTTCTACAGGAAGCCTGCGCGCACTGTTTAACAGATGTTGACCCGTGACAAGAGGTGCGATAACTTCCCACTCACCTTCAACCAAGGAGGACGGGATGCCGGAGCAGCAGCTCGCCGACCAGGAGCGGCTTGTCGCACCCGCAGCGTTGCGTGCCAAAGCTGGCTTCGCCAAGACCCACGGTCGGCCGATGCCGTTGATGTTCCCGGACGACGGCCCAGACGAGGACGTCGAGCCGGGAACGTTCGTTCCGCGGCCAACTGAAGCCGCTAAGAGCGAGCAAGCGTAGTTCGCTGGAGCATGGCCAACCGGCTCGTCGGGTCGGTTGGCCATGTCCCCCTGATCCGCATGCATCCTGGTTGACGGCGTTGGCGGTCGTTCACGCTCCTTACGAGCAAGCTCGAGGAATCGCGAATCTTCCGCTGGTCCCCCTCGACGAGCTGCCAACGACTGGCCTGGTTCCCAACGCCGTCATAGTCGGCGTGCCCTTCGACGGAGGGACAAGCGGCGTTGCCGGCGCGCGTCACGGGCCGGAGATCGCCCGGGTCTTCTCGCGCGCGTATCCCTGGGTTGTAGACAGAAACGGCCGCCTAAGTGGCGTCCATGACCTCGAAACGGGCGCTGAGCTCCTATCGGGAAGAGTGGTCGTCGACGGCGGAGACTTGTTGCCTTTTCCCCTCGATCCTCGCCTACCGCGCGAGCAGATCTATCTGCGAATCGTCGAAGGAGTGTCGCGCATACTCGAGCTCGGAGCGGTGCCGGTTCTGATCGGCGGAGACCACAGCGTGACAGCGGCCGCACTCTCCGCCGTCGTTGCTCGTGAACCGGAGGTCGGCGTGGTCATCTTCGATGCTCATCTCGATTACGACGGCGCTACGAACCTCGAACTCAAAGAGGTTCACCACGCAAACCTCAATAGTTTCGCCGTCCATCATCTTGATCTGGCAGTGACCGTTGCCGGTGTTCGGGACACGCTCGGTTCCGAAGCCTGGCCTCTCCCTGAGCGGTTGCGGCCTTATCACAGCCGGCGTCTAAAGAGCTCCGGGCCAGCCGACTTCTTGGCCGAACTGCCGTACGAACGCGTCTATATCTCGGTGGACCTTGATGTACTCGATCCCCTCGCGTTCTCGGCGACCGGCCACCCCATACCGGGCGGAATCTCATATGAACTTCTGACCGACACGCTGACTGCTTTAGCTGCTGACCGTGAGATCGTAGGGTTGGACTTGGCGGAGTTCATCAACGAGCCTCTCTCTAATGAGTTGTCGGGCCTCTTGATCTCCTCGCTCATTGTCGAAACCCTTGCCTCAGCGCGTTCCGATCTGTCGCCTCGACCTACTTGACCTGATGCAAATCGACGATTACGTCGTCAGCGGACACGGCTCGCCTCTTGCCGAGTTGGCCACGTCGCTCAGCTCGGTCGGGGACTATCCCGCGGTCGTGGCGGCTTGCCAAAGGTCGATCGACTCGACCGGGGAGTCGGAGCTCGCTCTTGAAGTCTTGGGGCTCGCCGCGCATGCAATGGGTCGCCACGAGGAGGCGCTCGGCTATGCGCAGCGTCTGCTCGACGTTGCTACTAGCCATGAGGGATCAGCCCGCGCCCATCGCCACATGGCCGCAAGGCTTTGGGACATCGACCTTCGGAAGAACTGGAGCCGAATACGCGTGCTTCTCGAACAGGGTCGCGCGATTGCTCCGGACGCAACGGACGAGTACGTCGCACAGACAACGATGGCCGGCGACTTTGCCTTGTGTCGCCGCGAGTTCGAGCTAGGGCGCGCCTTACTTGCGGAAGCTGCAGATCGTCTGCGAGAGGTCGATGACAAGCGCTTAGCAGCCGGCCTGTCGGCCCACGTCGGAATCGGAGAAGCCCGAGACCTCATGGGGCGAGGCTTGATGGACGAGGCAGCCCAGCGCTTAAGGAGCGAGTTGGAGCATCTCAAGCTTTATGGCGATCGGTACGGAGAGGCCCTCGTGGTGGGTCAGCTCGCCCGCGTTGCTCGAGTTGGAGGTGATCCTCGACGAGGTGACGAGATGCTTGCCCATCAGCTCGCAGTCTTAGATCGCGTGAAGCCTGCCGGTTTCCAAGATTGGACGGCCGTTGAGCTCGAACTGCGGTACTACCTGGGTGAGTGCGCACTCGGCGCCGAGGACTATGGCCGAGCTCGCGAGGAACTCGAGTTGGTCGCATCCACTGCGACTTCGACGGGGTCGACTGAGGTTGCCGCGGAAGCCGTCTACCTCTTGCTGTGGGTCAGCGTCTTGGGCGTCGATCGCGATGCCACGCTCGCGACACTTGACAGGTTTGAACGACTCGTCGACCGACCTGGATACGAGGACATGCGCGTCGACCTTTTGAATCTCAAGCGATCTCGCCGCTTTCGTAATTTGATGAACCCAACGCGCGCAGCGAACCCGTAGCGCTTACTCAAGGGCTTAGCTGTCGCGTCCATTCGGTAAGGGTGACGCCTTGCTCCAACGCCTCGACAGATCGCACGATCAACATTGATTGGCGCGCGAGAAGGCCAGGTTCGTGACCATGAGCATCGTGCGCAGCGGTCCAAAGGAGCCGAGCACAGACGACACCTAGGAGATGGCGGCTGAGTTTCGGAGGTTCCAAAGCTGAGCGCTCCGTCCAATATGCCGACGTCATTTTGTGGATGGCTGGAGCGTGCAAGGTCGCGTCCGGAAGCGCGCAAAGCGTTGCGAGGTCAGAATGCGGGATTCCCCACGAGACGTCGTCGAGATCGACCGCGATGTAGCCGTCGTTGGTCCGCAGCACGTTGCCCAAATGGAGATCGCCGTGAACGAGTTCGAGCTCGACACGCGGAAGCCGATCGACAACGGCCCTGATGCGTCCGAGCATCCTCAGTGCGAAGTCGGAGAACTCCCCAGCACTCCTCGCCCGTTGTTCAGCTTCGTCGAGGCGATCCTCGGATCGGTTAAAAGCATCGCCGCGCCCCGTTGAGCTGACGAAGCTATTCAACGCTTCGCCAATGCGTCCAGCCAGACGACCGACTGCACTCAACGTGACTGGATCCAGCGTCTCGATCGTCGAGCCACGGCGGAACTCCTGTACCGATGCAAGCGCCTTCGGCGGGCCGTCCAGCGTCGCGACCCGCGCTCTCTCCGACGTTGTTCGGACGCCTGGCGAGAGAGCTTCGTCTGCGAGCCACGCTTGTGCCTCTGTGGTCGCCTCAAAGTTCGCGAACTTAACGCGCTCTGCGTCTACGAGCTTCACCACGAGCGGCGATGAATCCGCTTCGACTAGAAGGGTCAGCCCTCTATCGCGGCCGAGGATGTCCCAACGAGCGGAACCGTCGATGGCATAACAGTCCAGCGTTTCTGCAATGAGACGGGAAATCGCTCGGGCTGACCAGCGGGTCGACTGATTCGCGCGGGTTATCACACGTCCTTGGGGAAGCTGCCAGTGCGTCTAATGCGGCGCTGTGCGGCCTGCGTCACGAGGACTGCGTCTTCCCTCGTATGGCCGCGTTGCTCGAGTTGCTTGCTGAGCCGGTCCAAGCGGTCGAGGGTCGGCAGAACACGCGCTACAGCGTCGGTAGGGAGCCGATCTATGAGGCGCCGCACGTCGCGGCGCTCAAGCCAGACCATCGAGATCAATCGTTCATCCTGTGCGACGACGAGGTCATAGAGCGGGCCATAGTCGGGGTGCACCAGCCGCGCGCGCGTGCCGTCAGCCCAGCGAAGGACGAAGCCTTCCGAGACCGGGCCTTCGTTCTTGATCCGTGTCCAAAGCGAGTCGAGCGCGCCGGGCCACGGGACCAGCGGAACAACCGGAAGACCAAGCTGACTGGCGAGCTGTTCAGTATCGGCATAGGAGAGGTCCTTACCCGTGAAACGATCGATACCCGCGATCACGGTCAGGCATCGGCCGTTGGAAGGGATGATTGTCCGGAGTTCAGGTGCCTCAACCTCGCAGATGACCGTCAAGTTCTCAGGAACAGGACGATGTCGTTCCCCCCAGATCTCGTTCGCGATTCGCGCCGGAAGCGACGTAAAGGACGTGCGCCCGCTAAATCGAACGGCGCCGTTCGCCCAGTAGCCGATGACGAGCGAACCGTCCAGCTTCTTCGTCACCTCTGGTTCGCCCTCGATGTCCGGAAGCGGCTCACCCTCCTCAACATCGATAAAAGCTTGCAAGGGTCGTCCGGCCACTGCGGCGCCGCCAAGCGAGTTCGTGTCGATGATCAAGCCGCGGGCATATCGCGTGACGTGACGCCAGCGGCTTGCACGAGCTCCTGCGGGTGTGTACGAGAAGATCAATCGTGATGAGGAACGCTCAACTGTCACGGCACCAGCGGCGCATGCTCCTAGAAGGTCACGGCTCGACGGGAGCGGCGGCGGCAGTTCTGTCTCTAAGAGCGCCGCGAGCACATCGGAGAGATTCGGCATGCGCGCGTCTAGGATCCCGTCCCCACGTAACGCCTGACCCCTACCCGCCACGCAAGAACGGCCACCGCGAACGTAAGCACTCCCACAAGTGGCGTCAGCCATGCATACCAAGGAGCGTTCCTTCCGAGCAGGATCAGGGTCGGGTAGTAGTTCACGAACGCGAGCGGGACGACGGTCGAGAACCCGACGAGCCCCCACTTTGGAAAGAACGACATCGGGAGCCGTGTGAAGTCGTCTAGCCGCCAAAGGATCGAGCTGAAGGGGCTGGAGTCTGTGACTGCGAACGCCGTCGAATTGACTAGGAGGTGTAAGCCCGCGTAGACCGCAACTCCTCCACTGATCGCCACCAGTGCATACGGAATGGTCCAAACGTGGAAGGGCATTCCTGAGCCGACGCCGGCTACGACCAGCAAGACAGTGGACGTGCAGATCTCGCCCCACGTATCGGGATCAACCTCCCTCATCAGGACGAGGACAAGCGGTGATACCGGTCTGATCAAGAAGGTGTCAAGCTCGCCTGCGCGTACAAGTTGGGGAAGGAAGATTGTCCCTATGAAGAACGTGTCCCACAGAGCGCGCGCGAGAGCGGCTAGACCCACGAGGAAGAGCCAGTCGTAAACCGACCAACCTGAGACTCCGCCTCCTAGTCGAAACACGAGAGCGAGCGAAGCGGCCCCGGCGACACTTTCGAGTATCACGCTGATGTTCCGAACGATGAAGTTCGCGCGGAAGCTGGTCACCGCGGTCACGTTCGCGCTAATCAGTGCCGGGATGAGCCGTAACGTCGACCGCGTTTCTATCGTCAGCCTCCCTGTACGACAAAGTTCGTGCGCAAATGGTTTGCTAGGCGAAAGACGATCGCTGCGAGAGCCACTGTCCACGCGATTCCTGCGTACGAGGTCCAACCGGGGATCGTCTTGTCGCCAACAGCTAGGCCAAACGGGACGTAATAGATATGGACGAACGGGCTGGCGAGGGCGATGTCGCGAAGCACATGGGGGTAGAAGCCGAGTGGCACGAGGGCACCGCCAAGCAGCGTCACGAATGCACCGCGGAGCTCGTTGAAACCGTCGATCCGAGTGGCAACAAAAGCCAACAGACCAACGGCCGCGCTTAAGTAGAAGGCAACGAAATAGGCGATGACGAGGGCCAGAGTTGTTCTCGCGATCGAAGCTGGCCGCGGAGGCGCGCCGATGATCGACAGACTCAGGACAAGCGTTGGCACCCCGATCAGTAAAGCATTGGCGACAGCACGGCCGAGATCCTTGGAGAGCAATCCGCCGACGAGGCTTACCGGCATCACTAAGTCGGGGCCGATGCTGCCATCCCGAACTCGAGTCGCGATGAGATTGGCCGTGCCATAGGACGGCGAGACCTGCCACCAGATTCGCGCGATGACCGCGTAAACCAAGATTTGATGAAGGGTTAGCCCGCTACCTCTTCCGTGGCCCGTTGCATAGACGGTGTGCCAGAGCCCCGCCTGAACGGCAACAAGCAGGCACACGGCGATGATCTGCACATAGGCGGCGCCCCGGTACCTGAACTGGACTCTCAGCTGAGCGACGAAGTATCCAAAGTAGGGGGCTGTCACCCGCTGTAGCCGCACCTGAGTTCCTGGGCTTGCGATTGTGTTCACGCGCTCTCGCGATAGATCTGGCGAACGACTTGCGTGAGGTCAGGAGCCTCCACGGTCAAGTCCTGTACAGGCATCCTTCGGAGAAGCTCTAGGAGCGTCGACATCTCAGTTTCTTGCGGGTCAAAGCTCAGCTGCACGGACATCGTTGAGCTATGAGTCAGCTCGAATCCTGGCGGCGGTGCGAACTGTTGCGGAGTCGAAAACTCGACCTTCGCAGTCCGACGTGTCGCGTACGTACTAATGATCTGCTTGACCGTACCGTCGAAGATCGGCCGACCCTGATCAATGAGAAGTACGCGTTCGCAAAGAGCTTCTACATCGCGCAAGTCATGACTCGCCAAAATGATCGTCGTTCCAAACTCGTCGCGAATTTGTCTTAGGAAGTCGTAGATCCGCTCCTTCGCGAGCACGTCGAGCCCAATCGTCGGCTCGTCAAGTAAGGCAAGCGACGGTCTGTGAAGGAGACTCGCGACGAGCTCAGCACGTGTTCGCGTTCCGAGAGAGAGTTGGCGTGCCGGCGTATCGAGCTCGCCGCCCAAACCCATGACATCCACTAGGTGATCGAGGCGCGCGCGGAACTCGTCCGGCGCAACCCCATAGATCCGGCGCAGCAACTCGTACGAGTGCTTGATCGGGAGATCCCACCAAAGATGTCCCTTCTGGCCGGAGAGATACCCGAGGTTCGCAGCGACGACCTTCCGCGCCTTCATCGGATCAACCCCACCGATACGTACGGTGCCATGCGTCGGCGCGAGGATTCCGGCCAGGATCTTGAAGGTTGTCGACTTTCCAGCCCCGTTGGGGCCGATGTACCCGAGCGTCTCGCCTTCGCTGACCCCGAAGGACACTCCTCTTAACGCGTGGACATGATCAATCCGCGGCTTAAGTGCCGATCGGAGCCAAGAGTCGCCTTCTTTGGAGCGCCGGACACGGTAGACGCGCTCTAGCGATTCGACTTCAACGTTCAACAGGATCCTCTCGGTTATCGATGCTCCGGCTGCTGGGCTCGAGTCTGAAGAGCTTCATCATGGTGAGCCGTCTCGTCTGCTCAATGTCGCCATGCTTCCCCTCGAGATATGGCGTACGGGAGAGCACGGCTGCGAACGATTCGGCGAAGTCCTCGAAGGGGTCGGTCCGTCCGAGTCTGGTCGTGGGTCCGAGCGCCGCGCGAGGGCCAGGAACGTAGGAGCCGCACTGCTCGTCCCACTCTCCGCCTGTTGCGGACAGAAGGTAGCTGGAGAGGCGATAGCCTGATGCGTCATCCCACACATGAGCGAGTTCGTGCAAGAGCGTAGAAACGGCGTACGCTTCCAGATCGCTGAATCAACAACAACAGGCATCACGTCCGCTTCGCAAATAAGAGAGAGTTTCAAGTTCTGCGTGCGTCGCCGTTAGGCTCTAGCGAACGCCGATGCGTTGTGGCCGGCGCTCAACAACTCGTCCCATTCGCTTCCTTCAGCCTCGAGTGCTTCCGCGCCGTATCGATCTCGAATCGTCTGTTCCGCGACGAGCGCGTGTGCCAGGTCGTGGCGCTCGGCAACACAGCGCGCTCTCTTGCGGTCGACCTTCGCCTGGATTACCGCGTCGCTGTCACCGCGCGAGAACGCAACGTCTGGAAAGTCCACATTGCAGAGGCGTGCGGCCCAGCAGGTTGCACAGCTGCTTACCTGGGCCGCTGCTGAGAAATTGGCACAGATCCGGTCAATCGATGCCTTGTCGAGCCCGCCGGTGGCGTTGCCGACCTCGAACGCCTGGGATTGGAACTCGTATGACCCATAGAGTGTGCCGTCAGCACCGAGCAAAACAATGAAGATCCCGGGGTAGCCTTGCACGCCGAGCAAGTTGTGCACACGCCCGTCTCGCGCCGGCGTCGTCTCGCGGTAGAGGACGCGATGAAACGATCTGTGCAGGAAGTTGAAGCCAGTGACAAAGAAAGACGCAAGCGATTGCGAACGCTGTGCGACGCCCAACCGATGCAAAGCGATGAACTCGTCCCAGAGGAGCGCCTTAGCCTTGCGAAAGTTCTCAATCTCAGCCTCGTAACCGGTATCGCCGCCAGCGAGAATTAGGTCGAAGTCGAGATGTAATGCTTGTTGGGCCGGGGTCCAAGACTGAAAGAAGTCATAAAGCGCGGGAACGTCGATCGGCGGTGAGACGACGCAGACAAGGCCCACGCGAGTCGAGAAGTAGTCAGGATATGTCGAAGCGAGCCATTCGAGCTTGTGCATGACTCGAGCCAACGAACCGCGTCCCTTCGCGTTTATGCGATGGACATCGTGGTTTGGCCCGTCGATCGAGACATTGAGATACACACCATGTTCCTCGAGGATTGCCACGTTGCGGCTGTTGAGGAGCATCCCGTTGGTGGCAATCTGGACGAGAACGTTGGAGATATCGAGATCGAGTTGGGCCGCTCGGTCACGCAAGTGGACGAGGATCTCCTCGATCAACGGCACGTTTAGCAACGGCTCACCGCCGAACAGATAAATCGCTCGCTGCGCGCCCCCGCAATCTTCATGATGCGAAAGGAAGCGGTCGAGAGATGCACGAACTAGGTCTATCGGAGGTGTCAGCGAGCGATGCTCCCGCGTGTCCTCGTATCCACCGCTGTAGTAGCAGTAGGTGCAACGTAGGTTGCACTGCTCGGTGACGTTGATGACAAGCGTTCGGATGCGCGCCTGTTCAACCAGATTCTCTGGAACCTCAAGCTTCGGGAAAATGAATCCCGGGCCGTCGAGGGGAACAAGTTGTCGATCCAGCCGCCTAGCTTCGCGTGCGAGTTCAGCTGCTGTTACGTGCGGGAAGCGTGTCGACAAGGAGTCGGCACGCCAGTCCGGTTCGTCTAGCAGAGCCCAGCCGACCTCGGACAATTCCGACACGTCGCCTGTAACAGCGTCGTAGAGGTGGGCGTTCGTGTCCGTGCGGAACCGCTTGAAGATCCGCGTCTTCCCGTTGACACTGCGGACCGTCACATCTTGCTCTTCTGCGTTCGCGAGCAGATCGGCTGTTCCAGTCGCACGGCGCTCCGGTGCGTCGAGCGCGGAGATCAGCGCGAGCTGATCTCCGGTCAGCCGTTGGTCCTCGGTTAGCCGGCTGCTCATGCTCCGGATCGAAGCCCCTCTGTTGTCAGTGGCATTGCCTCTCGCGTCACCGCATTCGAAGGAGGTCTGCGTGAGGTTGGTGACTGTTCCGGTCGCAATGCGACAGAGCGAGTAATCCAGATCGGTCCATCCGCGCAGTCAAGTTGGTGACCGCCCACCGCCGTGCGAGAAACCTCAAGCACCTCAACGACGCCTTCGTCCGATTGATAGAACGCACCAACGTCAGCGAGCAGGTGCCATGTCCTCACGCGATGTTGGACTAACTCGCGCGTGCAGCTTCGGTCGATCCACCGGTCGCGCTCGAGCTCATGGGTGCACGCGTCTAACTTCGTGGCCAGCGCCTCCATGTCATCGGCGTCGGCAAGGCCAATCGCCTTCTGCGCAAGTATCGGGCCCGCGTCGATCGCATCAGTCATCCGATGCACCGTGACACCGAGTTGAGTGTCACCTGAGATCAGCGCTTGCCCAATCGGCTCCGGTCCGCGGTACCGAGGTAGCAAGGACGGGTGAGCATTCACGATGCCGTAACGCGTTTTTGTAAGCGCGCGATTTGGCACACGCCAGGAGAAGCCCGCTGCGACGGCTGAGTCGGCTTCGTACCAGCCGAGCAATTCTGCGAGCTGACTTCTGCGAGCCGGATAGACAAGGTCGAGTTCACCGGGAACTTGATTAACGAGAGCCCTAGCCGCGCGTCGCTGACCGGGAGTCGCGTCGCGCCCGTCGTCGCCCTTTGCACGAGGGCAGACAACCGCCACCGGCAAGTGCCCTGCGTCCAGAATCGCGGCTGTCAGAACCGAAACCGAGCGTCCATCTTCCGAGAGAATTACGACTCGCATCACACCACGAAGCACCCGTGGCGGCAGGCCCGCTCTTGAGTACGCAAAGCCATCAGGACAAGCCAAGAGTACCTTGCCTGAAGTCAAAAATCATCTTCGGGCTCAGCTGGGTCTGCAGCGGGTGGGGCGAGCTCATACACCACCAACTACAGCTACTACACAAAACACTTCGCAACCGACCTCTTCTCGCCGTGGTAGGGGGTCAGTCTCGATGGCCCCCAGCGAGCGCGGTCC
>WNFR01003155.1_pt1 | contig 17116 bp, 23 predicted proteins | sample 5400221 | NCBI WGS metagenome assembly WNFR01 (sample SAMN13153357, study PRJNA577476) | soil metagenome | isolation source: 40 cm soil under Madrone tree | place: USA:California | collected 2016-06-14
CACGGGGGCGCTGAGAGAGCAACGGCGTTTTCCGGTCTGCGATGCGATCATCTTATAACTAGCATCGATGTTTCAAGAGACGGGTAGACCCTAACCCAAAACCTTCACAATGTCTATTGATGCTCTTCGCGCCCGCTACGAGGCCGCAGGCCAAGGCCACCTCTTCACCTTCTGGCCCCAACTTTCCCAGACCGAACGGACTGCACTCTCTGCCCAACTAGAGGCCCTCAATATCGAGCGCGTCAATCGCATATACAAGAAGGCCATCGCTGCAGAGCAGGCCGGTACAGCTGAGGAGGCGATAGAGCCTCTGCCGCAGGACGCGAGCGACACCGCCACGCAGCACACAGAAAAGGCGGTGGAATGGCGGGCCACAGGTCTCGCCGCCATCGCGCGCGGCGAGGTCGGCGTGCTCCTCATGGCCGGCGGTCAGGGCACTCGTCTAGGCAGCTCGGCGCCAAAAGGCTGCTACGACATCGGCCTCCCATCACACAAGTCGCTATTCCAGTACCAAGCAGAGCGCATCGCGTGCCTGCAGCAGGTCGCGCAGGAGGAAGCATGCAAGCCCGAGGGCTCGGTCGTCGTACCGTGGTACATCATGACCAGTGGGCCGACGCGGCGCGAAACTGAGGCGTTCTTCAAGGCGAATGCTTACTTTGGACTCAAGCCGGAGAACGTCGTCTTTTTCGAGCAGGGTGCGTGGTATTTGTGCTATCAACTATCGCTAAATTGATGTTGTTCTACCCCGTTTGCAGGAACTCTTCCGTGTCTCACGATGGACGGCAAAGTGCTGCTCGAGACAAAGTCTCGAGTAGCTGTCTCTCCGGATGGCAACGGCGGGCTCTACGCCGCCCTGCGCAGCCCTCTATCGTCAACGGATAAGACCCGCTCGGTCCTGAGCGACCTCGAAGCACGCAAAGTTCTCTACGTGCATGCCTACTGCGTCGACAACTGTCTGGTGCGCGTCGCCGATCCCGTCTTTGTCGGCTACGGCATCAGCAAGCAAGCCGATTGCGCCGCCAAAGTCGTACCCAAAGCGCACCCGACCGAGTCGGTCGGTGTCGTCGCGCGTCGTGGCGCCAAGTACAGCGTCGTCGAGTACTCAGAGATCTCCGCCGCTCAGGCCGCCGCGCGCGATCCTGCGACGGGCGAGCTGCTCTTCCGTGCGGGAAACATCGCGAACCATTTCTACAGCACCGCGTTCCTGCGCGGCGTCTCGGCATTCGAGGAAGACCTCGCGTTCCACATCGCGCGCAAGAAGATACCCCACGTCGCGCTGCCCAGCGGCGACACCGTCAAGCCCTCCACGCCGAATGGCATGAAGCTCGAGATGTTCGTTTTTGATGTGTTCCCGTATACGGAGCGCTTCGCCGTGCTCGAGGTCGCGCGCCAGGACGAGTTCTCCCCGCTGAAGAACGCGCCGGGTACCGGTGCGGACGACCCCGAAACCAGCCGTCGCGATCTCCTTGCGCAGCACCGCCGCTTCCTCGAAGCGGCTGGCGCAACGGTTAAGGACGGCGTCGAGATTGAGCTATCGCCACTTATCACGTACGCCGGTGAGGGCCTGGCGCCTGTCAAGGACAAGACGTTCACGCGTTCGGGTGTAGTCAGCTCCGTGGAGGAGTTGGAGGTACTCGCAGCATGAAGAGATCGAGGATTTATGGTGGTTGTATGTACACTGCGAAGTGAAATACAAGTACAAACGCCGTCTACATCTGAACGAGCACGAACGTATTCGAACAGAACACGTAGGGGGATTGTTCTGTTCATTCCTCATCACACTCGGACCCGCTCTCGGACTCGGACTCATTCCGAGCAATTCGGGACTCGGGCAACCATCTGTCGTAGTGACCACCATCAAGACCGCCTCCAGGATGTTCTGAGCGCCGCAAGTCTGGATCCTTTGACTCCAAGAACACGCCCTCCGATATGCTGCACTTATCCAACATTTCTTCCCATCTTCGTTGTGCACCGTTTTCGTCAACCGGTTGCAATATGCCCGGGCCCATTCCCGAGCACCAAAAATCGTACGACGTGAAACACGGTTGTCCATCTTTAAGTTTTGTTGCTCCAGATGTTGACACATATTGCATACGTTCGAAAGATATATGAGTTCTGAGTGAAAACACAAGCCGAATGATTGGCACTGTGTCCTTTCTGAACAGATTGCATGCAAATGGATCCATTTTCGTGAAAAGGTCCTCCCTCCTCCTTACAGACTTGGTGTTATTGACTTGAACAATGATGAATCCGACTTTCTTGATGTCTAGATGGATTGTATTGTATATATAGGGGAAGACCATGTCATAGCCAGGTTGGCCATTTGCGCCAAGTGCCGCCGCCCCACGTGCCATAATATTCAGGAGATATTGTCGTGAAATTACATCAGGGTGAGTTGGTTTGATCACATGATTAAAATGCATCTTTGTGTTTTTGAACGTATCTCCGAACCTTTGTGATGTCTTGATTCCCATCCAGTAGACTGATGGCAATGCATTCAACACGGTCTTATGGAACACCTTCTCATTGAACAGATTTGAAAGTAGGTCCACAACTGAGAAGACAGGGCAGAGTTGCGCTGGATCAGCGACGAATTCGGGGTTGGACATGGACTTCATGACATGTAAGTCCCGAGCCCGTGTGAAAAATGCGGCCACCAGAAGCTCTCCCCGGTCTCCAGGGCTGATGGAATATGTGTTCAACACATCATGCAGAGAGCGGGATAGGTCAAAGGTAGCATGCTCTCTCATAATGACAGATGCTGCCTCAGAGAGTATTGGTTCCGAAGCGGCAATGCCATAGACAGCAACAAGATCCGAGGGGACAGTCACACAAATGCGCATATGGTTGCTGATCTGATATTGTGCTTTCTCCACAACCTCATGTTTCCTTGTGAAGCCACTGGCCACGTAGCCAGTGCTATTGATATCCAGGGCCAGGCGCTGTGACAAAACAGCACACCCCCGTTCGGATGAGTATCCAAGAGACCCAGGGCTGATGTGGTCAACACAGAGTAACCTCTCTTGAGCAAACCCGAGCATGTTTAGTTTTCCTGCACTGGCACTGTACATTGCACCCCACCTGCAAAAGAAGTAAGGGTGCACCGAAAAATCTATACACACAATTAACTCACAACGGTCGCCCCATACGTACAACACAATCAACAGACGTGACGTCATCAATTGTATTGTATTTAACAAAAATCTTGTTCTCTTGCATCAGGTGATCAAAGCCTAGATCGCTGAACAACGATGTTTCGCCCCTTCTAATGAACATGATCCTGTTCCCACTATCAACATCTCGTGGGATATCAGATTCTGAGAATTCCGAGGTTTTGCTGATGGTAGAGACGAAAAATGAAAAACAGGCTACTTTCACATCGTGAAGAGCCCAGCAAAGTTCATCATTTTTGACGCCCGGCAAGGTGTGTGCATCGTCAAACGCTATGAAGACGTGTTGAATGCCTTTATTTTCAGAGTCGGTCCTTCGGCCAGTACTAAGGTAAACCTGGAGGTTGCGCAACGCGGACTGCACACGATCCCCATTTGCGTCCTCCACGTTCCCCATCCTCTGTAAAGTGTAAGAATACGAAACTTAAGTGGCAGATAGGCCTTACTGTCTTGACTTCGTCGGCGATTCCCTCGTAAAAATATTGCCTGTCTTGTCCCGCACTCTCGATATCTTGTCCGGTTGTCATAAACTCCCGGAACTTAGTGATGCGCTCGGATCGGCTATTAGCATCTGTCAAGTCGCTCTCGAGAATGCTCTTGGTTTTCTCAAATAATACGATGAGAAAATGGCGCATTACAGTTCTTTCATTTTTTTTGTCCGTCCAGCCTGTAAGAAGATCGCGAATGGCATGGTCGGGGGGAGGAAAACCTGGAGAACGGGTGTGAAGGGCCATAGGGTGAGAATGATCGGATTATATGTACCTCCTGCGTCACGTTTGCGTAGGTTGATAGGGATTAGGAAGTGATTTTTCGAAAATTCATCGAGTAGGCGGGACTTGCCCATCCCCGATGATTGGATGATGGAACAATACGGGGCGTATCGCATCGCAGACCTTGTCACACCAACAACGTGCTGTTCGAGAGCCTCTAGTGCGCGTTTTCCGATAAACGGCGTGTCCCAGGATTTTACAAGAGCTAAAAAAATGAAATGTGTAATTACATGGAATGGTGCGAACGGGGGTGGCATTGCCTTGGTGATATTTATTGGGAACTCTGGATTTACCTGAACTTGGATCACTGGGAACACCGCGATCATCAGGTATCTCTACGTGACATACATCTACGAGTTCGAGAAATGAGCCATTGATAAACTATCGTCTGGGTTCACGGACGTACCATGGGTCACGACAGGACGCCAAAGTGTGTAATCGTTCCCGTTCAACGCCTTTCTCAACGAGTCGATGAAACTTAAGCCATGTTCAAGTTTCTTGTCCACTTTGACATTCTTCACAAATTGATCCAAACTGATCAACTGGGGACATTCATCGAATTTGTCCAGGGCTATCATGATGGCACAATAGACATCTTGAAGACTCTTCTTAAAGGCAGCACTTTCATCATCGTCAGGCAAATTTGCACCTCGTAATCTCTTCTGTGCTTTACTGTGCATCAATGAGAGTGCGTCGTCTGGAAAAACCCTGCCATCGGACGCCGCCACCGATGGGGAATCATCAACAGCCATGGGTTCGACACCTGGTGACTCGGAGGGTGAAGCTGGTGAAGCTTGGCGCTGTGCTTTGGCAGATGGGCCAGAAGACGGGTCGGCACGGCGCTTGGTTGACATTACCTTGTTTACGATACGAGGTCACTGCAAATGATGTGATTCTGAAAGATTTTTTGTCTCCTATCACGGAGGATGCTTGGTCATCGATCATCCTTTGCTCCTCATCTCGTCATCTTCCCAAATGCGTAAGCCAATTCTAAATATCCAGCACCTTTGTCTCCATCCGATTCGTTCGTTCTAAAGACTACAAATAACCGTGCTTGGAGTGGTAAGTGCCATCACCGTCATGAGGATGTCATTGCATACGATGCTGACATTACCTGTGCAAGAGCTTTCATCCGGGACCATTTCCATCATTGTGTGTCTGGGAAACACGTAAGGCATCCAGTTCCCAGGACGATGTCTCCGATGCCAAACGTCTTTGACCGTGCATGAAACGATTGCGTAGCGGCCTCTTCGGGGAAGGATTTTTCATCAGAACGTCAATGTTATCTTACATGTATTCACTGAAATGCGCTGCTTGCCCACGGACACTTCTCTCCATTTGTTCTTCTTTGTCCACACACATAGCATCGTTACACGAATTTGCATTACAGTTACATATATTCACTGAACCGTTCACCGAACCGACGCTGCTTGTGCACGAACGCGTCTGTCGGTTCGTTTTCTTTGTCCACATGCGTAAGTTAGCATCCTTGCACATGTGATTATGTAAAGTAGCAATAAAGAGTAGATTGTAAAGCCCGTTAAAGCCACCCCCCTTCTTCCTTAGGTAGGAAGGGGTCTGCTTCACTCTCACCTCGAGAATCGCTTACTTACTTGAGCTTTGAAAATAGTTACGATTGTTGAATTGCGTTTCCTGCCCCCAACTTGAAGATGATTTGGAAAAAGAAATGGCTGGCTGGTGTGTATGTGTATGTGTGATTAAGATACATTGGCACTGGCGGCCTGCGTCAGACTCAGGGGACGGAGAGTCAACTAGCCCCGTTCGCTGCTCCGCCCTCTGTCCTGGGCACTCTGCCCCTCTTTTCCAGTTCTTCTCGAAGGGAGGCGAATAAGCGCTGAGTGCGTTCGGCATTCGGCTGCAGATGTTCAATCTCGGTCACTCAGAACACAGAGGCGAAAACGAAGCCAGCAGAAAAATACAAAAGCACACGTACCTCTTTGCAACACGAAATGAGCCGCTCCACCAGCATTGTTTGGGCCTTCTGCGCGTCCTCCAACTCCTTCCGAATTTGCTGATTCTGCAAAAGGGGAGCGGGGAAAGGTAGTGTGAAAAAAAAACAAGAGAGTGATTAGGGGAGCACACCTCTTCCTCGAGTTTCTCCGCCCGGGCCTTCTCCCCCTCCGCGAGCTGCTTCTGTTCTGCGGCCCGCGCGCGGGAAAGAAGGACCTCGAGTTCTTTGGAACGAATGACGCATTCGAAGTGGCGCTCCCGCAATTCGTACTGTCGAAGGATGTCCTTGAGCCGCTCGCGCACGCTGTACCGCTTCCCGCATCAGAGAGTCCGGGGGGCAGACCCTGGAGATGAATCATCACTTACACGCCATCAAAGATTTCTTCCATGGTCCGCGCTGCCCTGGTGCACGCGTGAATCAGCCATTGAGCGACTAGCAGCGATCAACGGTGCAGGGGAAGTGGAGTAAGCCTACTCTGTAGGGTCATCTGACCAAAACTTCTTCAACTTTTGCCTGCCTGGCTCAATCTCGTCCTGAATGCACCGTAGACAATAAAGAGAAAACAATAACGCGTGAAGGGTGAACTTACCGGATCTTCCGCGCTTGGGCCCTCCGTCAGATCCATGAGCTCGACCGCCAGTATCTCATCGCCATCTTCCATCGCAGCTTCCTCTGGCGTCTGCTCAGCGTCCACCTGACGTCCGCCATGCGTAAATATGAAATTCGTGCAGGAGCCCGCGCTGGCACCAGGGGCGGGCGCGACGCCATTCGTCAGCTTGGAGGCGCAGGTATGGTCGCCAGTCTTCTTCCCTTCGGTTGTTCTCGTCTCCATGCGCTCCGTCCATGCGCCGAAAAGCTTCGCAAGTTTGGTCTTGCGCGAGATCTTGAAGAAGAGCTCAGCACGGTAACGGCATACGACCTTGACGACGATATCGGGCGACTGACGGAACTTGAGGTCCTGAATCTTTGCCTTCTCTGCGCGTCGCGAGATGTCGTTCTTCATTTGTACGATCTATGCGGGGGTACGTCAGGGATGGCGGGGATAAGTTGCGTGCGCACCTCGTCTTGCGCTTCCTCCACGGACTGGGAGAGCCGTTTACCGTCCTCCTGGAAATGATTGGATACCTGTATGGTAGCATGTTTTGGAAATATGCGCTCACCCTCAGCCGCTTGTTATCCTATCCGAGACATAAGTCGCGTCAGCACCGACACTCAAGACATGACTCACCTTTTGCAGCTCTCGTGCCAAGTTCTCCATCTTAACCTTTGTTTGATTCGCCTTCGTGAGTTGGCCTTTCGCTACATTAGAAATGATATCAGTTATAATTTGAGAGAGAGAAAACGAGGCAAGTGAACCAGCGTCCTTGTCTTTGACCAACTTCTGCTTCTCCTTCTGGTGCTCGCGCTCCATGCGCTTGAACTCTGCGAACTGTGAGCACTCAGCACCCGAGAAAGGGGCGCATATAGCGGGCGGCGCGCGCGCACCAACTCAATGTACTTCATATGTACCGCGTTCTCCTCCAGTCCGCGGACATGCTTCTGCGCTTCCTCAGCTGTAACACACGAATGGCGCATATAAGGTTGGAGATGGGTGTGAAACAGTAGATGTGCAGGTGCGCGCACCATAGCGGCGTTCCTCTTCCTCAACGAACACCTCCTCTTCCTCGAGCGCCGCGATGCGGTTCTTCAGGCTCTCGTACATCGCCGCAGGGTCTATCGGCGCCGGATCCGCCTTCTTTTTCGACTTGCCATTCGTGACTGCTGGGTGTAGCTGGCGTACCGACCCGGACGGCGGGGCTGGGGCGGGGCCTGTTGGTGGAGGTTTCGGAGTTCGTGGTAGGACCGTTGTAGTAGCCGTGGTTGTCGTCGTCATGGTGCCATTCATGGCGATTTGTAAAAGGCGTTGGTTGGTGGAGTAATTGAACAAGTCGTGGTGTGGTATGTATCGTGGTCGGTTTCGTTCGTCGGAACGCGCTGGCGCCACGGTGGCCGGCACAGGCACCGAAAAGTCATCCGAGTCGCTGCCACAAGCAACAATATCAAAATCAATGAAATTTGCTATCGTCCATCTACCCTAATAGCTTCTTGTACAGTAATGATGCCTTCTTCCCCTCGCTCGAATAAACATTGAACATTGACGACATTGAAAGTCTTGTGACTGGTACGAGGACCGATTCCTCGTGCATCTGCTATGCCTTGATGTCTTCGGCACGTTCGCTGGCTTTGCCATCACATCGAAGCAGGCGACTCGTTACAGAATGAATGCCTCGGACGTATGGAATGGAGATAACGCGGCAATACTTGAGAGCCTGGCCTACTGCGCATGCGCTTAGCCGGGCGAAGTCAGGTCGTTGACACAACAAAGTCCGGTGGGTCTTGTCAGGGATAACCAGGCCTTAATACAGGCGACACCCTATAAACATCATAGAAGAAACGTTGCAAGCTCAGGCCTCAGGCTTCCTGTACAGTAATTTTGGAGCGAAAGCCCCCCCTTAACAGACATAATGTAATTTTCTTTTTAAAATAACTCTGATAAGAGGCGTATAATAATACCTTAAACGCGGACAAACGCGTCAGGCAACGCGCCATGAGGCGACGCGCCATGTGTGCGCCTAAGTTAGACGTCCTCTCCACTCCACTTTACTTTGCTCCTCCATTCACGGCTGTTACCTTACGCGTGTATTCAACTCTCGATTTTCCATTTTAATCTAAACAAGATAACGACCAGGAGTACTCATGTCTCGTCAGTTAATGTGTTTACGATCTTTCTTCACCCTCACCTGCGCATAGATTCATCCTCACATCCTCGAAAGCGACAACGGATGTCTTCCCCTACTTATGACGAACAATTGGCGCTTCCTGGTGAAGATGAATTGAAGATTATCGATCAATTGGAACTCGGCTTATCCCAGGCGCCGGCTCACTATCGTAAAGGCACAAGTAGCGTCCCATTGTTCTCCCAGGATAACGTCGGTCCAGAGGTACGCACCACATATTTCTGGTCTGTGCGGTCTGAGTAACAGATGTTATAGAGTCCTCGGAACCTTGATGATCTTCCTCATCAACCTGTCCCTGCGTCTTCCTTTCGACGACGACCATCAAGAGTGGAGCACGCTGATCTTGATGATCCATTCTCATCCACATCCGAAGCCTTTACGGGCTTTGTCTCTGCGTCTTCTACCCATCTTCAACAAAAAACAGGAAGTTTCTTGCCAGAAAGTGATCCTGGCGATCATGATGACGGCGTAGTGGGACCGACTACTCCAATGATTGGGTTTATATCTGCTTCGAACGTTCCCAACACTTCGGTGGGCTTTGCATCCGCGGGGAAATACGCTTCTGCAACTTGCCACGGCTCTCCTTCTTCCCAACATTCCCAACACTTTGGCGAATTGACTCACACCGACGGTCGTTTCGGCTTGTCCGAATTCGGGGACAACGACACAAGCCTTAACCCGATGCTGATGTTTACTTCCTTTGGGAAGAAGGCGAATCGCTTCCAGCCAAGCGCAGCAGCAGTGAAGGAGGCCGAGGAGAGGGCGAAGCGTTGGGACGAAGAAGACGATACGTTATTTGTTGAACCTCCAGATGCTCCTTCAGACAAGCAATCAGGTGTTGAAATACCTCAACGTCAGGCTTTATTGTCAGTGGAGAATCATTCAGAACGGAGTACAGTTCCAAGTCAGTCCACTTCTGGACCAGCCAACACCGGTGGGGCTGTCCGGCTAGCTTCCCGTTTTTCAACACCAAGTACAATTGGAAATACTTCGTTTCAGACGCCTTACGTCTCGAACATTAAAGGGAATGTCTCCTTGAAACCTTTCAAATCTCCCTTGCTCAACCGATCTGCCATGAAGACCCCTGGAAATCGCCAGACCCGGCTATCCCTCCTGAATCCTACTCCTACGCCGGCCTGGGAAAATAGACCTGCTGCATCTGGATCCTCTGCATTCACTGCCGTTGCTCCTACCTCGGACGCAAGATTGACGACTACCATGCCTAACAGAAGTACCCCAACGCGCAAGACGCCTGCCCGGAAATTTGTCACCCCTTTCAAGTCGGGAATGCGACCGGGTGAACCTGGACGTGCTCAGCTCAAGGCCCGCTACGATGCAGAGGGGGTCAACGCGAGTTTAGGTCCTAGCACAGATGGCGTACCATCCACGAATCACTTGACTAGGAGGCCTACTAGGAGACGGTTCTTTGACCTCAGTATGTCTTCATGCATTTGTCTGGCGGCGTACCTGATACACGAAGCAGCAGCGCCAGATGATAGGAAGACGTTAACTTCCTCGGGTCTACGACCTGGAACGCATAGCCTAGAGGGGCTCGTAAGCATGGGAATGTGAGTCGTCCGCTTAGCTTCTGGTCTGTGTTTGTTACCGTAAAAAGCTTCAGAAATGTGGCCGAGTTGAGCAACCTCAGCCCAAGGTCTGCTATTCAACGTGGGTTTCGCTTTTCCTCCGGTCTTGGCCCCCAGCGACCCAGCGACGCTTTGCGCGAGTTGCAAGCTGCGGGCTGTACCTTGGCTACGCAGGAATGGGTCAATAATCACTGGTCTCTGATTCTTTGGAAACTGGCCGGAATGGCCGCTCTCGACTCAGAAAGCGAGGTCGATGACAATAAGAGGCGATGGAGCTGGAAGGAGGTGATGCGTCAGTTACTCTACCGGTAAGCGCTTCATCTACTCAGACCTGGATTATGCTGACCGAAGTCCCTCACACAGCTACGAGAAAGAGCTCAACGGCGGTGCCCGTCCCGCACTTCGCCTTATCACGACCCGGGATACATCTGCGGGATTACACATGGTCCTTTGTGTCTCTGACATTACCTGGTCACACGATGGGGTCAAATTCGGTGTTGATGGCTTACCGGTCATTCCTCACCCTACACTTGAGCTTACTGATGGTTGGTATCGCCTGCGAACGAAGGTGGACGAGATCCTGGCGCGCGCAGTGCGTCGAGGCGTAATTCGGGTCGGGCGCAAGATCTCTATCTCCGGCGCGACTGTGAGCTTCTGGTTTTCAATTCTTGCTGTAAGCTCATTCGCATGGATCCAGATTCCACGGGACATTGAACCTTGCGAAGTTCTTGAAGCATATGACAGAGTGGAGCTCACCATTACTGGAAACTCGACTCACCTTGCACCTTGGCATGCCAAACTCGGTTTTCAGTCATACCCTGCTATCGCTACGCTCAACAGTTTATCCCCCGATGGTGGGATGATACCGTGCCTTGAATTAATTGTAACTAAGGTAAGCGCGTGCGCATGTATTCACTTCCGGAACCGATCTGATTCTGACGTCATACAGCTGTATCCAATCGCGTTTATTGAGTTCCATAAGGGTGAAGATGGGAAAGTCACACGAGAGGGGCCAAGACGGGAGAAAGACGAACTTGCAGTGCATGATGCTTGGGCTGTAAGTCTCATCTCCGACATTTTGCTTCCATATGACTTACTCTCGTCAGAGAAAGCGCGAGCGTGAATACCAACGTCTTCGGAAGGAAACGGACGATAAATCCAGGCAGTACCTTGATTGGGCTCTACGATTCGAAGCTAAGTCTGGATCATGGCATTCAGGAGAAGAGGGTACGCGCTCTCAACTCGACTATCTCCTATGTACCTATATTAACCAAAGAGCAGAAGATATGCCGGGCCACATCGAATCCATGTTCGATGAATGCGAGTACTCGTCGGACGTCAGTTTAGTGCTGCGTCGCGCCAGCAAGGCCGAAGCCGGCTGGCTCGCACGCTTCACACGAGATCGTGTCGAGAAAGAGCGTGAGATGCTTGACTTGGAACTCGAGCGCGAGTTGCAGGTACGATAGCTACCGTATTTACCTTGACCTTTTCCGCAACGCTCTGATGAAGTGCTTGCGTAGGCTGCATGTCCGCCGCGCGAAGTTCGCAACTTCCGCGTCCTGCTCATGCGCGATGCTCGCGTGGTTCGAAGACCCGCGCTTCGTGTGGTCGAGCTGACGGTCTGGGACGTGCTCTCGTTATCATTCAACGACGCTGCCGTAGGGCACTTCAAGGAGGGCCAGCGCTTCCAGGTCAGTAATGTGCACAGTATACCATTGGAGGATGCCTGGTCTGAGTAGGGGAACCACGTCCCATCTCAGATCACGAATCTGCTGCCGACACAGAAAAGTGCTTGGATGGATCGCCACGCAGAGGGTTCGCATGTGTACGTCAGCTCGAGCAAAACCTCGCGGTGGACCAAATTGTAAGGGTGGGTAATCAATCCCTTGCCTGAGGATAACACTGATATATCATAGATGGGAGAGGGCACTACAGGTAATGGAGGAGAGATGATGGAGGAATGTGCTACATAGCCTTATCTGGCCAGACATGGGCAGACCTAGCTCGCCATTCTCATGTGATGATCGATTATTCAACATGCCTTAACACACACCTCTTCCCCCTGTCTCCTGTCCTCGACGAGCTCGATAACGTGCAAGTATTGACGACCTTCTCGACGAGCTCGCTACTCCGGCATTGGGAGTGTGGTTAGTCGGATTCTACTTGATGCATCACATTCAAAAAGTTTTCTCATCGTTAAATCGCGGACAGATGGTTGGTACTACGAGCTTGCAGAAGGGAGCCGGCCGTCATGAGACAGGGGAGATGCAGACTGTCGAAGAGAGCCTGCGAGTGCAGATTGAGAAAGCCAAGGTATGAATTGCTCAAGGGGAGTGGGAGTTGCCCGCCTGGGGGTGTATATGCGTTATACGCAACAAACCTACTCCAGCACGTCCCAAATACTAAGGCATTCATGTTAGACACCTGAGCGTGAGCTGGGGAGAAACTCCCCCTCTGAGTACCATATGCTTCTTAGCTGAGGTTCAAGGCCAAGATTTACGCTCGCGAAGGAAGGGTGGGTAATGGCATTTGAGCATACTCAAGACGTTGTATCTGGCAAATGATTTGGCAAGGTAAAAAAGAAAAATCGATGTGCCATAGTTCAACTTAGTTGGCAAAGCATGATTATCATGTTGCAACAGCCCTCCGCCTCCAAAGAAATAGTCGTGCAGCTCCCTTCCATCTTTAGTTACAACATTAATGATTTACGAGTATTTTTGTTTTTAAATTTTTTGATTAGTATGTCCGTGATGGGGCGTTCCTGATCTGTGCCTTCCGGAATATCGGCCGTGGAACGCCTGAAACGTCTTGCAAACCGCTATCTCTATGATACTGGCTCGCGAGTTGACACTTCACATGTGACTGAGTGGTTATAGATGAGCACGACGACAAAAAAGTGGCCCCGAATACCTAGACGTGAGAAGTATGATACCCCCCACGCACGTGCAATGCGCTTCTCTATTACGGGTGTTAGATACGTATCACGAATAGCGAGGTTTTGAATGATATGGGTATGATGCAGCTAATGGATCCCTCATCTTTATACCCGTTGACTTCGGACAGTATCTTCACACATCGTGTTAGCATTCGTTCTGCGTGCAGGAACTAGTCTGATGGTGTATCTTGGACGCAGAGCATGCAGACGGGCGGCGGGATGGGAGAGAGGAAAGGGCCATATGGGGGGAAGTGCAGTGTCCAACGTTGGCAGCCCGCCGGAATCGACAAGTACTAGGAAAGGAAGGGGGAATGGACAGCAAAAGTATGGTCTGGCTTGTTCTAAGGGTCAAAGGTTCTTCAAGTATTGCCACAGAAGTATGCTCATCTGGGGAGCTCAACATTCTCAAAACAGGGCAGTGTGAATGAAAAGGGTATCAACAGTTTGCTGAACCGGCGGTGGTGATCGACAAATCTACTAGACCCTCTCGAAACGCTGTTGAACATCTGCAGTGAATGATCCTATCCAAGGGTCGAAAATGGGGGAAAATAACTCTTCGCTGCTCAATCGCACGCAACGTCGATTCTAAAACATGTCTCAGGTGATCAGTCGAGCATACACGAAGTCATGTCAGTGGTCTCCAAGACGGTTTCAAATAAGACAAGTAGATGGCGACTTCGCGGAATCAGTACGAGTAGGTGTCTTTAATCGTACGCATGATGCTCGATTTTTTGAACAGACGAGTGTCGGAAAGTAGACAATCCGCTTGGTCCAATGCGATCACGAAGTTTGGTCCTTCGCCTGCGAACACCTGTGAAAACGTGATGACCAAGCTCGAGAGAAGAGCAAGGTATGCATCAATTCAGTTGGACCAAGTTGGAAAGATGTCCCCTTGACGGGGAAATCACCTAACGCGCATATTCGAAATAGCTGGTGCCGTTCCAACTTTTAAGATAAGAAGCGCGTGCAATGACCCTGGTAGTTATTGATTTGGTCCGCTGGACAATGGTTTCTATAGAACAATTGTCACGAGGAGGATGAGCGTTTTTCCCCACATCCTGCTTGTTAATTTCCTTCTAGCTTCACTTAGTGAGTCAATCATAGTGAGACAAAATAATGACTCAGAAAGATGCGACCCACCTTGGCGGAGACAATACCGGCTTCCAATGGCATACTTACCCTTGGTATTAGATTTGCCAGAAAGTAGTGCGCACAATCAGAAGGTGACACCTGGATTGACATACATAGTCGCTGAACGTGTTCGATTCCGTAATACCTGACCTGGTCGCTTAGATTGGCTATCCGTTCAGGTCAAAGAAACTCGTCATGATCGACTGGAGGATCTTGCTCCCCCCCGAAGAGGAGCCTCGTCACGGAAGCCATTTCTGCTTGGAAGGGGTGAATATATAACAAAGTGGAAGCAGCGAATTGTGCTTTAAAATAATGGAATTTGTTGAATGCTCCTGTGGTGATCGTTGATTGAGAATACGAGACAACGAGAGACGTGACAAGACGGGAAGAAGTGGTTGGAATGGTTAAACGTTAAGATCGAATCTGGCCTGCTGACTCAACGCCCATAGTCGCCACTCTTCGTGACACGCTCATTGCTAATGAGAAAAGTCAACTTTGCAAGAAATTTACGACGATATTCTCGGCCCCGACATGCCTCCACAACTTCGTTAAACACACCCGTGCAAATTACGACTCTCCCTAATAAGCTACGTGTCGCAACTGAGAACACACCGGGCCATTTCACCTCCCTCGGGCTCTACGTCGACGCTGGCGCGCGGTATGAGACACCATCCAATGCAGGTGTGAGCCACTTCATAGATAGAATGGCCTTCGAAGTGCGTACACATTCATCCGGAAACCATATCATACCATGACCACCGCCGTTCCAACAGACTACTCGAACAATGTCGAGTGCAGACATGATGTCAGCTATGAGCACGCTCGGGGGACAGATAATGTGCTCTTCATCCCGAGAAGCCATCATGTATCAGTCCTCCCACTTCCCCAAGGCGAACGCATTGGCTCTCTCTCTCATTTCCGAGACTGTTCAAAATGCCTCTTTCCTTCCAGAAGAATTAGACGCTCAGCGCGGCGCGGCCGAGTACGAGATCCGCGAGCTCAAGGCGAAGCCGGAAATCATCTTACCCGAACTCCTACATTCAGTCGCATATAATGGCAAAGGACTCGGAAACCCGCTTCTCTGTCCCGAGGACCGCATTGGCATCATAGATGCTTCTCTCATGCGTGACTTCATGAAGCAGTGGTACAGGCCAGAACGCATGGTCATAGCTGGCACCGGTATTGCGCATGAAGAACTCGTTGAGCTTGCGGAAAAACACTTTTCATCCCTGAAGGCTACCCCAACAGTGGACGGGCAGATGCCCACACTCTCATCTTCTCGCCCAACATCTTCTATTCCTCCGCACCTTGTCCACCCTCAGCCTCCAAATCTGTTGAAGTCACTGACCCGGGCGGCATCCTCTTATTTGTATCCTAATAATCCCAACCCAGTTCCTCCGGTACTTGGGTCGACATATACTGGCGGATACATGTTCGTTAATGACTCGGATTCTGAGTTCGATCACATCTACATTGCCTTTGAAGGTGTCGGTATAAACGATGATGACATTTATGAACTTGCTACCATGCAAGTACTTCTCGGCGGTGGCGGTTCTTTCTCCGCAGGTAAGTACCCCTTCTACGTCCGCGCTGTCTCAGGCTCACGCCCACTCAGGTGGTCCTGGCAAAGGCATGTACTCAAGGCTATACACTCACATCCTGAACCACCACGCGGCGGTCGATCACTGTGCCGCGTTCCACCACATATACAACGATTCGTCGCTGTTCGGGCTGTTTGCATCATTCGTGCCATCTGCCCGAGTTGCTATTCTTCCTCACCTCATACATCAGCTCGCCCTGCTATTGTATCGCCCTGTTCCATTAGATGAACTCAGCCGAGCTAAAAACCAGCTCAAAAGTAATCTCATAATGGCACTCGAGAGCCGCGCCGTCGTGGTTGAGGACCTCGGTCGTCAGGTGAGCGCACACTTGCGCAAGGACACCAATTTCTCATGCTGTTTTGCCTAGTTGCTGGTGCACGATCGCAAGATTCCGGTATCTGAGATGGCAGATAAGATTGATTCTGTGACCGCCGAGTCGCTGCAGCGCGTCGCACATCGTATCTTCGGGTCTCAATCGGGTAGTAAGCCCACAGTTGTGGTCATGGGCAATGACGATCTCGGTGATTGGCAGACACAGTTCCGGAAGTACGACGTAGGGGCTAAATGATGTGACGTACAACCACCGTTCTACAGTACCCCCGATTTAATATTGGGCCATCGCCGGTATTCAGTGTGTCGCGAACACAGTCCCTTATCGTACAACACTGCAATAGACAAACAAAACATCTTGTGAGCTGATTGGATCCCGATGATACGTTATAACAGAACAGATGCCACGAGTTCGATCTAGATCCGAGGAAATCACGTTACAAACGAAGTCACGAAGTCATGTCACATGGTCTCGTCTCGACGCGCGGTGATGGTGTTTGATGGTGGTGTTTGTGCACACCACACCTACCGCAGCCTTAGTATTGGTTACGTCGTTGCTGCTATGGCTATGCTCGGCGCTGCAACAATTCTTTGGAGTCTGTAAGATAGGGAGGCAGGTAATTTGATGATGCCAGTAACCTATCTGTGAGTTGCTCTCGTTCTCTCTCCTCTCTCATCCTTGATACAGTAATACACTGATCCGCATGTAGTCTTATATGGCACCACCATTGCCATTTATATTCAAACGTCCCCAAAAGGGCAGTGTGCAATACTCCCTCATGGTCGATGCGGACTCGACAGGCTCGTAACTCCAGGTGTACAAATGCAACAACTGTGGGCCATC
>WNFR01003156.1_pt1 | contig 17111 bp, 11 predicted proteins | sample 5400221 | NCBI WGS metagenome assembly WNFR01 (sample SAMN13153357, study PRJNA577476) | soil metagenome | isolation source: 40 cm soil under Madrone tree | place: USA:California | collected 2016-06-14
TCGATCTGCCGGACCATGGCGGATTGCTCGCTGCGACCCACAATCTTGAGGAAATGCGCGAAATCATCGGTGCCGATTCACTGGCGTTCCTCTCGATCGACGGCATGTATCGCGCCATGGGCGAGCCCGGCCGCGATCCCGCCAATCCGAAATTCTCTGACCATTGCTTCACCGGTGCCTATCCCACGCTTCTCACCGATCAGACGCAGGTCGAGCCGCAGCCCCGGCAACTGTCGCTGCTGGCGGAAGCGAGTTAGCAGGCAGCCAATTGTGGGTGTCCCCGCGGACGCGGGAACCCCTACCCACCGGCCTTCATGTCTAAGCAAAGTTAGACACGAACACCTTCCCAGACCATAACCGTCACGGCCTATGGGTCCCGGCGTTCGCAGGGACGACCGCTGATAGAGTTGCTTCAATGACCCTCCCCCTCGCCTCCCGTATCGCTCTGGTCACCGGCGCTTCGCGCGGCATCGGCTATGCCACCGCGCGTGCGCTGGCCAAGGCCGGCGCGCATGTCGTTGCGGTGGCGCGAACACAAGGCGGCCTCGAAGAACTCGACGACGATATCCGCAAAGACGGCGGCAGCGCGACCTTGGTGCCGCTCAATCTCACCGACTTCGAGGGCATCGCCCGGCTCGGCGCGGCGCTGCATGAACGCCATGGCAAGCTCGACATTCTCGTCGGCAATGCCGGCGTCGCCGGTCCCTCCTCGCCGCTCGGGCATATCGAGTTGAAGCCGTGGAACGATGTGATCGCGATCAACGTCACCGCGAACTTTCAGTTGATCCGCTGCATGGAGCCGTTGCTGAAAAAGTCCGACGCTGGCCGCGCGGTGTTCGTCACCTCGGCCGCGGCGAGCAAGGCCAGCGCCTATCTCGGTCCTTATGCGGCCTCGAAAGCCGCGCTCGAGACGCTGGTGCGCGTCTGGGCCCAGGAAACTGCAAGTTCACCGATCCGCGTCAACCTGTTCAATCCCGGCCCGATCCGGACGCGGATGCGCGCCACGGTGTTTCCCGGCGAAGACCCGTTGACGCTCGATACGCCGGATCAGGCCGCGGAATTCATCGTGCCGATGTGTGCGCCTGATTGGACCGAGACCGGCCAGTTCTACGATTACCCAAAGCGCACGCTGATGAGCTTTCGCGCGCCGGCTTGACACCCACGAGAGGCGCTGCGCTTTCCGCATAATCAGCCGTCATCCCCCGCGAAAGCGGGGGAACCAGTATTCCAGAGGCGGTTGTGATTGAATGGAGAAGCCGCGGCGTACTGGATCGCACGCTTTCGCGGGCGATGACGGCTGTTTGTGACGCAACCGCGTTGCCCTGCCCGCGCGATTGACTCCCGCACCTCTCCGCTATTCACTCCCTCCCAAGCGGGAAAATCCGCAAGGCAAGTATTACGGGAGGATTTTATGACGCCGACGCAACATCGCGGTGATCGGTTCCGCGCCGTCGCACGTTTTGCCAAAACCATTTCTGCCTGCATAGCCGCGTCCGTGCTGATCGGCGCGCCAGCGCTTCCGCGCGCAGCCCATGCCGGTGACATTCCGACCTTTGCGGTCGATGCGGCCTGGCCAAAGCCACTGCCGAACAACTGGATTCTGGGGCAAGTCGGCGGCATCACCGTCGATTCGCAGGGGCATATCTGGCTGATCCACCGGCCGCGTTCGCTGACCGACGACGAGAAGGGCGCGGCGCTGACGCCGCCGCGTTCGAAATGCTGCATCTCGGCGCCGCCGGTGCTGGAGTTCGATACCGACGGCAATCTGCTGCGCTCGTGGGGCGGACCCGGCGAAGGCTATGAATGGGTCGGGCGCGAGCACGGCATCGAGGTCGACGAAAGAGGTTTTGTCTGGGTCGGCGGCAATGCCGATAACGACAACGCGATTCTGAAATTCACCCTCGACGGCAAATTCGTGATGCAGATCGGCAAGATCGCGCCGAGCAAGGGAAGCAACGACACCACCCAACTCGGCAAGCCCGCTGAAACCGCTGTAGACAAGGACGCCAACGAAATCTATGTCGCCGATGGCTACGGCAACCGCCGCGTCATCGTGTTCGATGCCACCACCGGCGCCTACAAGCGGCATTGGGGCGCCTACGGCAAGCCGCCGAACGACGACAAGCAGCCGCCTTACGATCCGAAAGCGCCGGTGTCGCAGCAGTTCGCAAACCCCGTGCATTGCGTGAAGATCGCCAATGACGGCCTGGTTTACGTCTGCGACCGCATCAACAATCGGATCCAGGTGTTCAAGAAGGACGGCACCTTTGTGAAGGAGTGGTTCTTCGAGAAGAACACGCTCGGCAACGGCGCGGTGTGGGATGTCGCGATCTGGCCCGATCCGAAGCAGACCTATCTGTTGAGCGCCGATGGCGAGAACAACGAGATCCGGGTCCTGAAGCGCGAGGATGGAACCGTTGTCGGCAGCTTCGGGCGGAGCGGCCGTAACGCCGGGCAATTTCACTGGGTCCACGCCATGGCGGTGGACGCGAAAGGCAACGTTTATACCGCCGAGGTCGATACCGGAAAGCGTATCCAGAAGTTCAAACTGACCTCGGATGCGCTACGATAGCGCATTGCCGCCCGGCCTGAGAAGGATTATCGAAAAAACTGGACCGTCTGCTCGATCAAAACCCCTGGTAAGGCCCCGAAAAGAGCGCCGCCCAGGCGTCAACTTTTGGAGGGACTTTCAATGAGGACAACACTCGCGCGGCGCTACGCCGCGCTTATCGCATGTGCCGGATTGGGGTTCGCAACATCAGCGCTGGCCCAGGACAAAACGGTCAAGATCGGCGTCCTGAATGACATGTCGAGCCTGTATGCCGACATCGGCGGCGCCAACTCAGTGGTCGCGGTCAAGATGGCCGTGCAGGATTCCGGACTGCTCGACAAGGGCTGGAAGATCGACGTGCTCAGCGGCGACCACCAGAACAAACCGGATATCGGCACCAACATGGGGCGACAATGGATCGATGTCGACAAGGTCGATGCCGTTGTCGATACGCCAAACTCCGGCGTGGCGCTTGCGGTCTCAACGCTGGTAAAAGAGAGGAACGTGGTCCACATCAATTCGGGCGGCGCCAGCGCCGACCTGACCGGCAAGGCCTGCACGCCGAACACGCTTTCGGTGGCCTACGATACCTACATGCTTGCGCATGGCACCGGCAAAGCCCTGACCAAGGCCGGCGGCGACAGCTGGTTCTTCCTGACCTCGGATTACGCCTTCGGTCATGCGCTGGAGCGTGACACCTCCGCGGTCGTCACCGCCAACGGCGGCAAGGTTCTCGGCGGCGTCAAGCATCCGATCAACACCTCGGACTTCTCCTCCTTCCTGCTGCAGGCGCAGGCGTCGAAGGCCAAGGTCATCGGCCTCGCCAATGCCGGCGGCGACACCACCAACGCGATCAAGCAGGCGGCCGAGTTCGGCATTGTCGCAGGTGGGCAGAAGCTCGCCGCGCTGCTGCTCTTCATCAACGACGTGCATTCGCTGGGCCTGAAGACCGCGCAGGGCCTGTCCTTCACTGAATCTTTCTACTGGGACATGAACGACCAGACTCGCGCATGGTCGAAGAAGTTTTCGGCGCAGTCGAAAACCGGATCGATGCCGTCGATGACGGTGGCAGGCCTCTATTCAGGCGTGCTGCATTATCTCAAGACGCTGGAGACGATGGGAGGCAATTCGCATGACGGCGCCAAGGTCGTCGTCAAGATGAAGGAGTTGCCGACCGACGACACCCTGTTCGGCAAGGGCACCATTCGCGCCGACGGTCGCAAGATGCTTCCGGCCTATCTGTTTGAGGTGAAGAAGCCCGAGGAATCGAAATATCCCTGGGATTACTACAAGCTGGTCGCGACGATCTCGCCGGAGGAGGCCGCGAGGCCGCTCAGCGAAAGCGAGTGTCCGCTGGTGAAGAAGTAATATAAGACAGTTGCAGCCGGCCGGATTCTCGAAGTCCGGCCGGCTGCGATGTAACGAATTGCGGGGCGCAGACTCGTAATCTGAGTTCATGGCCAACTAGTTCCTCGTCGTCGAAGTAACCCCAGAGTTGGCAAGTCGCAAACATGCGCTCCCTGAAAAACCATCTTCATCAGGCGTCTGCAGGCCCGCGAGGGTAGGCGCGGCAACGGCTCCGCGTCGGCGCAGACCGCGCACACCCAGCCCGTTATCACTACGGTGACTCCTCGCCAAAAATGCATGGAGCTTCTTTGCGGCGGTCACGGACTCTACAGGTACCAATTGTCGCGTCTTGCAGCCGATTGTCGAACCCTCAAGGCTCAAGCATCGGCCCAGCTTCGTTTGTTGCAGATCAGTCCTTCATCTTTTTTGCCAGTTGTTGCGCCTGAAGACATGTCAGTAGGTCAACGTAACTAGGCGGCACACCACTGATATCTTTGGTTTCTCCAGTGCACATTGTTCGGTCGGAAGCCGCGAATTGTGACCATTGCGATTGAAGCTGATCGCGAGCTCGTTGCTCATCCTGCATGCAACGCTTCGTCGATTCATCCAATCCTGTGCTGAGGCCCGATGTATTCGTATTGTCAGTTCGACAGCCCCGCGCAATATCAAATTTTGGAACGTCGTCCGCAACCGTCATGAACAGTTGCGACGCCAGCACCAGGGTCGAGAATGGAAGCAGCATCTTGTCCTCCTCGCTGGTTACGTCGAGGATGCCACGAAAAGCATTTGGGAAAATTATCGCGCATCACCTGGCACGGGCTATGCAATTTCCGCACAATAGCCAGCGACAATGGCGGCCGCCGAGACCAATCCGGTTTGAAACTTGGAATATTCCTTCGGACACGTTTGTTTTGGGTCAGAAGTTACGCTGAGCGCGGATGTTCAGCGTGAACGTGTTCTGGCTTGTTCGAGGTGAAAGAACCGGAGGAGTCGAAAGCGAGTGCCCGTTGGTGAGGAAGTAGCGAATAACACCGGCCGGTTGCTCAGCGAATTCGCGTCGCTGCCAGCGTGCGCGCCGCGATCACGAGCGCCAGCTATCAGCCCAATATACCTTTGAGCCCGGCATAAAGTGAGCCTACCGCAGTGGCTGATACGCCAATCAACGGACCTGCGGTTTGCATGAGGTCTTGAATGAGACGCGCTCTGCGGCGAAGCTGTTCTTCGCCAACGTGCTGACCCAGCAACCGGGCAATTTTGAAAGCAGCCGCATTGGGCTTGCCGCCCTGCGCCAGTACCTTCGGGAACATCTGAAAGATCGAAATTCCGAGGATGTTGCCGGAGACAAAGGCGAGCAGGATACTCATGCCGTATTCGATCACTTCTCGCCATTCGACCCAGGATCCCGGCACGATAGGTACTTTGTCGTGAAGCCCGGTCACCGTTAGCATCGCTGTCACGCTAAGGACGGCCGTCGCAAAGCCAAACGCCAGTGCACCGCCAAACCAGACCTTGTTCAGCGGGTAAGCCAACAACCCGAATAAAAGCGGGATGATCACTGATGCCAGCCGTAGCGGCAGCGGCGTGATATCCAGCACGATCGTTACAACCACGTGCGCGATCACGAGAAACAAGGTGGGAATGAGGGTATACAGGATGATGTGAGAGAGAAAATACCGGAGCGGATTTCTATATCGTTCCAGTCTGGTGTTGACGCGATCGAGATCGCGTCTCAGCTTCTCCAAGTCTGTCACAATATCCTGGATTTCGAGAAGCATCGGCCGGACGACACGCAAATCTCGCGAGCAGTGCTTGCACGCAATGGCCTCATCCTTGATGGTTTCGGCACAAAAAGGACATTCCATCGGCAGCTATCGGGATTTTGCGCGGTTTATGATCATCTCGATCTCTTGTCTCGCGTTGCGTAGTTCATCCCGAATAAGGTCGCGCTTGCGGAGAAGATCGTCGCGCTCAGCAATCAGCGTGGCCGGTACCGCAATATCGCGCGAGCAGGCGGCGCAGACCAAGGCATCTGCGGGGTTTTCAGACAGGCAATACGGACAAGACGTCATGGTATCAGGGCAAGACCTTCAAAACGAAGCTGACAGTGCCGGGATGGCCGTCACTGTCCTTGAGGTCCACCCGAACCATGTATTCGCCTGGCGGCACTTCGGTATCTGGCATATCAATGCCGGCGGACTGAACGAAGGGTTTGATGCGCGGCGTCAGGTCGACATTCGGCGTCCGGAGAAAGGTCATCTTGACAGATTCCGGATCAATCTTCGCGCCACCAAACGCCTCGAATTTCAGTTGAAGGCGCAATGGCGAGCGCACCGTCTCTCCGGGCGAAATGAAGTTGAGCTTTGGTCCCCGCAGAATGCCGCGCCTGTCCGCCGCGATGGCACCCTTCGGTGGCGGCAGTTTGGCTTCTTCCTCCGTGATCAGTTGCGCCGCGCGCGCTCCGCCCGGGACGAGAAGGCTAGCCGCGACGCACCCCAGCCATATCGTTTTCGCTAATCGCCTGCTCAAACTCTTTCCGCTCAAACTTTTTCCTCCAAAGTCGGATGGCCAGATCAACGAACCCCGCCATCGCCGATGATTGTGTAAGGCGCCCAGAACAACGGATGTGCGTAGGCGAATTCCGTTTTGCCGTCGCTGTTGAGATAGCCGGGTCCGTCGACAAGAGCCATCATCGCCCGCCGCAGGGCCTCGCTGCGTCCGAGCCTCGAATCGTCCGCCTGACGTTTGAACAAGTCGGTGACCAGTTGCCGCGCCGACTGTGAATGAACGGACCAGTTTGTCACCAGCAATGCCCGGGTACCCGCGTAGAAAAATGCGCGCCCGAGTCCGGAGGCTGCCTCGGCGCCGGCGCCGGCGCCGGCGCCGGTGTTGCATGCCGATAGCACAACCCAATCCGCATCGAGTTTGAGGCCGAGGATTTCTTCCATGGTCAACAGGCCGTCGCCTTCCTCGCCTGTCACGGTTGGCGAGGATAATGCGAGGGCCGGCTGCGCCAAGCCGTTGAGCTCGCCGGGGACGAGACCGTGCGTGGCGAACGCCAAAATCTTGAAACCTGAGAGGTTCATGGCTTTGACCGCGCCCTCTGTGGCGTTCCTGCCGAGATACAGAACTTTCGAAGGATCAGCCTGCAACGCGAGCGCGATCGACTTCAATTCCTCTGCGGTGTCGGGAAGTCGGGGTAGAAGGCCCAGTTCGGCGCTGTCCACGCCCTCGAGTTTCGGACTGCTGCGGCGGCCCAACGGTATTCCACGCGTGACATTTCCGCCCGCGTCGGCGATCTGGACCTTGGCCTCGGTGGATTCTGCCTCACTCTGCTGGTCCTTGTTGAAGTAGGGATCGCCGAACGCCACCAGTTCACCGCGGCCGGGCTTGCCTGCAGGCAATTGCCGCAATGTCCGCAGCGCCGCGGCCGAAGGCACCGTCGTCACCGCATGGGTGCGTGCCAGCCAGGGCACATTGCGATAGCCTGCAAATAACGGATCGTCGTCCTGCGCGACGTCGGTTGGCGCGGTCGGCAACAGCGAAAGTGGCAGCAGACCCAGCGCGCCATTGGTGACGAGGATCAAATTCTTCGCGGGTTTCCAGCCATCTTCAACCGGCTTCAAGAGCAGGGAATAAAGGTCGTAAGCGAGTTTCAAATCGAATGGCGGAATGTCCGAGATCATCGCCGCCTGCGGCTCCAGCGCCTCGCGAATCTTTCGAATTTTTCTTTCAATTTCTCCGCTCGTGGCCGCGATCGCGGCGAAAGCCACAGGCCCCGCTTTTGGAACCGCCCACACGAAGCTTCCGTTCTGGCCAAAATAGAATGAAAGCATCGCCTCGCCGTCGGCCAAAGTCTTCCTTATGTCCGCGATCGACGGCGGCTTTGGCGAAATCAGGTCGGCATAGGCCGGGAATTTTTGATTGATCTCCTGTCGCGCCTTGTCGCGCGCTGCACGCAGAGCGCTGATCGACGCATTGATGGCTTGGACGCCCTTTTCATCACGCTCCGCCGACGATAGCGAAAGCACGTTGTTCAACGTGCCAAGTTGGGCGTTGAGCTGTTTGGAGACGTCCTGTTCCTTGCGTACGAGTTCCGACAGCGCCGGATCCTTGGCGGCTGCGCGTGCGCTGGAAGCGGCCAGCGCCTGCTGGACCGAGTGACCGCGGACGGCATCGGCGAGGCTGAACGTCTCTTCGCCTACGTCGCCGGCCAAACTGGTATTTCGTGCGAGCATGGCAAAGTAGGTCTCGACGACGGCCTGCAAACGCAGGCTCCGCGCGGCGACGACCGTCGTATCCTCGTCGTCGGCGTTCTCGCGCGAGGCCGCCATCATGCCCGGGATCGCCGACTTATATTCGCGGAGCGCCTCTGCATCGCGTCCTGCCCGCATCAAGCCGATAGCAAGCGTGCCGCGCGCCGATGCAGTGTCGAAATGGGCTTCGCCGACCCTTGCGATCAGCCGTTTAACCAACTGCTCGGCAGCCGCGATTCCGGCTTCAAACTGGCCAGAAGCATAGAGGGAAAGGATCCGCGACGGGTTGAGCTCGAAGATCTGACGACGCTGCGGGTCCCAACTGGCGATCGCCTTGTCGATCCTGTCGTAGATTGCTATCGCCTCGGACCTCTTCTGCCGCAGAGTCAGGATGCCGCCGAGTTGAGACAACAGCTGTACCGTCGATTGCGAATTTTCGGGGACGCCGACGGTTTGGTTGATATCGAGGGCTACCCGCGCCAGTTGTTCAGCTTCGGCGTAGCGGCCTTGTTCGACGAGAATGTCGCCAAGACCCGTCACGTAGCGCGGGGTCGCGGCATTGTACTTGCCCGTATCCTTGAGTCTCGAGAGCAGCGCGCGGCGGGCATCGACCTCCGCTTCCGCCAGCCTGCCCTGACGCGCCTTCGTCCGGGATTGGCTGAGAACAGCGGCATCGATCGCCTGCAACACCATGGATTCCGATGGCGGGTTGTCGGAATCCAGGACACCCTTCATGCCCGCGCGCCTACGCTGTTCGGCCAGGCGATAGGCGGCTTCGGCATCACTGAATTGCCCCCGTGCCTCGAAGACCATGCCACGGCCGAATTCGATTTCGGATTCCCAGGTTTGTCCGAACGTCGCGTAGGAGGCTCGCCATCCAGGGAACCCGCTGGTCCGCGCTTCCTGGATCGCCGCGAGATTGCGTCGCTGGTAGGCTTCCGCCTGCGCGATATCTCCCATTTGGATAAGAATGGCGCTGATCTGCCGGTTTGCACCAAATTGATACCCTTGGGAGCCGGGCCTACTGGCGACATCGCGCAATTGACGCTGATGAACCTCAAAGGCCTTCTTCGGATCGCCGGCGGCCGAATATTGCAAGGCGACGAACTGCATCAACCGCCCCATCAGATTTAGGCTGACAGCGCCGCGTCCAACCTCCATGGCCTTGTTGGCGTCCGCGATGGATTCGGCCAGCCGGCCAAGTTGCGCGCGCGCATTGCCGCGGTCGAAATAGAATTGCGCCAAGTCTCCGCGCGATTCCTTGCCGGTCGGCACGGCGTCGGCATCCGCTTTCAGTTCCTCGATCTTCTTGAGATCTGGCTTTTCGCTGTCAAGGATCGCTGTGATGTCGGAAATGGTACGCGGCGGTGCGACAAAACCAGCCGGAAGCACGGTTCCCGTTGCAACCTTCGGTGCGGCTTCGGTCGGAATTGCGACGGCAACATTGGCGCGCCCGTTCGCGGCATTCAGGGCCGCCAGCACGCATGCTTTAACGGGCGGTGAGGCCTTGGCCCGACATGCTTCGAGATTGCCGGCACCGCCGCTTGCGCGCATGCAGGCCTGCACGATCGGCTTGCCGACCTTCATCCGGCAGTTTTCGATGGCCGCTTCCTTGGAGAGTGCGAATGCTGAACCTGCCGGTCCGATCAGGAAACCGACCGCGACTATTTTGCAAAGGCTTAGCTGCCGGAGAGAAAAAAAGCGGCGTTCAGTTTTGGCCCTATTGCCAAATCGCATTGAAATTGCCCCGCTCAAATTGGGTTAATGCAATTACGCAATTCTAACGATATACCGCCTTCCAGGACAAGACTTTTTGACAACTAATCGGAGCCAAATCCGTGGTCCTGCGTCTCGCCTTTGTGTTGGTGGTGCTGAGCTTCGCTGGCCGGGCGGTGGCACAGGGCGGCGTCGGTACGGTTCCGAGCGCCTGGCCGCCCGAGGCGATCTATCGCGGCGCGACGATCGCGCCCGATCTGACGTTTCCCGTCCTCGGCGAAGCGTCGAACGATTTGACGTTGCCGCGCATGGCTCTACTGAAACCGGCCGGCAACGGACCCTTTCCTGCGATTGCGCTCCTCCATCAGTGCGCCGGGATCAACCCGGCGGTGGTGGCATGGGCGCGCGAGGCCATCGCCAGAAATTACGCCGTCCTTTTAGTGGACAGTCTGGGTCCTCGAAGCGTGAAGTCCGTGTGCTACGGTCCGGAAGCGGGCGTGAACCTGTTCCGCGGCGCGCGTGATGCACTACAGGCGGCCGAGCATCTGCGGCGTCAACCGTTTGTCGATAAGGATCGCATCGCATTGCTCGGTTTCTCCTGGGGAGCCACGGTCGGATTGCTGGCGTCCAGTTCGCATTATGCCGAGGCGCTGAAGGCCGGACCTCGCTTTAGGGCGGCCGCAAGTCTCTATCCTGGTTGTTCTCGCGTCTCGCCGCCCAATGGCAGGCCCCCCTTCGAAGTCGTCAATGTCGACATTGAGCGTCCGCTACTCGTATTGATGGGCGCCGCCGATACCGAAACGCCTGCAGTGGAATGCCTGGAAAAATTCAACGCGGTCAAAAAGGCAGGTGCTCCGATAGAGTGGTACGTCTATCCAGAGACGACCCATTGCTGGGATTGCAAACAGCTCGATGGCTTCAGCAAGATCGACGTCCGCGGCCATCAGGTCCAATACCGGTTCCAGCAGCTTGTAACCGAGGATTCCGAGCGCAGGCTCTTCGAATTCCTCGACCGGGTGATGCCTCAGCATCAGTAACGCCGATTGCACTCAGTGAGATTTGATCGCTAAATCGAACTTGGGCGACTCTCGATTGCAAGTCGCACTTGAAGCCGAATGTCATGGCTTGTGCGTCCTGGGCTGGTCCGGACGTAAGGTTCATACGAGCGCAAACCTGGACGAACGAAAAGTTGGTGGCTATTCGGTCGCCGAAGGGCGCGATGACACTTACATTTCCATCTATGTTGGACCGCCGGCCCTCACGACGCTTCGACAACGCCGTCAGCCCCCGCTTCGTTCACGATGGCCGCTTGCGCTTGTGGGCGAACGGATTGGCCTTCTCGCGCAGCGCGATGCGCACCGGCGTGCCCGGAAGCTCGAAAAATTCGCGCAAGGAGTTGACGAGGTAGCGTAGGTAGGATTGCGGCACGGCGTCCGCGCGCGAGCAGAACAGCACGAAACTCGGCGGCCGCGCCTTGGCTTGCGTAATGTAATTCAGTTTCAGCCGCCGGCCCGACACCGCGGGCGGCGGATTGGCGTCCACCGCCTGCTCGAACCAGCGATTGAGCGAAGCCGTCGGCACCCGCCTGTTCCACACCGCGTAAGCCTGTTCGATCGCGCTCATCAGGCGGTCGATCCCCTCGCCCATCAGGCCGGAAACCGCAACGATCGGCATGCCCTTGACCTGCGGCAGCAGGTGATCGGCGTCAGTGCGCAACGCCGAAATCAGGCTCGACTGCCGCCCCATTAAATCCCATTTGTTGACTGCGATCACCAGCGCGCGGCCCTCGCGCTCGATCAGGTCGGCGATGCGCAGGTCCTGTTCCTCGAACTTGTTCTGCGCATCCATCATCAGCACCACGACCTCGGCGAAGCGAACGGCACGCAGCGTGTCCGCGACCGAGAGCTTTTCCAGCTTTTTCTCGATCCGCGAGCGCCGCCGCAAGCCTGCGGTATCGAACACGCGAAAATCCCGGCCCTGCCAATTGATCTCGACGGAAATGGAATCGCGGGTGGTGCCGGCCTCGGCACTGGTCAACAGGCGCTCTTCGCCGAGCAGATGATTGATCAGCGTGGACTTGCCGGCGTTGGGGCGGCCGACGATGGCCACTCGAATTGGCCGCTTCGACAGATCCTCATCCGATTCGATGATGTCGTCATCGTCGAACTCTTGCCGCGCCTCGACGGGCTCGGGCATCAGGGCGCGCAGTGCGTCGTAGAGATCGCTGAGGCCCTCGCCATGCTCGGCTGAAATCTGGATCGGTTCGCCTAAGCCCAGCGCGTAGGATTCCATGGCGCCGGCATCGCCCTGCTTGCCCTCGCTCTTGTTGGCGACCAGAACCACCGGCTTGTTGGCGCGGCGCGCGAAATCGGCAAAAGCGCGATCATTCGGCACGAGGCCGGCGCGCGCGTCGATCACGAACATCAAGGCGTCGGCGAGGCTGATCGCAGTCTCGGTCTGCTCCTGCATCCGCGCAGTGAGCGAGCCCTTGGCGCCCTCGTCGAGGCCCGCGGTGTCGATGATGGTGAATTCGAGATCGCCGAGACGCCCCTCTCCTTCGCGGCGGTCGCGCGTGACGCCGGGTTCGTCATCCACCAGCGCAAGCTTCTGCCCGACCAGCCGATTGAACAGCGTCGATTTTCCGACATTGGGCCGGCCGATAATGGCAATCGTGAAGGACATAAGCGGATCCGTGCGCCTTACGCGCGTATTGCACAAAAGTGTGTAGCGGTTTTGCTGCGCAATCAAGTTACGCCGATTGCGTACACTTATCTGCGGAAAGATACGCACAGACTATCGGTCGATGCGCATGTCAATGATATGAAAAACCGAGATCAGCGGGTGAAGGTGCCGCCCGGCAGCGGCGCCGGGAATGGCGCAGCGGATTGTTGCGGCGATTGCGCTGAAGGCGCCGATTGTTCGGCCGGCGGCGCGGTGGTGCGCCGGCGCACCACTTTCTTGGGCTTGGGCGCCGGCGGCGCCGCGGCGGTGCTGCCGTCCTCCTCCGCCGCGGCATCGGGGTCAGGGGCTGCGGCAGGGTCCTGTGCGGGAGCCGTGCTGGCCGTGGCTGGCTGCTGGTTCTTGCCCTTGGATTTCGCGGCGCGCTTCGATTTCGGCTCCTCGGGCGGCGGAGCGGAGGCGGCCGCCGTGGCTTGGGCGTTCTGCTGATCCAGCCGCTCCTGCGCCGAGCCCTTGTACAATTCCTTTGGCACGCCCTGTTCGAGGCCAGGCACGCCGTCGGGGAAAACCGGCTTGCGTTCGCCCGGCAGCTTTTTCTTGGTGTCGAGGAAATCGAGCAAATCGGTTGGATCCCAGCTGCTCAAGCCGCCGGAGCAGCCTGCCAGCGCACCTGACAGCGCGATGAGGACAGCGGCGGCGATCGTACGTTGCGAGCGGCGCATGGTCGATTTCTCACTCAAATCATTTCCTGCCGTCAGCTTTTCGCGACCGGCGGAAGCAACGCCTGCAGGGCCTCGGCGCGCGAGCGCAGGCTGGGCGGTGTCTCGCCGTCGCTCGCAATCATATCCAGCCACTGCCGCGCCGCCGCCGTATCGTTGCCGCGCCAGGCCGACAGGGCGAGCAGTTCGCGCGCGGTATGGCGGAAGGTCGCCCCCGGCGCGGTGGCGGGCTCAAGGCGTTGAAGCATGCTGGGATAGCTTGACGTCTCCAGCAGCAAGGCAGCCGCGCGGACCTTGGCAAGATCCTGCTCTGGCGCACCGACGCTGCGATCGGCAGCGATGTCGTCGTATAATTTCGCCGCTGCCTTGGGGTCGCGGTTTGCGAGTTCCGCCGCGGCACGCAGCCGGGCCAGCATGCGATACCCCGACGGCGCCTTGGCGGCCAGGTCGGTAAAGGCGGCCTCCGCTTCGGCATGCTTGTTCTGCTCAGAGAGCTCGACGGCCTTGTCGAAGGCCGCACCCGCCTCGGCCGCCTTCTTTGCCTCGAGATACTGGTAGCCACGCCAACCGCCCACCGCGGCGATGATCAACAACGCGCCGGCGACGATGTAGATCGAATACTGGTCCCACAGCTTTTTGAGCTGGTCGCGACGTACGTCCTCGTCGACTTCATCAAATAATTCAGACACTTAAGGTATCCCATCCCCGGTGAGCCGCGCCAAATCCGCTGGCCACGCCATACGCTTAATCCCCGCGTGGCGGCGGCGATACCCTAGCGATATGGCGACGGCAAGGCAAAGTAAGCCCAATCAAAGCGTTACCAAGGACATGCTTAAGATCAAAGGGCTAGGTGGGTCTAACACCTTAGCTGCCGTCAACTCGCTACCGCCCGTCAGGGGTCCGCACCCCGAACCAGCTGTCGCGCACCTGTTGATAGTGGACACCCGGATCATAGATGTGCGCCGGCAAGCCAAGAACAGCGGGAGACAAGCGGCCGACTGCGGACAAGACGCTATAGGAAGCGAGTACCCGATCGTGCTGCGCGCTTATGAGGTTGACGCGAGCGTTTAGCAGCGCCTGCAGAGCGTTCAACAGGTCTAAGGTTGTACGTTGGCCGAGTTGAGCCTCGTTGCGGACGCCATTGAGGGCGCTTTCTGAGTATTTCACCTGTCGCTCTGCCGCTTCAGTTTGCGCCTTGGTGGCATCGAGCTGGCCCCAATATTGCGTCACGTTGGCGCGGACCTGATCGCGAACTTGATCGAGACTGAGGCGCTGCTGGCCGGCGGTCTCCTTGTTCTGGCGGATAGCCGAGTACTCGCTGCCACCCTGGTAGATCGGAACCGTCAGCCTGGCCTGCACCGTACTGTTGAAGAGTCTTGCCGAGGCGTCGTTCGCATTAAATTGGTACAGCTGGGCGCTTCCCTGCAGCACCAGTGTGGGATACAGCCCGGCCTCCGCGATCCTGACCTGCAGCTGCGCCACGTCGACGTCGTACATTGCCGCGGTCACCGACGGATTCTGCGACAGGCTCTGCGCGACGGCGGCATCCAGCGTCCGCGGCGAAAACCGATCGACCGGCATCCCGGGCGAAAGACCATGGGGCTCGGTTCCGATGATGCGCCGATAATTGGCCTTCGTTGTCATCAATGTCGATTCGGCGGAATGCAGAGAAGCTTCGCCGGAGGCGAGCTGAGCTTGCGCCTGGTCGACGTCGGTAGCCGTGACGGCGCCGGTGTCGTAGCGGTCTTGCGTGACTTTAAGCGTCCGCTGCAGGACGCGAATGTTGTCGCGCTGAAGCTCCAAATTCGCCGTATCTCGCAAGACATCCATATAGACACTGGCGGCGGAGAGCAGAACCGATTGCTCTATCACGCGCAGAGTCTCGCGCGCACCGAAGACTCGACTTTCGGCGGCCCGCGTCCGGTTCGGGGTCTGGGCGTTGAACAGGTTTTGGGACGCATTGACGCCGACCGACCAGGTATCGAACGTATCCTTTACGCTGATCGAAGACACTCCCGGAAGAACGCCCGGAATGTTGGCCTGCGCATCGATGTACTGCTTGCCTGCGCTGGCATTCGCGCTGATGCTCGGCCGATAGCCGGAGAGCGCTTGTGGCACGCCCTCATCGGTCTGGCGGACGGTTGCGCGTTGCGCATTGAGCTGCGGATTATTCTGGTAGGCTCGGGCGAGCGCCGCATCGATCGTCTCGGCCGCCGCGGGACCGGGCCAGCCATCTGTCATGACGACAGCCGCGCTCATGATTGCGCGTAGCGCCCGCCACACCCGCATCCTCGTCGCGATGTGGAGCGCGGTGTTCAACATACGACACCCCAAACCATAACCCGGTAGGCAACGGTCGACCGATCGCTCAAGCAATATGTATATCTCACTCAGAGCGGCAATTACAGACCCGATCGCTCGAGACGTGAAAGTTCAGTGGTGGGTTGTGCTGTGCTGCGCCTGCCCGGCGCCGGTGCGAAGCAGGATCAGGACGATCGCCATCAGCACGATCGCGAGCGTTCCGAGCGTTGCAAATACGTCGATATAGGACAGCAGCACCGCCTGCTCCGACACCTGTTGCCCGATCAAGGCGATCGCTTGCTGATGGGCATCCAGTTTGCTCGAGCCTCGCTGCACGAAATACTCGGTCAGCTGACTCAACGTATTCTGATATTCGATTGAAGACGGATAGATCGACTCGACCAGCCGCGACTGATGGAACTGCTCCTGTCGCGCGAGCACCGTTGTGTAGAGTGAAATACCCATGCTTCCACCGGTATTGCGCGCGACGTTGATCAGCGATGCGGCTTGTTCGGTCTTCTGCGACGGTATCCCAACATAGGATGCCGCGGTAATCGGGATGAAGAGGAACGGCATGGCGACCATCTGGAAAACACGCGACCACGCGAAGTACTGGAAATTCGCCTCCGGCGCCAGGTTTGTCGTATGCCAGAGGGCAAGCGACAGGACGAGCAATGCCCCGGCGATCACGAATTTCGGCTGCACGTAGGTCGTGAGCTGGCCCGACACCGGCATCAAAAGCGCCATGGCGAGCCCGCCCGGCAACAGCATCAGTCCGGCCAGGGTCGCCGTGTAGCCGAAACTGGACTGCACCAGCGCGGGCATGACCTGAGTGGACCCGTACAGGATCGCGCCGACGCCGAGCATCGCGAGAAAGCAGCCTCCAAATTGCCGCTGAGCGAGCAGGCGGACATCGAAGATCGGATCCTTGCGGGTGAACTCCCAGGGAAACAGTATCAGCATCGAGACGAAGGAAATTGCGGCGAATGTGCGGATACTGCCGGACGCGAACCAGTTGTCTTCCTGGCCTTTATCGAGGACGATTTCCAGACAACCGAGCCAGAGGGCGACCAGCACGAAGCCGAAGAAGTCAAACTTGAGCCCGCCCTTGAGCCGCTCTCTTCGCTCCCGCTTGAGCGCCTCGGGTTCGCTGACCAGCCAGGACACGAGGCCAAGGGAGATCGTGCCGATCGGCACGTTGATAAAGAAGATCCAGTTCCACGACCAAGTGTCGGTAATATAGCCGCCGAGGGCCGGCCCGATCGTCGGCGCAACGATCACCGCGACGCCGTAGAGCGCAAAGGCTTGCGCGCGCTTTTCGGGCGGAAAGGTGTCGGCCAGCATCGATTGCTCGCTCGGCGCCATGCCGCCGCCGCCCAGCCCCTGCAGCACCCGAAATGCAATTAGGGATTCCAGGTTCGGGGCGATCCCACACAGAAAGGAACTCGCGGTGAACAGCGCCACGCACAGCAGGTAGAAGCGCTTTCGCCCCATCACACCGGAGAGCCAAGCGCTGGCCGGGAGAATGACGGCGCTCGCCACGAG
>WNFR01005701.1_pt1 | contig 17111 bp, 24 predicted proteins | sample 5400221 | NCBI WGS metagenome assembly WNFR01 (sample SAMN13153357, study PRJNA577476) | soil metagenome | isolation source: 40 cm soil under Madrone tree | place: USA:California | collected 2016-06-14
GTTGTTGTGAGGGAAGGGAGGGTAGAAAGAGTAATTGGATTATTATCGCAATTGGATTATTATGGCAACCGCAGCACCGTCGCAAGACAACTGAATCAATAAAAACAAGAATGAGAGATGCCTATAAAATTTATCTGTCTCTTGGTCACCTTCCCTTCCCTTCCTTCACACATCTCCTTCTTTCCCTCCCTCATCTCCCCCGCTTCATCTTTCTCCCACACCGCTCCCTCACCCTCAGAGTGTGTTTTTCTCTCTTCGTCCGCACACTTGCCATTAACTCCTCTTTCCTAGCCCGAACCTCTGTCACTCTCTTAAGCAATTCTATCCCTCAACATCCAACTCATTATCCATTCTCTCCTAACCACACTCTCTCTTGACAACATCCCCACTTTCCCTTTTGCAATGGTTCGCGTCCTTTCCATCATTTCTTTTGCCTTTGCCACCGTTTCTGCCGTGTCCGGCCTTGTTGTGCCGCGCCAGGACCCTCCCAAAGGGTGGGATACCGACTATCTTGAGGTTTGTCCACAGTTCAGTTAACTAAGCTATTTCTGTTTTCTTGAGCTCGTTTCGTAGCCTTACGGCCAGTATCACGTGCGATACATGGCTCTCGATTGTCAGCACAAGCACGGTCAGCCGTTCTTTGACCAGTGCTGCCACCCGCTCTTGGTAAGGTCTTTCGTTTGATCCTTGTGTCATAGCCCACTCATACACCTCGAAGGCCACCGAGAAGCTCGACTCACGTTCGCCTCAGTGTACACCTAAACCTGATGACTGTGACGAAGGCAACAAGACTCCCCCTTCGACCACCTCCACCGTGTCGCCCACCCCAACTCATGTCCCCTCAACGACCCCACAGCCGAAACCTTCCCCTTCGCCGTCATCATCATCTACCTCCTCTACTCCCACTCCCACTCCCACTCCCACTCCCAAGCCCGCTACTCATGATGCTGTCTCAGTCAATGATGACATTAATGTCCAAACCGGTGGCGAGTGAGTGCGCTCCGTTATCTTTGTCAATTCACTCCTAAGTGTGTATACATTCTCCCAGGGCTACTTTCTTCTTCCAGGATGGTAATGCCGGTGCTTGTGGAAAAGTGCACAGCGACAACGACCTCATTTGCGCAATAGGTGAGTGCTCATCGATGTCTGGTATTCGCTCCATCTTAAGTTCATCCTCCACTAGACGCAGCTCGTTACGGTGATACAGGTGTTAGGTCTCCTCTCTGTGGCAAGCAGGTGGAGATTACCAACATCGGAAACGGCCATACCGTGACCGTGACCATCGCGGACGCCTGTCCGACCTGTAAGAACAGTAACTCCATTGATCTGTCCTTGGCTGCCTTTAAACAACTCGGGTCACCGGATCAAGGTGTTCTGGACATTAAGTGGCTCTTCGTCTGACGTGTGGTCGTCCTCGACCTTCATCTTCAAACCGTTTCTTCCTTCTTTGTTTTCCTCGGGCCGTGCCCCTTTGTAGAGGCCGTGCGTGTTGAGAGGCGACGATCTTAGTGACCCTGGCGGTGATGACCCACGTACGAGAACCTCACTCTCGCCCGCGCGCAATGCTACACGTACCTTCCCTTGTTTTCGGCTGGTCTTTTTATCGTTTCATTATATCCCGATGTTGCATGTAGTCCACAGTTGTCAACTTGCTAGCAAATTGTTGTGGATGCAGGTTTCGCGTGCACATTGTTTCCCAGGGCGGAATTTTTATTGATACATTTGTAGCATATCCGTAGTTATTAATGAATACGAGGCTTGACGCCGATCCTGGTCCACCATCACCATCACCATCATGATCCATCACAGTCAGCCTTCGCTTAATAAACTTCTTGTTGTTGGGGGCAATGGGTTCATCGGTTTGCTTGTTTTTTTCTTCATCCATGTGCCGAGTAAACTAGACGATTCAGGTTCTGCGGTTTGTCGGGCGGCTCTGCGTCACGGCTATCAAGTCACCAGTATCAGGTAATTAACAACAAACAGATTGTTTGAAAAGTGAAAAACGTTGCGCCGTCGTAGCTCGTCCGGGCGCCCGTTCCAGACCCCAAAGGGCCACACACCTGCTTGGACCGAAAAGGTAGATACGTCTCATCACAATTGGCATCGTATCAACCTGATGCCCACTAGGTAGAGTGGCGGACGGCGGACGCTCTTCGACCGGACCATTTTACGGAGCATCATGGGTGCTGGTGGGAACCCGCTCGAGGAACGCCCGAATGCTTATGAGACCTTAAATAGGGACGCGGGTCTGTGACCTCCGATGCATGCGTTAACAGAGTTTTGCTGACATACAGGGCAGCTATACGGGTGGCGACGGCGTTCGTAGAAAGCGTAGATCATGCAGGGACACAGCGTCCACGTCCCTTTGTCTATATTTCAGCAGAAGACATATTCCAGCCCGTCATACCTGCCGCGTACATCGAAACCAAACGACAAGCAGAGGCACAAATAGAACGTGTGATCGAAAGGCGAGCAAATTATCGTGGAGTGTATTTACGACCAAGTAAGTGGCGTTCGAGTTCACTTCTTAACGCACGGGTTGAACGATTGTCAGGCCTTGTCTATCATCCCCATTTCAGGCCGTACACGGCTGCTATGGCAGCACTGCTGGACTTATCATCCACAATGCAGTCTAAAATTCCCAGCGGGCTGCCTACGCCCTCAGACGTACTCCGTACAGTGTCGCAAACGTTAGTTGGGGGATCGTCAGCCCTTGATTCGATGGCAAGGGCGCTATCTTTACCTCCTATACATGTGGATCAAGTTGCGGAGGCTATCTGTGTAGCAGCAGACAGCGAAAGGACTGAGGTGCAAGGGGTGTATGGTGTCCGAGAGATGAAGGCGTTAATCGGATAAGCTTATTCTTATCTTAATCTTATAATTAAAAACATGCGTTAATTCGCTTTGGGGTTCGGGTCTGGGGTTCCTCCGTTCCTCCGGGCATTGGACCCACTACAATGACTCTCTGTCCCCGTCCCAATACCCGACATAGAATATCTCTCCGCGATTTCTCGACTTCTGCTCGGTTTCAGACAGCCCTTCCCTTCCTTTTGCGAAATTCTCGCTCAGCTGCCGCTCCTGATGCGGATACCGGCTCAGACTCATCCCATCCCAACGGGAAGGTACTGCGCATGATTATGTTCGGTAAACCTGGTGCGGGCAAGGGAACCCTCACAGCGCGCCTCGCACGAAAATTCGATATCCTATCCATCTCCACGGGCGATCTGTTGAGACAGCACATCGCAGAGAAGTGAGCAGAACACATTTCCCCTGCCTCTGTTCGCGCCCAACAGTGTTGCAACTCCGAAGGACTGAAATCGGTCATATCGCTGAACAAATCGTCGCAAAGGGTGGTTTATTGCCTGATGAGTTCATGCTGAGGGTAGTCTCAAGCAAACTCGATACCCTTCGTCATAACGTGCGTGATATAGTCGCCACCGAACTCGTTAAGCAAAAGGCACTGATGCACTCGTTTAGCACTGGATATTAGATGGCTTTCCCCGGACGGTTGGCCAAGGAAAACTCCTCGATGCACATCTTCGGTTATAGGCACCTATCATCTGTGGCTATCTTCCATCGCCGCTGACGTGCCTTGGTTCAGGAAACAAGGACTTCCTCTCAGTCTGGTCGTGAATCTAGACGTCCCAGATGAAGTCATTCTCGCTCGCATCTCTGATAGATGGGTACACCTTCCATCTGGCCGTGTTTACAACCTCTCCTACAATCGGCCTCGAGTTGACGGACTTGATGATGAGACTGGCGAACGTCTGACCAAGCGGCCCGATGACAACCCAGTGCGTGTGGAACTTGTGGAAGAACAAATACGCATCGTGCCTGACATGATATTTCAGGAAGTTTTTGCTCGTCGCCTACAACAATTTTACGCGTCGACCTCGCCTCTCTTGCGGTATTATGGTTCACCGCACACGTCACTTTCCACTACCTCACAGCCGAAACTTGTTTCACTACGTGGTACCTCATCGGACGAAATTTGGCCCATGTTAGAACACGCGGTGCGCTCGATCGCACCCAGCCTGAGAGAACGTAGCGAGGAACGCAAAAGGGCCAGTCTGAGCGAAGCTCTATTGGGGAGAAACGACGAGCGACGCTTGCACAGACCACGGATGCAAAGCGGACGCGAACATTGAGCGCCTTGTGTCCTGTTTACGTGTGCCCTTTCATTATGGCTTGTCCCGGGGCGCAGGGACACGGCCAGTTTCTCGCCGTTAATTAATCGACCCCTTCTGATGTGTTAGGGTTTTGCCGGTCTCACTGTAACGCGTTTGCAATATCATTGAACCTTTTCTTTTTGTATCGTCACACTGCACGGGAATCTCTCCTGTACTTCTCCAAGTTCGCAACCTTATTAGGATCCCACGACAGCATGTCGAGCTTCTCCGCGGTAACCATGTCGAACTTGACCTGCTCAAGGAGCATGGCCCATGGTGTCCGCGGCGTTGGTTCACGAATGATCCGCAAAGTACGCGCCAGCTATGGGAAGCGTGTTGATGAGCAAGGTAGGTCCCGAAGGTTAGCGGCGTAACCAACCTTGGCTACCAAATCATTTCGCGCACCCAAAGCACGCACCATATTCTGTCCCTTTAGCACGCCCGCCTCGTGAGCAGCGATAAGATCTGAGAAGGGCGGCCATAGCTCGTTCCAGATTACGAAAGGACCTGCTTTCGAAACAGCGGTGCGGCCTTCCGGTGACTCCGGATCTTGCGAGAGCATCTTATCAAGCAGTAGCCACAGCTTTACAGATACGTAGCAATGGTTGATATTTGCCGCTGCGCTCACAAGTCCTTGAGTCGCGGAGGAAGGGACGGTTAGTGCTTCTCGATACGCGATGACAAAGGTCGAAAAGTGTCCCATCAAGACAGTTCCCGAGCGAATGAATTTGTGGGACAGCGCAGCCAGTAAGAGCACATTCCACACGTGGATGCTCAACAGTCGCGCGGATTTCTATGTAATCAATGCCAGCCCATAAGTCGAATAAATCATCCACAATTTTAGGCATACCTCCGGGGGTTGCTCCAAAAGTAGCTGATGAATGGGTTCCACATCAATTTCCAAGCCATGCAGGACCAGGATTGCGATGGATAATGAAATGTTAACCTCAGCTTCCGCATTGCTACTTTGAAAGGTGCGAGTTTGTAAGTAGGCGATGCCATCCGCCCCCAATTTGGTTAACGAGCTTTCCAAGTCGTTATCATACTCAACGGTGTTAATGCTGGTTTGAGCTATTGCCTAGAGATACCTTAGTACATAGTTACCAAGCCTAAATTCCATTGGAGATACCTCGGCCATTGCGGCTAATGTTGATGGGGAGATTCGGCTTTTTCGTCGTAAGCCCTCACCATAGTACTCAAGAATCGTGAACACAATTCGATTTTGTTCAAGCTTGAAATCAGTTGGTGCTGTCTGTTTCTTGATACGAACGTGGAGGTGTTTTGCTACTTCTAATATGCGCACGAGGCTTTCCTGGCTTATGATAAACCTGATCAATATCGCTCGGAGTATTGTATCCGCGTAGACTAGGAAATCCTGTGAAGCTTCTGAATGAGTAGAGAATGGCTACACAAAGTGACTCCGTACTCGAGTTTGGGTTGGGTTGTTTACTATGAGGATGCTCGTAATTGAAAGTAATGGACTTGGGTCGAAGCTTTCTGCAGACCAATCGGCCGTACGACGAACGGCGCCTACGAGGCAAAGCCCTATGTCTGTGCGAGGTTAGGAGAGCTGTAAAATTAACAGCAGGGAAACTCACGGCGTACGAGACCTGGATCATAAGCACCGGTGTGGACCTTTTCAATGAAAAGGCTAAGGTTGTGCATGACTGACTTGAAGCTTTCTGCGTCACTTTCAACGATCCTAGAAGCAGTATCTCGCAGGAGCGTATCTCTCAGACCCTGTGACTCGGGGGAGCCGCGGGTCTTGTTCTCTGTACAGGACCGGAGAACCGTAAAAAACCTCTCGGTACGTGTTCTCTGCGACAGAACCTCAGCAAAAGGAGCATACGAGCAACTGAAAAAAACCTGCTTTGAACAACGCGATCATTATCCCGTTTTCGGCGAACCTGATTTATACCCAGATATCAGTTGGTACTCACACACGAATTTCTACAAATACGCACATCATTAGAGCAGTTTCTATGAAGGTCGTTGCTTGGGATGAGAGCGGATCTTCTTTACTGGATTTAACATCTGCGATTACTTCCGAACACGTTTCAATACACTCACTGCACCGACGTCACCGGCAAGATCTGTGAGAAAAGTATATCGCTTACAGGACGAAACTGCCTGCCGTGTTCGGCCATAGCTTGACATATGTCTGCGCTACAGTCAGGGAGAGCTGGCGTAGTTCATAGGCGAGCTTAGTGGGTACGAGATTGAGTACCCGGCGGACCGCCCTTCGAAGATTTCCTTGTAGGTGTCTGAGAGGCTGACTTTCTATGTCATGTTTATACATCACGAGAAGAAGACATTCAATGAGCCTCTTCGTCGACAAAATTGGCAAGTCAAGCAGGTCCTCAGATCCGTTGATTAGTGCGAGAGGGATATCCGCAAAAATGGAGCCGACAAGCAACGAAGCCGGCGCGTCGTTAGGAGGTGATGATTCGGTCATTGCGGAAGTAACGAGTGAAAATGGATGAGAAGCATCCAACACAGTCAACAGCTCGTCCATGCAGGGTGACACGTCACGCTCTGTGGTTCTCGCATGGTCGAATGTAACAAAGAATAAATGGCTTCCAGGTACGCGGACGGTCGAGACGTTGGAAAATCCCAAGATATGGATGAGGTGTTTCTTCAACTTAAGCATGGTGAGAACATCAATACTGATCCCTGAACCGATCATTTTCAAGCTGAGGAGCAGGATAGAAATCTGAGTGTGGTCAGTTGGAGGCCCTGTATTCTGTGTGACGACCCACGTTTAAGGAGGCGACGTCAGGATCAACGACGGCCGAGCTGCGGCTGATTTCGGACTGTGTAAATAAGTGCACTGTTCAGAGATAATCTCCTGAAAGGGGACTCACTTCTCGAACAGACATCAACTTGTTCTTGTGATTGTCGTTGATCAGTATATCTTCTTCTGAAAGAACACCGACGATCGCGTCCCAAGAAAGGACTGGAGAAATGATAATGTGCGAATAGACACATGCTTAACATAGTACGTACCTTTCCAACTAGAAAAGAGTGACTGGAGCTTTACGAGGAAGCTTATAAGCCTCACACGTTCAGACACTGGGGCCTTAACCAAAGCTTCGTTCCAACAGTTTGTGATGGCTTCAAAATGAGAGGGAAGCAATGTTTGTGACCAAGTATCCGCTGCGACCTTGACCTCTTCCTGTGGAAATTTTAGGTTGTGCAAGGCATCAGGAACTGTAAGTAAAAAAAAAACCTGAGAATCCTGCCACAGTGCAGCAAAGTAACTGTAAAAAATAATTGTTGCGCTAGACTGCCACTGCTTGTCCCCAACAATAAACGATGGGTTCGTCACATCGAGAATTATACGAAAGAGCCGTTCCAACGTTCGGAGTCTACGCAAGATGAGGAACCAAGACCCTGGTGTTGTAAGATTCCCACCCACCGTCTTTCCCAATGAATCGCAGAAGACAACGAAATTTTTAGGAGGGCATCTAGGGGTTGGGGGTCGACAACAAGAATACGCATAAGAACGTTGGGACAGATTGAGAATAGATGGCTAGATTGCATTTCATAGAATGACCATATACTTCCCCATGCGTAAGTGAACATCAAGTCATGATATATTCTGGGCCTCACCAAGAAGTGAGAACTCCAGCGTTGCGTAGAATAAAGTTATCCACTTCATGTGCTTCCATTAACGAACACTCGTTCACGAAGAGGTAGAAGAACTTGGCTATAATGACGTTGATTTCCCCAAAGCCTACATCGACGTAGTCACCAAGGGCCCGAACGAAACTCGTATTCACGTGAATTGGGTCCGCGACTATTGATGCCCTTGTGTTGGCAGTTCGCCTGCTTAACACTTGAGCGATGACTGACTGTTGCTACAAGAAGCGACGAACCTTGAGGGTAGTGTAACTACTTCGCTTTCCATAATCAAGCCATAGCTAACAAGGACCCCGCGTGCGCAGCCCGCCAGGAGAAGGCATGTAGTTAATGATAATCGAATGAAATCAGAACTGACAAAAGGGTCAGCACCAAATTTTCGCTTTATGACCCTTCGCCTCACGTAGTCTGAGTTTTTTCACGGAGTGACTTAGACACTTCTGAACACAAGCGAAGGTGCACCGAACTGATTGTACTGTAAAGCTCTTGTCGACCAAGCGACTTCATCCAGACACAATGAAAAGCGGCATGGATCAATGGATATGTCTCAGCTATGGAGAACTCGAAGCGGTCAGTCAGAGTCTTTAATCGTTGGAAGACGGCCCCCGGGATGTCGACTGCCGAGAGAGCGAAGACACTCAACCATTTCAGACACCGATTTAGACCCTCCTTGTCTGTAGACGCTAATTTGAGGACCACACCCCACGGATCGATGGCCGTGATATTAGAGGCATCAGCCAACGATGCAGTGAAACTAACGGCGCTATTCGACTGGAGGTTGATATTACTTTCCCGATTCAAAAGCCGTTGTAGGGGCACAATTGGCTGCACGTCTCTTCAGTAAGGGACGTGTCAAAATGAATAAAATCACTTTATTTAATGGCCGATTTGAAGTAGACTCCAGCCATAGAAGGAAGAGATCGTCAAACGTGGTGAAGACGACAAACGCTTGGCAGAGTTTGATTATATAACGCAATGATAAATCCACCTTCGGAGCAATCAATACGATAGACTGTCGATATACTGACACTACTTGCTGGTCCTTCACCGACCTCAGCGCTGGGAGTGTCTTCTGCGATTTCGACAACCAACTCGAAGCAAGTTTTCCCGTAGAACGCCGCATCCTGGTCATGGACCGCGAGCAACCAGGGAGTAGCGTAGGCCCTGAGTAGAAATTTATGGTGACTAAGGAAATCCCCGCCATAATTTAATGTGGCAATTTTCTTCTCAGGACTTGGCCAGGGCTGGTGTGTGGTGTTCGCCCGTACGCCCGGAAGCTCCAGTCCAAATGGAACATAGTCTCGGAGTATGGTCGCTAATTTCTCATCCTCCACAACGGTGAGCCAGACTTTTTTTCCCAGGATCATAATATGATAAGCATACCTCCGTGAGAACCCAACAAAAGACAGATTTCATGAGTCTACGGAGGGCATAATTTGTCGACATCCTTGTGGGCCATGCCCTTCTGGTCAGAAACAAAAAACCGGCTTCATTAACAGAGAGATCAATATCCGAGAGACAAGCTTCAATAGCAGTCACGAGAGTTTCCACGTTGACTGAGAGATCGAGACTTAGAGGCAAGGCAAACAAGCAAAGCGATTCCTGATACCGTAGCAACTCTCCTTGTTCAATTAGGCGGATCTGCGGCAGTTCGAATAAGCCAACGTGATGCAATTGAGTGAGCAACGTCTCGACAGCGACATCAAGACGAATGTGAAAACGGATGACAAGGCCATCACGGAGAATGCCAAGGGGAACAACATCGTAACTATGAGGGTGCGAGTCGACACCATGTGAATCCAGGCCAAGAGAGGAATCGAGGGTGTCTTTGGCGAGAACTTGTTCATCCACTATCTTTATGCTCGAGGCAAAGAAAACCAGAGTCGGCCAGTCAAAAAGTAAGGTTGTTTGCGAGGGAGAACGACTTTCCCAGAAGTCGCTCAACATATCGGATAGGACAGATGCTTCGGAAAGAGAGGCCCCGAAGCGATCAAGGAGAGAACTAAGTTCGATGCTGAACGCCTCAGAAGCTTTGTCTCCACCTTCGATGACGATGGAGCCCAGTGCGAAACCGTTGTGCAGAATTTGCAGTTGGGACCAAAGAATGTCCGAGCAAATCAGTATTTCTTCACGTTGTCGAAGGAAATCGGGATCGAGCTCTAGCAAGCTCTGAAAATGATTTCTGAAAGAATTGCGTAGATCATGCAGTGAGATCGACATATGGGCCGATGTGAGGGGAATTGTAAGGCACGGCGGGACCACTTCTTCAGAAGGGACTGTGATGCACCTAGCATGGGCGAAGTGATTACAGGTGTCGCATTTAAGACCCTGACTATGAAACCCCCATAAGGGCAACTTGCAGATAAAGCAAAGTGTCAGAGTGAACGTGTTGACAACCCTGAAGATATGATCCGCAGTTTGTAGTACATTGAATTTACCGTCGCTTCTTGGTGGCTGAACGTGGCAGAACTTATGAACGGCCATCCTTTGAGTACCAGGGTCTAATTTCATGGGATACTCTGTGAACAGGTTGCCGTCAGGGTAGTCGTAACAATCAAAGTGTACTGCACAAATGCAAAGGGGGCAGAAAAGCCCAGGTCCAACAATTTGCTTGAGACATGAGCGACACTCTCGCAATATATTTCCATCAAATAGAGTTGGACCAGAATGCTCTGCGAAACGCCAAAGGACAAACTGATGCGGGTACGAAGACGCTGCACCTGCATTGACCAGCGTTTCGAATGGCTTGCTTATGAGGCAGTGGCCGAGTGCTCGGGGCCAATAAGATTTCAGAAGACCGAGAGCAGTATACCGAGCTTTGTGTGTATGATATGCGACGACCTCAAGGACGTTTAGAGAAATGTCGAGTCTCAAGTCAACAATCGCGTCGAACAAGTGGCGCAGTCGATGAATGGTGAACGCCGAAACTTTACTGAAGTCGACTGCGTCGGAAATGGCGGCTAGTAGAGGTGAAAGGAGTGAAAGAAGACGGTACGATGCTGGGGACTGGCCAGGCGTGCCTTGTGAAGGCACGCAGAGGTTGGCATAGAGTGACCTGGGGTTCTGACTTTGGATGCCTTGGGAGTCAGTGTGTATCTCTTCGTAAGATTCTACTTGGATCGAAACGGTAGATTGCGGAAGTCCATCAGCTTGGAGCTCAGAGTACCCTACAATAAAGCAGTGAGCTGATCGCAGAGGGACAAAAAAAGTTCTTCTAGACACCTTGATTTGAGATCTCCACACTTCCTGTCAGACGACTACACAAATGTCTTTCCTCATGGAGCATATCTTGGAGTATGCCTTCGAAAAATAGAATCAATCGAGGGTGCATTTCGGCCTTGAATGTGATAAAGGCGGGCAGAAGAGCAAACCCGACTTGAGAGATGACAGTATCAGACTTGGCGTGCATATGCACAAGAAGTAGAGCGATATCCAGGGAAACTGCTTGTAGAGAGTTTGGTGGCCGGGAAGGACGAGGTGGAGATAACGGGTAGCGACAGTCCTCTGAGACTATGGATTGAAGAACAAATATGCACTGGGAAAGTAACTCTGTGGATTCTATTCTAGAATACCTCACGTCAATGCTAGCGCCGCGCCGTCGTCGACGGAAAGGAGAAGATGGAAGTGCCGAGTCGTCACCACCTCCAAATACCGCTGCAGATGTGCTATAGGAACCATGCGTGAGAAGCGATATGGCGGACAACCTCTTTAGGACCCACTTATCGTTAAATATTTGCCATTTATGAGACAACGAGATCATCAAGACGTCTCTCAGACGGTTCATAAGGTCGTAAGCCATATCTGGGGAAAAGACTCGCGCAGAATTGTCTTCGCCGTCTAAGTCTGGTTGTTGAGCTTCACTATTCGTCCTTGAAGTACTCTGTCGTGGGATAATATACTTGGCGACTGCAACGGCCTGAGATGGGAAAGAATTTGGCGAAGGTGGTTTTGGTCTATGACGAAGTTGTTCAAGAACGTGCGCTAATAGCTTTTGGGATTCATCTCGTGCCCTGGAAATCACAGGAGGGGGTGTATAAAACGTAGAAGAGGGCGTTAAGGGAGGAGATTGTCCACTTCCGGTAACACCTTGGGGAAGGCGGAGAGATGTAGCCTCAGAAAGGGCGCCGTCTCTTTCCCTGAATGAAGGGGCCGGGCTACTACCTGGAGAGGTCGTTGATGGTATGTCAAGAGATTCTGATATCTGTAGGTGAAGGATAGGCGTCGAGAGCTTCTCCCTCTGGGATGGAGATGGCATGATTCCGAACGAACGAACACATTCGATTCCTCCGAGTCGTTCGTCGTCGATTCCTCGTCGTCTCTATTGCCCCGCGGTCACGTGCGAATGATTACACATTAAGTCGTGATTGATTGAATCGCACACTTCACGCTCGTGTTGCACGTTGCACTTGCCAGTGATATGCCTCGCAGAAAGACAGTCCCTAGACAATCTAGGCAGCAGTCTCTCACCGAATTTCTCATACCGACTTCTTCGAAGGCCAATTGTTCTCGTAACCTCAATACAGCTCAGGCAAAGCCACGGCAAGCTGGCAGGACCGCCAAATCTCCTTCCTCCCGAGTTCCCGAGCCTTTTGATCAAAGTGATACGGACAGCGGTGTAGAAGCCATTCACTTTGAACCGAAGAAAGCGGCCTCATCTGATGATGACGATGACGATATCCAACCGTCTTCTCCTCTGAGGCGCAGAGCGGCGGTCGAAGCCGAGTCACACTCTGACGGTGAAATATCCATGTCTGCTTATTCAGATCATATAAAAGTGACGGCCCTACCGAATAAGAACAAATCCCCTCGTGCTTGTAGCCCGAGCACCGAGACCAATCTTCCTAAGAGGCGGCGGCTCACCAAAGGTGCCCGCCCCCCGAGCCCGGAGGAACACGAGAATTTACTACTCGAGGTCAACGAAGCAGGCGAATCTCGCTTCGGGTCGTGTGAGGCCTCAACTGACCCTGATCATAGATATCATACAGTCCCGCTTCCGTCAACGTCAGAAGCGGTCAACTTTCCAACAAAATTTAGAAAAGCTGAAAAGTGAGCAAAATTTGATGGATCGGGGTAATAATAACAGCGATGGACGCTACTATCCACAGAGAGAAAGCTAGGGATTACAGAATCAAGTGACGAGCAGACAGACGAAGATGACAGCCATGACAGTGATGAACCCCATGATTCTCAAAATGATGGTCAAATTGGAGAGCCTACCGAAGACGACTTTGTCGTGGAGGATGACGGAGTTGTCGTCCCTGAACTCCCTGTGGCCTTTAGTCGTCGTACTCATCAGGACACGAGCCACGATTTCAAGGTGGTTTGTCAACTGTTCGTGCACCTTGCCATGATGCCAGCGATTGAGCGCCGAAGCTTTATGGAACAAATACTGAAGGGTAAGAGACACCTTTCGACCGTAAAGTAGTAATTAAGTGAGCTCTAGGTGACGGCTACTTTTCTGTCCCATTCCAGGTCATTCGCAGAAAACTCTCGGGTGCTAGAGACTCCGTAGCATCCTCTGTCTGGCGATATGATTATAGAAAAGCATTGGAACAATTTCCAGACCTCACATTAACGAAACTTGATTTCTCAACTTTCCATTGTGATGCATGTCACGTCCGCAAGAAGTCAACCTTCGCTGGGTGGTTGAAGGGTATTCCTTATGACAAGCTTTCGTTCGAGGTACACTAATTCTTTCTAATGGACAATATCCTGTTGATTACACTTGTAGCCCGTTATCTACGAACGTAATTCGGAGGACCACGAGGGCGAAGACCACCGTGTCACCGGTCTCAGCCTTGGTCGCTTTTGTGCAGCTCGAACTCGAATCTATCATCGACTAACACACTGGAGTGTGAGTCATTGGCAATGGCCGATGGGTCCGAGACACATCGCTGACAGCGTTACAGTATCACCTTTACGGGACGTTATCCGAAGAAGTCGACCTTGTGCAGTGCCCTGGCAAGAAACGGCCTTTCAGCCGCTCTTCGAATTTAGCTCCACCAAAGGATACATCCAATCCCGATGATATCACGGAATGGTTAGACAAAAGGGGAATTGTATCGACCGAGTGGCAAAAGCTGTGTGAGTTATTGCAGCGTGCTAGTAGCTTGGATGCGTCGGCTGGGAAGGAGGACGAGATTTTCTAGACCCTGAATATGCTAGTGTGTTTGTTAGTTAGTTGCGTTACAGGATCACGTGTGCACCTGCCTCCGTCGGCGAGTGTTTGTGTTTAGCGCTTAACGTCCATCGTCGCGAACGCATCGTATGGCCTACTATCCTTCTCAATCGGGGCAGCTCCCTGCAGCTTCGGGAGCCTATCCGTATAACACTTACTCGTACACTCACCCACAGACGACCGGCGCGTATCCCTATACAGCGGGTGCATACCCAGGTACCGCTGTTACAGGATACGGTGCCGCATGGCCCTACTCATATAGTTATTATCAACATCAGCCTGCTAGTTCACTGCCCAAGCCTGCAACGGTACAGTCGGCTTCCACTGCTCCGACGGCGACCGTACCTACGGGCACTCAGCGGGCTACTACGTTTACGGCTTATAACCCTATATATCCTCGCGAAACCGCCGCAACTGCCGTGACAAGTGGCACGTCGACTCGCGGTTATAAAAAACAGTCCAACTTGAAAGGGTTGTTCACAAAAGAGCGTGCGTTCAGCTTCCCGTCGTAGTTGTTACTTGTTGCTCATAAACAGGTGGCCGTGTTTCAGTTCGCAACCTGATGTTTGGTTTTGGAGACGACCGCAACCCATCCAATGACACTGTCAACGTCATGGAGGAGATACTCGTGGAATACATCGCGGACGTAGTAAGTGCCTTCAGTCTTTATCTTCTCATTACAAAAACACGAGTTATGAAGTGTCAAACTGCCCTCGCGCCGACAAAAAAATCCCGCCTATCGATCGAGGATTTTCGCAGAGCGCTATCACGACCAGCGGACGCTAAGAAGCTTGCACGGATGGAAGAGTTGTTGTTTATGCAGGAAGATATTAAGAGGGCGAGAGCTCAGTTCAACGATTCTGAGATGAACCAGTCGAAGGGTCTGCCATCATAGTATTAACAGAGTAAAAGTCGGTGGGAAATGTACATCTTGCTACTATGACCTCTTCTCTAGTGCCATTAGCGAGCTATATAAGTTCGACAAGGAGATCGGAGAAAGACTCGGAGGAAAACAATTTGGAGAGGATTCACGCTATACATAGTCGCGACCCCGCTTTTCAACATTACCGCCGCGACTCCTCTCGATTTGCTGGGGCTACACAATAAAGACCCACTCAAGACATGAAGGAAACCCTGAACGACAGGACAAGGCAAGCAAGGTCCAGTCGCGGTCATTTTGCAAGAAAAATCAAGCCCACTCCGCCAAACGCGGCAAGCAAAACTCTTACCTCGACCAAAGCCTTACCCGCCCTGGCGTAGGCGTATGACAACGTTTCTTCCGGTACTTGGCAAGTTGCACAGCCACCTTGTAAGGAACGGTTTGTACGGTTCTTTGAATGAAGTGCTCCATAGCATTCTGTCTGTACCTCTGTACCTAAGTGCGCACGGAAATGGGACCGACAAAAATCTCATCAGAATGAGGCCAGTTTTTTGGGTCACGTAGTCAGGTACCAAATCCTCCAACCCAGGAAGTAGGCTACTGATCCTCCTGAATCGCGTCGTTTCCGTCCGTCTCATCATCTTGACCTGTAGTTTCGGCGTCACTTCTACGTCCCCGCAAGCCTGAGAGGCGTGTAAATAAATTGTTTGCTCAATGTGGTTCTTTCTCACCTCCACCACTAGACAATGGTTTCGCATATTGTTTGAGCCATTCCTCAGACTCCCAGACTAAGGAAAGGACTACTTAGCATGACACCGCGACTTGAAACCACTCGACTTACTTGCACGATTCCCTGCGAGTTGTTGCACCCCTTTCAGAGGTCTTGCAAGGCTGACTTTGAGAACTCTGCCACGTAGTTCGTTCATATCCATGTTGTCGATAGCATCTTGGGCGTCGGCCGCTGATGAATATGTGACAAAGGCATAGCCACGATGCTTCAAATCCGCGGCTGCGTCGATAAGCAATGCATCAACGACCGTGGAAACAAGTAGCCGCACGATTTTCATGTGGTCGACCCGTTGCATTAGTGGGGAGTTGAACGTCTATAATATCACCTAGCGAAGAGGTCAGCAGTGGACACTCAAGAGGACCCGAACACACCGAATACCGAAAAGGCTTCTAGAATAATCTCCTCGTTTACTTCTTCGCCAATGCCCCCTACGAAGACCGTTTTCTTCGCCTTGTTCCCCTCTTCCATTTCGCAGGACAGCCTAGGGTATGGCGGGCCGGGTCGGACGCGGAGAGATCTTGGGACGTAACGTCAATCTGTTTGCCACAACAAATATTTGTACTTGGTTTGTTCACTCAGATGATCAGATGACTTCGTTCCGCAACAGTGACCGAGTCGTGTTTTTCATTCTGATGGCCCCTTTGTGTCAGTTCACAACAGCGACAGCGATTGTCTGTCTTTCAAGAGATTGATGGCATCAACCAATTCTCACACTTGATCGATCCACCACTTGTCCGCTCGTCCTTTGCCCCTTTTGAGGTTCTGTTATTCTCTGTCTGTCTGCCTAGGCTCAGTTATCCTGCCCCATTATCACCGACTACTATAACTCGATTTTTGCGGGTCATTCCGAGGCTGCCCAACTCGTGTTCGCGTTCAATACGCCCATGTGATCTTCCGTTACTGATCGACTTCGGACACCGCATCTGGTTACATGGTACCACAGCATTGGATATTGTAGCGGCTTTTACCATCAGCTTGGAATAGAACGCCATCGACCCTATTGTTTACGAGCAGTCTCGTTAGAAACACCCCTGTTCTATGTCAAGTTCACACAGACACCTGTCCATGGGAACGCTCATTTTGCTATACCTGGCGCAGATATTAAACCCAGGTGACTACCACAATGATGAAAAATTGCTACATATTCCGCGATGATCGATGAAGCGGAAGCGGATTGGGTCGCTCCGACAACAGTGATTTTAACATGGCACAAATTGATATTAGTTGACTCATGTCGAGTTCGTCACGTTAAATTTCGTAGGGAGTGTCTACCCCCAGACAGTGCTATGGCATAGCATTATAATCCAAAAAATACTGACAACTGTTATTGAGATTCCGTCTCTAAGTTATTTTCTAGTTTCCGACGTTTTCGCTCCTGATACCGCTCCAACGCCGCCTGAATATCCGTGTCGTCGTTTCGTCTGGCGACTAGGCGGGCAGTGGCCTCGTTTT
>WNFR01003160.1_pt1 | contig 17110 bp, 21 predicted proteins | sample 5400221 | NCBI WGS metagenome assembly WNFR01 (sample SAMN13153357, study PRJNA577476) | soil metagenome | isolation source: 40 cm soil under Madrone tree | place: USA:California | collected 2016-06-14
AAATAACCCTTCCCGAATCCGCGGAATATCCGCAGGGAATGAAGGGAAGCTTCTGGGTGGCCTCGGATCTTCAGTTTATCATCGCCGCCTGGAACACCGGCCTCGTGAAGAAAGAAGAAGAACCAAAGCAGTACGAGGACTTCGCCGATCCCCGATGGAAAAACCGTTTGATCGCGGAACCGCGCGACCTCGAAATGCTGATGGGCTTCGCAAAATACAAATATAAGAGCGACGAGAAGGCGATCGAGTTATGGCGCAAGATCGCCGCCAACAACGTCGAGTTTAATACCCGAGATACGAGAAGATCTGGAAGGAGATTTTCAAACTGAGATAGCGCAGTGAGATATCACTGCGCCCATCTGTCGAGGCTCATTTATGGCGACTGCTGCAATTCCCCGTACCGGGAAAATGACCCTGAGCTTGGATCCGGCGCTGCTGATCCCCGTGGTTGGCGCCGGCATCCTGGTTTATCTAGCAGTTCTGCCGCTGCTAATGCTGTTTGTCGGTAGCTTTCAGGCGGAGGTGGCGCCACGGGAGTTTGTTTACACGCTCAAGAATTATCATGCCGCGTACGCCAGCGAATACACCTACTCGACCTTTCTCAACTCGTTGATCTTTGCCTCGGGCTCCGCCGGGCTCGGTTTCATTCTCGGCACCATGCTCGCCTGGCTCACCGAGCGGACCAACACGCCGCTGCGCGGTATTTTTGTTCCACTCGCCGTGGTGCCCTTGATTCTTCCCGGTGTGTTGGAATCCATTGCATGGATTTTCCTTTTGAGTCCCAAGTTCGGCTATCTCAACGTCTGGCTGACGAACCTGTTCGGTCTCAAATCACCACCGTTCAACGTATTTTCCTTGCCGGGGATGATTTGGGTGCACTCGGTGGGACAGGTGCCTCTGGCTTTTCTGCTGATGGTGGCGGCGTTCAAATCCATGGATCCTTCCCTGGAAGAGTCGGCGATGATGTCCGGCGCCAATACCTGGCAGACGTTTCGCCGCGTGACCTTGCGCTTGCTCATGCCGACGGCGGGCTCGGTGCTGCTAATCCTGTTCGTGCGCACGTTGGAATCCTTCGAGACCCCGGCGCTGATCGGCATCCCGGCGCGTATCTATGTTTATACCAGCGAGATTTATCTGGCGTTCAACGAGTATCCGCCGGATTACGGCCGCGGCGGAGCGCTGGCGGTGGGCTTACTGCTCCTGAGCGCGGTGGGCGTGTGGCTCTACACGCGTGCGACTAAGGAAGGAAAGAAGTTTCAAACCGTCACTGGCAAGGCGTTTCGACCGCGCCAGTTCGATCTCGGCGGCTGGCGCTGGGTAGGTTTCGGCTTTCTGACAGGTTATTTCATCTTCGTCGTGCTGCTGCCGTTTTTGGTGTTGTTCTGGGCGTCGTTTCTGCCGTTCTTCGCCGCCCCGAGTTGGGACGCGGTACAGAAGTTGAGCCTCGACAACTACCGTTATCTGAATGGCTTTCGACCTTTTTGGGACGCCTTGCAGAACAGTATCCTGCTGGCAACATTGACCGCGACGGTGGCGATGGTTTTAACTTCGCTGGTCGCGTGGATCGTTTATAAGAGCCGTCTGCCTGGCGCATGGATCTTGGATTTCCTCGCTTTTGTGCCCATTACTATTCCCGGCATCGTCATGGGTATGGCGTTGATTTTACTCTACGTCGCCTTTCCGATTCCGATCTACGGCACGATTTGGGTTTTGCTGATTGCGTATGTCACCCGCTTTATTCCGTACGGCATGCGCGCGGCATCGGGTTCGATTTTACAAATTCACAGCGAGTTGGAGGAGGCCGCGTCGGCTTCCGGCGCTTCTTGGTGGGAAACCTTCAAACGCGTGACTCTCCCGCTTTTGCGGCCCGGGTTGGTGGCGGGTTGGATTTATATCTGCATCGTGTCGTTTCGGGAATTCTCCACTTCGGTCTTGCTGGCCACGGGCGAAAGTCGAGTGCTCTCGATTCTGCTCTTCACCATGTTCGAGCAGGGGCAGGTAACCGTTGTCGCCGCCATCGGTGTGTTGATGATTGCTACCTTGCTGTCGATCGTGGCGGTATTCTATAAGTTCACCGGCAAGATAGGCATTCAAACTTGATGGATTGGTAAGGCAAACCTTGTGATTGAAATTAAGTCGCTAGTAAAAATTTACCAAGACGGCGATAACGCCGGCGTCAAAGCCGTCAACGATATCTCCTTTAACGTCGAAGAAGGGCGGTTCTATACGCTGTTGGGCCCATCGGGTTGCGGCAAGACGACCACTTTACGGTGCATCGCCGGATTGGAAAAGGCCAACGGTGGTGAGATCCTCGTCGCCGGCAAGAAAGTCTTTTCGGCGCTGGATGGCACCTTCGTGCCTGCCTACCGCCGTCCCATCGGGATGGTTTTTCAAAGCTATGCCATCTGGCCGCACATGACGGTGTTCGAAAACGTCGCGTTTCCGCTGCGGGTCGGCAAGCAGCGGCTGAGCAATACCGAGATTCAGAAAAAAGTTTCTACGGCGCTCGAACAGGTCGAGTTGTCCGACTATGGCGAACGCATGGCAACGCAATTGTCCGGCGGTCAACAGCAGCGGCTGGCGCTGGCCCGTGCGTTGGTGCGGGAACCGCAGGTCCTCCTGCTTGACGAACCATTGAGCAATCTCGACGCCAAACTGCGGGAACGCATGCGCTTCGAATTACGCGAGCTGCAGCGCCGTCTGCGCATCACGACTCTGTACGTGACCCACGATCAGGTCGAGGCGTTGTCGATGTCCAATATCATCGCCGTCATGAACTCCGGCGTGATCGTTCAGGAGGGCCCCCCGCGGGATATCTATCTGCAACCGAAAACAAAATTTGTTGCCAACTTTATCGGCTCGACCAATCAGATGACCGGTCAGGTGACCAAACTGGAAGGAAACGGCACCGCGACGGTTCACACCGACGACGGCGAGATCTGCTGCGGCATCCTCGACGGTTTGATTGCCGGCAGCAGGGTGGTTGTCGTCGTGCGACCTGAGAGCATTAACCTGCACACGCAACAGCCGCCCATCGGTTCGAACGTTATCGAGGGCAAGATCGGCGCCGCCATGTTTTTGGGTGAATACGTCGACTGCACCATCGAGCTCGGCAAGAATATTCTACAGACTCATCAGCGTTACACTCTGCAAGTGCGCCGCGGCGATGCGGTATGGGTGGAGCTGCCTGCTGGCGAGTGCATGGCGTTGCCCGCAGAATAACGCCGGCCGACCAGTCAATTCTTGCCTGTCGCAAGTCTGTTGATTCATTCCATGCTATAGAGTTAAATCCAGCGTGTGCACGCGCGCGCATTAGATCCGGAGAATCGGTGAGGGGAGGACCGCAAAGCATGGTCATGCGTTTGGTGTCGGCAGGTTTGGCATTTTGGTTCGCCACATTGTGGTGTGCAGGCGGGGCGCGCGCTCAGCAAGAACGCGTGAAGATCGCCTACAGCTCCGCCGACGCTTCGAACACCGTCTGGTTCACGGCGTTGGACGCCGGCATGTATCGGAAATACAATCTCGACGTCGAGCTCATTTTCATCCAAAGCTCGACCATGAGCGTCTCCACCGTGGTCTCGGGCGATATTCAGGTTGCGAACAGCTCGGGCGGCGCCGTGGCGAGCGCGGCTGTGGGAGGCGCCAGTCTGGTGATGACCGCGTGTTATATCAACACGCTGCCGTACGAATTGATCGTTCAGGAATCGGTCAAGTCGGTGGAAGATCTCAGAGGCAAAAGTGTCGGCATCAGCCGCGTGGGGAGCGCGTCCGATGTCGCCGCGCGGGTGCTGATCAAAGGGCTGGGATTGGAGCCGGTAAAGGACGTTCCGATCATCCAGGTTGGTGGACCGAGCGAGAGGGCGGCAGCGTTTCGCACGGGCAGAATCGTCGGATTTCCTTCACCGCCGGGAACCATTCATCTCGCCAAAGGCATGCCCCATCGAATCATGATCAGCACCGCGGACTTCCAGAAGCGATACGATTTTCCCTATATTTGTTCGACGACGACGAAAAACTATCTGGCGAGTCATCGGGACACGATGAGGAGATTGACGATGGCGCTCATCGAAGCCACTCATTTCCTCAAAACACATAAGGAAGAGACCAAAAAATTCATCGCCAAGTACACGCGCCAAGATAATCCACAATATTTGGAAGCTTCATACGCCGCCAACGTAAAACTGCATGATAGGGTGCCGTTAGTGACCCGGGAAGGCACCGAAGTTCAGATCAAAGAAGCGCTGGCGCGAAAACCCGGCGCCACGTTGCGCGTCGAGGATATCGTCGACGACAGCATCGTGAGAGAGCTGGAAAAAAGCGGCTTTATCGACAAGGTTTATAAATGACGGTCGAGCCGCCGCTGAAAGAGTTTGTCGTCATGTTCGACACTTTCTCGGAGAAATCCCCCTCGATCCCCCTTTTGTTAAAGGGGGATGTTTTCCTACGAGGACTTTTCCCCCTCTTTTTCAAAGAGGGGTTAGGGGAGATTTTTGACTGCGACAATCGTGAGCGGACCAAGCCATGATTGCCGCCGTTGTTCTCTCCGCCGGTGAGTCGAGCCGCATGGGGCGGCCGAAGGCGCTATTGCCGATCGAAGGCGAGACATTCATTGGGCGCATCGTCGCGTCGCTGAAGCAAACTCAGGTCGGCAAGATCGTCGTCGTTCTGGGTCACAATTCAGACCTATTAGCCGCCGCGATTCGACCGTTGGCGGTAGAGATTCTCATCAATCCAAATTACAAGCTGGGGCAATTGTCGTCGCTCCAAGTCGCGGTGCGAAACTTGCTGCCCGATGCGGACTGCGACGGCATCCTCGTTCATCTTGTCGACCACCCGTACATTGATGCGAGCCTCGTTGATCGGATGATCCAACAATTTTACGAATCGAAGAAAGACATCATCGTGCCGCGCTGCCACGGCAAACGCGGCCATCCGGTGCTGTTTTCGCGCGCGCTATTCGGCGAATTACTCGACGCGCCAATGGATCAAGGAGCCAAAGCGGTGGTCAATGCGCATGGCAATGGAACATTGGAGATCGAGACCGACGAAAAGGGCATTACGGTGGATATCGATACGCCGGAACTCTACCGTCAACACGTCAAAGGAGAGTGAATGTCCAAGCTCAAATTAACTCTGGCCTGCGGGGATTACGATTTTTTACGGCCGTTGATCAACGGTGAAATCCAGCCCCAGGGAATCGATCTGAACGTCCTGACGATGGCTTCGCCTGAGCGCCATGGGCGAATGTTGCGCCACGAAGAATTCGATATTTGCGAGCTTTCGTTGGTCGGCTATCTGGTCTCCCGCGACAAGGGCTGCAATTACAATGCGATCCCGGTGTTTCCGCATCGCCGTTTTCGCCATCAGTATATGGTGAAGAGGAACGGCTGCGGCGTCGAAAAGCCGTCGGATCTCAACGGGAAAAGGATCGCTTTAGACACGTTGCAAAACTCCGCCGGTCTGTGGATGCGCGGCATATTGCAAGACCACTACGGCGTCGATCTTAAGACCATCGAATGGTGGTGTCAGGAAGACGAAGAAATTCCGTTCGAACCGGCCAAGTGGATGAATGTCACGCGCGTGGCGCGCGGCAAGAACATCGACCAAATGTTGCTCGACGGCGAGTTGGAGGCGGCGCTCTATCCGGAAACCTTACCTTCGATCCGCAGCGGCAATCCCAAAGTGGCATTGCTCTTTCCCGAAGCGAAGAAAGCGGAGATCGAATATTTTAGAAACGGCGGCTTCTTTCCAATCATGCACACGGTAGTCGTGAAAAATCACATTTTAGCAGAGCACCCGTGGGTCGGGATGAGTTTGGTGCGGGCGTTTCAGCAGGCGAAAGAGATTTGCTATGCGCGCAACAGCGACCCACGCAGTTTCGCCCTGGTGTGGGTGCAGGACCCAATGCGAGAGCAGAAAGAAATCTTCGGCCCCGACCCTTGGCCCTACAATCTCGAGGACAATCGCAAGGCGCTCGAAGCCGTGATTCGATACGAATACGAGCAGGGGATGATCAAAAACAAGCCCAACGCCGAGGATTTATTCTTTGGGCCGAGTCTACAAAGAATTCAGCATTACATTTAGAGCGTACGACTCGTTCAACTCCTTCCAATCGTTCAAGACGTTCAAATCGTCTTAAACCCCTTTCAGAATAGGGAAAGTGAATTCCTCGTGGCTGGCGTTCTCGACGCCATCGCGCATTAATTCATTCACGTCGAATTTGTTTTCATCTTGCTCAACGTCGTCGAATCTCGCTTTGGTCGCCGGATGTTTGGGAACGAAGAGCTGACAACAGTCTTGATCCGGGATCGACGATATGTCGAACGTCCCGATGCGGCGCGCTTGGTCGATGATTTCCTGTTTGTCCATGCCGACGAGCGGGCGGAGAACAGGCAGGCGCGCCGCCTGCTCGATCACCGCCATGTTGTCGAGAGTTTGCGAGGCGACTTGACCGAGGCTCTCGCCGGTGACGAGAGCCTTGGCTCTGTCTTGTCGGGCAATCACCTCCGCAATACGCAGCATCATGCGTCGATACAGAACAACGCGCAGAGGGCGCGCGACGCTCGCGACGATTTGCCGTTGGATCTCGCCGAAAGGCACCAGATAAAGGCGCGAGAGAAATTGGTGGCGGGTCAGGTGGGTTACGAGCTCGCGGACTTTTTCCTGTGAAGTCTTGTCTTGATAGGGCGCGCTGTGAAAATGCACGAAGATAATCCGACAGCCGCGTTGCATCATGCGGTACGCCGCTACCGGCGAATCGAAACCGCCTGAAATCAGACAGACGACTCTTCCACTTGCCCCCACGGGAAGCCCGCCGGCGCCGGGAATTTTATTGAAGCCGAAGAATGCGTCGCGCGGCAGGATTTCCACCGTCACCGTAAACTCGGGATTTTCCAGATCGACTCGCGCGCCCGATCTCGCTTTCACTGCAGCGCCGAGTTGGCGGTTGATTTCCGGGGATGTCAGAGGAAAAGTCTTGTCACCGCGTTGGGTCTCGATGCGAAAAGATTCGAAGCGATTGCCGTTCAGCGATTCCAAAATGTCGCTGCGCAGAGCGTCGATATCTCGGTCCGTGCGCTTTACGATGGAAAAGTTCGCCACGCCGAACACTCCGCTTAAGCGCTGGATAACGATATCGGCATGGACGTCGTTTTTAAAAGTAAGCAGCAAACGCGCCGGCAAGTTGCGGATCTCTTTAGCTCCCAAATCCTTGACCGCTGCCAGCAAGTTGCGCTTGAGCAATTCGGTGAAGTATTGGCGATTGCCCTTCTTGAGCGCGATTTCGTGGTAGCGGATGAGCGCTGAATCCATACGTTACAGATAACAGATAAGCTCTGGTTTTGCATGCAATTACCCCTGTGGTACTATCGCTTCACGACGGTTGGATAGGAGTGGGTCATGAGTCATTTCAAAAAACTCGCCGATGCGATGCAGTTTTCGCCGGAGAAAATGAAAAAGAACGGCCTCTTCGAGACCGATCGATTTTTCTGCGACACCTATTGCTTCGAACCAGGACAGGAGCAGAGCCCGCACACTCACGGCGGGGAGGATAAAATTTATTATGTGCTGGAAGGGCACGGTGTATTTAAGATCGGCGACGAAGAGCGCGAGTTGGGCGCAGGGGAAATCGCGCTGGCGCCCGCCGGTGCGAATCATGGGGTTTTCAATCGCAGTCGGCAACGCCTCGTCACGCTGGTTTTTGTCGCACCAAAACCTCATCACTAGTTGTCCATGACTGACGAAGAAAAAGAAGTGGCCAAAGCCAATGAAAGCTTTTACAGCGCTTTCGAAGGTCTCGACATCAAACAAATGGAGTCGGTGTGGGCAAAGGACGCCGATATTCAGTGCGGTCATCCTGGCTGGCGCATCCTACGGGGTTGGAATCCGGTGATGGAGAGCTGGCGGCGGATCTTCGAGAACACCCCCGCCATTCGTTTCATGTTGACCGACGTGTTGATCGAGGTGCACGACGACTTGGCTTGGGTCACGTTATATGAAAATCTCAACAGCTCGCTGGAAGGTCAAAACGTCGCTGCGACGATTCTCACCACGAATATTTTTCGCAAGGGCTCCGACGGCTGGCGCATGGTCCATCACCATGGTTCATCCGTCGCGCAGCCGACAACCGCCGACGAGCCCACCACGGTGCACTGACGGCGCACCTCGGGTTCAAAAGCGATGCAGACGCTCCAGGGAAAAGTCGCGCTCGTGACCGGAGCCGGACGAGGCATTGGCAAGGCGATCGCGATTGTTCTTGGCAGCGCCGGTTGCCGCGTCATTCTCGCGGCGCGCAGCCACGATCAGCTCGAAGAAGTTCGGCGCGAGATCGAGAGGCGCAATGGCGATGCGGCCGCTGTGCCGTGCGATCTTATCCATGATAACGAGATTGATAAACTCGTTAGTCAAAGTGCGCAGTATTTTGGCGCAATCGATATTCTCGTTAATAACGCCGGTTGGGGGAAAAGGGCTTCAGTCGTGAAAGCCAAGATCGAAGATTGGGATCAAACCTTTCGCGTTAATTTGCGCGCGCCGATGCGGCTGGCGCAGAGTCTCTTGCCGGGGATGATCGAGAAGGGCGAAGGCGCGGTAATCAACATCGGCTCGGTGTCCGGAAAGAGCGGCGAAGCGAACGGCGCGGCGTACTCGGCGTCGAAGTTTGGATTGATCGGCTTCACTCGATCGCTTTATGAGGAAGTGCGTGAGCACGGCATCAAAGTATCGGTGATCCTGCCCGGTTTCGTCGACACACCGTTGATACCGCCCAACCGTCAGCTGGATCGGAGCAAGATGATTCAGGCCGATGATATCGCCCAAACGGTGCTTTACGTGCTCACTTCGCCGGCCACCTGTTGTCCGGTGGAAATCACCGTGCGGCCGCAGCGAACGCCGTATCGATAGATCTCACGAACAGATTTGCTGGAGGAAAGGAATCTCGACGTCTTCCAGGCTTGTCACGACAGCGTCAGCTTCGCTGAGCAATTCCGCCGGATGTGAGTTGGTGACCGCTAAGCACTTCATACCGGCGCGTCGCGCGCCGCGGATGCCTTCTTTGGAATCTTCGATCACGACGCAGTCGGCGGGTTCGATCCGCGGGCTGGCGCCGGCGTTGAGCTTCGCCAAGACCTTCAAAAAAATTTCCGGCTCGGGTTTGCCGTGCTCGACGTCTTCCGCGCTAACAATCGCTTGAAAGTAATTTAGTAATCCCGCGGTTGTGAGGATTGTCACGATCTCGCGGCGCAAAGCCCCGGAAGCGACGCCGAGAGGGACAACTGGGGCCAGGCCGTATACCAAGGGTTTGACTCCTGGAAAAATTACCGCGTGATCGCATATGGTCTGCTGGTAATAAGCTGCCTTACGATCGATTAGTTCGGCCAACTCCGGGTCCGTCAATGGGCGATTGTTATCTCGGAATCCGGCCATAAATGCACCGCGATCGTCGAAGCCAAGGTAACGCTCGTAATAGGCTTCTTCGGTGAGCGTGATACCCTCCTCGCCGAGGACCTTTTGAAACAGCTGAAAATGGATCGGCTCATCGTCGACGATGATACCATTGAAATCGAAAATCACAGCGCGAAGCATCAAGTTACGATTGCAGAAATCGTCTTTTACTTCAACTGAATATGCGCTAAAAAGAAAAGTATGCCATCAGACCACGATCAACATCACCACAGCCACGGCCATGGTCACATCGAGTTTCGCTTTTGCCCGCGCTGCGGCGGCGAATTGGCACATCGAATAGTAAAGTCGACCGAGCCCAAACGCCTGGTTTGCCAAACTTGCTCGTTTATTTTTTACCAGGATCCTAAGGTCGTCGCCGGAACGTTGTTTATGCTCGACGGCGGTATCGTGCTGTTGAAACGCGGCGTCGAACCCGCTCTCGGCAAATGGGTTTTTCCCGGCGGTTACGTCGACCGCGGCGAGAGCGTGCAGGACGCCGCGGTGCGCGAAACGAAAGAGGAGTCACAGCTCGAAGTAAAACTGGGGCCGCTTCTCAATGTGTATTCCTATCCGCGGTCACCTAACGTGATTGTGGTTTATACGGCCGAAGTGGTTGGCGGCGAGCTGGCGGCGGCGGATGAGTCGTTAGAAGCGCGAATCTTCGCGCCGAAAGAAATACCTTGGCACGATCTCGCTTTCGACAGCACCAAGGATGCGCTCAACGATTACATTAGTCTTTATCTGAAATCCCAAGCATCATAAGAAAAAGGCCCGCGATCATTTGAATGACGGCGGGCCTTAAAGCCTTGATTTAGCGCTGTGTTAAGCGAGGTCTACGAGCACGTCGTCTTCTTCGACTTTCACTTCGAACTTTTCGGTCGGTAAATTGGGAATCAGCTCGTTTTCTCCGGTGGCGACGTTGTAGCGCCAGCCATGCCAAGGACAGATCACCGTGGTGCCGTCCAGCTCGCCTTCGCCCAACGGACCGCCGCGATGACCGCATACGTCGTTGATGGCGTAGAATTTTCCATCGACGTTGAATACTCCGATGGCTTTGCCGTTGATGTCGATACTCTTGCCGCAGCCGGCTTTGACATCGCCGGCCTTACAAACCTTAACGAAATTAGCCATTCTCACATCCCTTTCTTATCCGCGCAAAAGTTCCGATAACTATACGAACTTGATAGTCGTATTCAAGAGGAGGCAATGAACGGCAGTTTTGTGACGGTGGCGCGCATCTTAGTGCCGTTGCGCCGGACTGTGAGTTCGGTCCCCGGCTCCCAGTAGTCTTTCATCACGTAGCCCAGGGCTATCGGACGGCCTAACGACGGTGAAACAATGGAGCTGGTAATCTTGCCAACTTCCTTTTCGGCCGCTTGGATCAGGTCGCCGGCTGCGGCGGGCCACTGGCCCTCGATCAACAAGCCGCAGAGTTTTTTATTGACATGACCGCGCGAGCGAATGCGCTCGACGACTTCCTGGCCCAAATAGCAGCCTTTGGTGAAGCTCACAGAGTCATCGATGCCAACCTCCAACAGCAAATTATCCTCGTCAAAGTCGACGCCGTAACGAGGGATACCGGCTTCGATCCGGAGGATGTTCTGCGCCTGCTCGCCGATCCATGCAGCGGCGTTTTGTTTGTCCGCCGCGGTCAATTTTTCCGCGACGTCGGAAATCTTTGGGAGCGGCACAATTAAATCAAATTCCGGCTGGTGATAACGATTTTCCCGGACCACGCAGACCGCTGCGCCGTCGACGTCGATCATGGCATGCTGTTTCGCCTGGGCTGGTAATTCGGCGTTTGGAACCAGGGTTCTCAAGAGCTTCTCGGAATTCGGGCCCTGAAGCGAAATGAATGTGTATTCCTCGGAGCGGTCGGCAATCTCGACGTCGTCGGCGACCAGATAGCGGTTTAAATGCTCGACGACTTTATCTTTCAGGTTTTCCCAGCAATCGAGGTAGAAAGAATTCAACGAACATAGGACTCTCACGTCGGCAACGACTTTGCCTTGTTGCGTTAGAATCGTCGCGTACTGGCCGTCAAAAGGTTTTAAAGCCCGCAGATCGTTGGACAACATTCCTTGGAGGAAAGAGAGACGATCGGGACCGGTAAATTGAAGCAAGCCGCGGTGCGACAGATCGATCAAGCCGACGGTGGAGCGCACCGCCGCGTATTCGTCGGTCGGGCTTCCGAAGTGGGCCGGCAGGAGCCAGCCGTCACGTTCCGTGAAAACCGCGCCGTTGGATGTATGGAAGTCGATCAATGGTGAGGATTTTGCCATGCCTTCAAAATATACCGCCTGGAGCACATGTTAACAATGCAGAACGAACAAAGCGGTGTGGAAGTTTGATCAATGGTTTGTCGGTGTGATAGAGCAATAGCTATAATCCCAAATTCTACAGGAGGTTCTCATGGCAAATTTAGAAGGGCAGAAAGCACCGGCGTTTACACTGCCGGGAAGCGACGGCAAAAAGCATTCGCTTTCCGACTACGCCGGAAAAACCGTCATTCTTTGGTTTTATCCGAAGGACGATACACCCGGTTGAACCAAAGAAGCGTGCGGGTTCCGCGACGCTAGTCAACCGGTAGCGCAAGCCAATGCCGTAGTCTTAGGTGTCAGCAGAGATAGTATCGAATCACACAATCAATTCGTCGCCAAATTCAACCTGCCGTTCGCCCTGTTGGCCGATCCGCAAGTGGAGGTCATGAAAGCTTACGGCGCATGGGGCCCGAGGCAAAATGCCCAGGGCGAGACCGTCGAAGGGCCGATTCGGTCCACGGCGTTGATCGGACCTGACGGCACAGTAAAAAAACATTGGATTCCGGTTGCCAATGCGGAAGCGCATCCGGCGGAAGTTCTGGAATTCTTGAAAAAGTAGTTTTTCGATGACGTTCCGAAGGGAGCATGGCGGGTTTGCGCTCACCATGCTCCCGGACGGTTTTTTCAAACTCGCATCCCTCGATCGGGGCCGCGCTCTCGCCAATCTCGATGCCCAAGCTCAAAGCAGATTTAGATCTCCACAAACTGGAAATTTTCTACTGGGTCGCCGAATTAAAAAGTTTTTCGCAGGCTGCGGAACTGTTATCGTTGCGCCAGCCGACCGTCAGCGCCCATGTGCAGGAGTTGGAAAAAGCGGTCGACGGTAAACTGCTCTATCGTATTCCCGGCAAGGTGAGTCTCACTCCCCTGGGACTCATGGTTGCCGCAAGGGCGAAAGATCTCATCGCATTCAAGCGGGAAACCGTGGCGGCGGTCGAGCAGTTCCACGGCACCCTGAGCGGGGAACTTTGGGTCGGCGGGAGCAACATCCCGGGCGAATATCTGTTGCCGCTGAAACTCGGCGCGTTCACGAAAAAATATCCGGCGGTGAAACCCATCCTGCGCATTAGCGACTCGGCGGGAATCGTCGAAGATGTTCTGGACGGTAAGGTGGAGCTCGGAATCGTCGGATTCAAAGGAAACGACGCGAGGCTCTGCTTCGAAAAGATTTGGGACGATGAAATGGTTCTCGCCGTCCCTAAAGATCATCCGTGGTGCCGGCGCAAATTTGTCGAAGTCGCCGACCTACGAAACGAAAAATTCATCTCGCGCGAGCACGGCTCCGGTACCCTCGACTCTTTTCGCCAACTGCTCGTCAAAGGTCGCCGATCGACGGACGATCTGTTGAATGTCTCGATGGAGCTTGGCAGCACGGAAGCGGTCAAAGAGGCGTTGATGGCGGGGTTCGGAATATCCATTCTATCGCGCATTTCCATTCGCCACGAACTGGCGGAGGGGAGTATCGTCGAAGTGCCCCTTCGCGGACTAAGCATGGCCCGCGACTTCTACCAAGTCTTCCACCAGCGCCGCCCGCTACACCCCATCGCAAAAGCGTTCCGTGAATTTCTCATGCTGAGCTAGACACGGCATATTTTTTCGTGCCGGGGTCTTGACTTGGCCTCTTCCATAGGCAAATCCTATTTAGTATATAGCCAAAACGAATCACGGCTGGAGACGCTTATGGCAAGACCCTTACGACGCAGCGAACACGACAAAGCAGAGTTTCTCCGCGACAAGTTTGTTGCGGCATGGGCGCGCACGGATCAAATTTTCGCGCTGGTTCGGGGCCAAGATCTGCTAGACAAACCGATCGTGTGGCGTCATCCGTTTATTTTTTATCTAGGTCATCTGCCGGCCTTTTCCTGGAATCAAGTCTGCGGCGCTATTCTGAAGTGGAAATCTTTTGATCCTTATTTTGACGATCTGTTCTGCCGCGGCGTCGATCCCGACGTCGATACGGGAGAATGTCACTGGCATCCGGAGGTTCCCGACGCATGGCCGGGCTTGAACGACACGGTCGAATACCGCGACAGCGTGCGCGACGCGGTCTTGGAGTCGCTCGATATGTTTACCCTGTCAGAATCAAGCGATCCGATGGCGCACCGGGGCCGAGTGTTTCAGCTGATCCTCGAACATGAATACATGCACCAGGAAACGTTACTATACATGTTGCAGCAATTGCCCATCGACAAGATGACGAGGCCGCAGTTGCCGCTCCGCTACTCCTATCAGCCGGCGCCGCCGTGCCGCGCCATCAAAATACCAGCGGGAAAAGCGCGCCTGGGCGCGAAATTCGACGAGCTGGATTTCGGCTGGGACAATGAGTTTGCGCAGACGATCGTCGGCGTGCCGGCGTTTGCGATCGATTCGTTGCCGGTGACCAACGGGCAATTTTTCGATTTCGTCGAATCGGGCGGATATAAAGACGAACGTTGCTGGCGGCCGGAAGATTGGCGTTGGAAAAATCTCGAGAATAAACGGCATCCATCGTGCTGGTACTGGCAAAATGGCCAATGGATTTACCGCGCGTTGTTCGACGAATTTCCGCTCCAGAACGTGGCGAGCTGGCCGGTGTATACAAGCCTCGCGGAAGCGCGTGCGTACGCGCGTTGGCGCGGCAAGCGACTGCCCACCGAAGCCGAGTTCCACCGCGCGGCCTACTACGGGCCGGACGACCACGAGTCTGATTATCCGTGGGGTAACGTCAGCCCCGACAGACAACACGGCAACTTTGATTTTGCCCATTGGTCGCCGGCGCCGGTTGGCGCCAGTCCCGCCGGAACGAGCCGCTGGGGAGTCTCCGAGCTGGTCGGCAACGGCTGGGAACTGACCGACACATCCTTCGCGCCTTTGCCGGGCTTTACGCCCTACATCAACAGCTATCCGGATTACTCGGCGGATTTTTTTGACCGCAAGCATTTTGTCGTGAAAGGCGCGTCCTGGGCGACGGACGCGGATCTCGTACGGCCGAGCTTTCGCAATTGGTATCAGGCGCATTATCCCTATGTATTTGCCAAGTTTCGCTGCGTGTCTGATTCGTAAGTCTGGATTCAAAGGAGACAAATCATGAAAGCGACCTGGGAAAACACGCTGCTCGCGGAATCGGATAAGACGATCGTCGTCGAAGGCACCATTATTTTCCACCCGATGCGATCAAACCGGAATTTTTCCGGGCAAGCGATACCCACAGTACTTGTCCGTGGAAGGGACTCGCCAGCTACTATCACGTGCAGGTCGGCGACAAGGTCAATCAAGACGCCGCCTGGTATTATCCGGACCCGAAGGAAGCTGCCAAGTTGATCAAGAAGTACGTTGCTTTCTGGCGCGGCGTTAACGTCACTGAGTAAGTTTGATCGCTTCGGGTATGTTCCATCTGAAGCTCGCTTCTTGCATGGCCGAGAACAGCGAAAATTTTTGCCATGCCGTCGCTCGCTACATCAACGAGCACCTCGACGTGTCGACGGAATATGTCACGGGGATTCCGTGGCAAGAAAGGGAAAGGCTCTTTGACGACGGCGACATCGATATTTTGTGGCTTTGTGGCTTGCCCTACGTCCAAAAAAAAGCCGACGCATCCGCGAAAAAAGACGTCGAGCTCCTTGTCGTGCCGATTCCCGATGGCGAGCGCTATCTTGGAAGACCGGTGTATTTCTCCGATGTAGTCGTCCGGCGCCACAGTCCTTACCAAACTCTTCTAGATTCTCCGCGGCGCCGGGTGGGCGTACAACGAGCCTCGATCCCATTCAGGCTACAACGTCGTGCGCGCTTACTTATCCGAGTTTGGACAAACTGAAGCTTTTTTAGCGAAGTGATCGAGAGCGGAGCGCATAGCACGTCGCCGGGCGGATTCGTGTGATTGAGACTATCGGGCCGAGCCCGATTCCTCCGTGGGTCATTTCCATGCGCGTGCCTGAGAAGTTACGGACCGACGTGCGCTGTTCGCTGCTCGCGATGCATCAAGATTCGCTCGGGCGCAACGTGCTCGCGAGCGGACGCATCGAGCGATTCGCCGAAGCGCTGGACAGCGACTATGACCCGATTCGACGCATGGCGCGCGCGGCTGAGCGGGTGGCGTTGTGAATCATTTGGTTTGTAATCGACGTCGGACAATGTCAGAAAAACAGAATCTGCTTGGCAAAGGAGAAATTACCGCATGAATCTTGAAGGAAAGAAGGCGCCGTCTTTCAGCCTCGAAGGCAACGATGGCAAGAAGCACTCGCTGGAGGATTACAAGGGCAAGACCGTCGTGCTTTATTTTTATCCCAAGGACAACACGCCGGGTTGTACCAAGGAGGCCTGTGGCTTTCGCGACATGAATTCGCCACTGAAAAGATCCGGGACAGTTGTGCTCGGCGTGAGTAAGGACAGCATTGAATCGCACAATAAGTTCGCGGGCAACTTCAAGTTGCCGTTTACTCTGCTCTCGGATCCCAAGACGAGGTCATGAAGAAGTATGGCGCGTTCGGCAAGAAAATGATGTACGGCAAAGAAGTGCAGGGCACTATTCGCTCGACGGTGGTGATCGGACCGAAAGGCGATGTGCTCAAACATTGGCCGACGGTCAAAAAGGCCGAAGCCCATCCGGAAGAAGTGATGACGTTTTTGAAAAGTCTTTAATGACCGCGGATTATTTCGCCGCAGCGCGCTGCGTAAACAGCCATTCCTGCTCCCTCTGACTCAGTCATGATCCTTCGTCAGCTTTTCTGTAGGGTAGTGGTAAATAATCATTGTCAGTAATTGACAATAGTGCCTCAACAGTTATATTTTGCCCATCGTTAGAGCCTATGTGACCTAGAGGGGGAGCCTATGAATCGTCGTGATTTTCTCAAACAAGGACTGACTGTTTCCGCCGGCCTTGCGCTCGGCGGCTTGCCAAAGTTTGCGCCGTTCGCCAACGCCAATGACGCCAAGTGGCGCACTTTCGAGGTCACGACTCGGATCGACGTAGCGGACCCGGTCGGCGCCGTGCGTGCATGGGTGCCCGTGCCGCTCATGACCAACACGGACTATTTCAAACGGGAGCCGGATAGCTGGACTGGAAACTATAAGACCGTCCGCGCGGCACAGACTGACAAGGTTGGGACCGGATTAGTATTTGCTGAATGGCCTGCGGGTGAAAAGTCGCCAACGGTGGAAGTCAAAAGCCGCTTCATGACGCAGGATCGATGGGTGGATTTGAGCCAGAAACCCAATCCTGGGATCAAAGAGAACAAAGCCGTGCTCGATTATTTTCGCAAACCTTCGAAATACATCAGGACCGACGGCATTGTCGCGACGACGTCCAAGGGCATCGTCACGGGCTATAAAAACGACGTCGACAAAGCGCGCGCGATTTATGAATGGATCGTCGA
>WNFR01003540.1_pt1 | contig 17103 bp, 13 predicted proteins | sample 5400221 | NCBI WGS metagenome assembly WNFR01 (sample SAMN13153357, study PRJNA577476) | soil metagenome | isolation source: 40 cm soil under Madrone tree | place: USA:California | collected 2016-06-14
AACTCCGCTGGGGAGCAAAGCTCCGGTTCATCCCAATGATCACGTCAACATGGCGCAGTCGTCGAACGACTCGTTTCCATCCGCAATGTGCATAGCCTCGGCCGTCAATGTGAAGCAACGACTGATTCCGGCGGTGAAGGAGTTACACGATGCAATCGCCGCGAAGGTCGAGCAGTGGCAGGACATCGTCAAGATCGGCCGCACACACATGCAAGACGCCACGCCACTGACGCTCGGGCAAGAGTGGTCGGGCTACAAGGGCATGCTCGCGGACAACCTCGAGCGGATTGAGGATGCACTGAAGGGCATTTACCGTCTCGCGCTCGGCGGAACGGCGGTCGGCACCGGAATTAATTCGGCGCCCGGTTTCGCCGAAGCAGCTGCGGCCGAGATCGCCAAACTCACAGGCCTACCCTTCGTCACCGCGCCGAACAAGTTCGCGGTGCAGGGCGCTCACGATGCGCAGGTACAGCTTTCCGGAACACTGCGCACACTGGCTGTTTCACTCTACAAGGTCGCCAACGACATCCGACTGATGTCATGCGGTCCACGAGCGGGCTTCGCCGAATTGAAGATTCCGGAGAACGAACCGGGCTCCTCGATCATGCCGGGTAAGGTGAACCCCACCCAGGCTGAAGCCCTTACGATGATCGCCGTGCAGGTGATGGCCAACGACGTCGGGGTGGGCTTCGGGGGCGCCGGCGGCTACCTGGAGATGAACGTCTACAAGCCCCTGATCATCTTCAACGTCACCCACTCGATTACGATCATGACTGACGGGTGCACGAACTTCCGTAAATTCCTGGTGGAGGGGACCAAGCCCAATTTGAAGAAGATCAACGAATACGTGGAGCGTTCACTGATGCTGGTCACAGCTCTCTCACCGGTAATTGGCTACGACAAGGCTTCGAAGATTGCCCACTATGCGCTGGACAATGACCTCACATTGAAGGCCGCCGCGCTGAAGCTCGGCTTCGTGACAGAAGCTGAATTCGATCGAGTGGTCGACCCGAAAAAAATGGTCAAACCCTATGTGGCGACGGCTGCCGCCTAATCGTGAAGCAGAAAATCACAAACCCTGGATTAAAAAAGAAAGAGAGGAAATGAACATGACTAGCACTACCAAGCGCGGAATCGCATTGCTCCATGAGCCATCGCTTAACAAGTCCACCGCTTTCACCGAAGCCGAAAAGCAGGCGCTCGGCCTTGTTGGACTCGTACCCGACGTAACAGAGACCGAGGAACAGCAGTTGCAACGGGTGATGTTGCAGCTCAGCAAAAAGGACACAGACCTCGAACGCTACATTTATCTCAATAATCTGCTCGATCACAACGAAACGCTCTTCTATCGAACGGTCATGTCGGATCCGTCCCGATTTCTGCCGATTGTGTACGACCCGACCATCGGCGAAGCATGCCTGAAGTTCGGCCATATCTACCGCCAACCTCGCGGCATGTATCTCTCGATCACGCGGCGCGGCAAGGTGAAGGAGATCCTGAAAAACTGGCCGCAGAAAGACGTTCGCTTCATCTGCGTGACCGACGGCGGCCGGATCCTGGGCCTGGGTGATCTCGGCGCAAACGGCGCGGGCATCCCCATCGGCAAGCTGCAGCTCTACACCGCCTGCGCCGGCGTGCCGCCGCAGTACTTGCTTCCCATGTACCTCGACGCGGGCACCAACAACGAGCAATACCTGCACGATCCGTTGTATCTGGGAATGCGCAAGACGCGGCCCGCGACCGCGGACCTTTATTCTTTTGTTGATGAATTCGTCGAAGCAGTGCAGGAAGTGTTCCCGAAGTGTTGCATTCACTTCGAAGATTGGACGGGTACGGATGCCGTGCACTTGCTCGAGCGGTACCGCGACAGGTACTGCGTCTACAACGACGACGTACAAGGCACGGCGGGAATCACTCTTGCAGGGATGATTAACGCGGCCAAGATCAAGGGCACAAAAATGAAAGACGAAAAGTATCTGTTCCTCGGCGCCGGCTCGGCCGGTATTGGCCTTGCTAACCTACTCTGTTCGGCACTTGTAGCGCAGGGCATGAGCCTCAAGGAAGCGCAGTCCCGCGTATACATGTTCGACATCAACGGTCTGCTGGAGGCGTCCCGCAAGGACCTCGTCGATTTCCAGAAGCCGTATGCACACCAGCACGCGCCGACGCGGGATTTCGTCGCTGCGATCGAGAGCATCAAGCCCACCACCATCATCGGCGTCAGCACGATTGGTGGCGCGTTCAATCAAAAAGTGATCGAGGCGATGGCGAGAATCAACGATCGGCCCGTGATCCTTGCATTGTCGAACCCCACCGAGCATGCCGAATGCACGCCCGAGCAAGCGTACACGTGGTCAAAGGGCAAGGCGATCTACGCAGCCGGCGTGCAGTTCCCGCCGGTTCACTACAACGGCCAGACATTTCTGCCGGGACAAGCAAACAACTTCTACATATTTCCGGCGGTCGGTATGGCGATCTTCGCTGCACAAGCGTCCCGAGTCACCGATGAGTTGTTCATCGAGGCTGCGCGGGCAGTAGCGGATCAGGTGCCGTCCGAGTTGGTCAACCAAGGCCTGCTTTACCCGCTGCAGTCAAACATTCTGGAGACCGAGATTCAAACCGCTGCACGCGTTGCAAAGCTAGTCTTCGATTCGGGACTTGCTCGTGTCGAGCGTCCCCGCGACATGGTCGCGTTCATTCGTGAACATGTCTACAAGCCGGAATACAGCAACGAAGCAGTCCGGGCAGGCGTAGCGGCTTAGATGAGCTCATCCGTGAAAGGTACGGTCTTGCAAAAGACACAACCGAACGAGATGACGCGCTACTCATCCGAGACGCGCCATTTGTTTCTTCATGCTCTTACACTGTCTATTTTGTGCGTGATCAGCTACTGGCTGATCACGCGCATGCTTGCGCACATATTCTCGGTCTCCCGAGACGACGATCTGCTCGGGGGCATGTGGGCCGTGGTCGCTACCATATTTGTGTATCGCTACGGCTACGAGCAAAGTGTAGGCGCTGCCTTATCGCGTGTAGCGGCAACTTCGCTAAGCTTCGTCCTCTGTTTTATCTACCTGCTCTTTTTCCCGTTCGATCTCTGGGGATTGGCCACGCTGATTGGCGTCGGGGCTGTCGCTATGTCCTTACTCGGTCGGCCGGAGGATGTAATCACTACAGGAATCACGACTGCGGTCGTGATGGTCGTCGCCGCCATAAGCCCCGATCACGCGTGGAAACAGCCCATCCTACGCTTGCTGGACACAACGGTTGGTGTCGCCGTTGGAGTTGTTGGCGCGTGGATCAGTTTGAAGTCAGGCCGCACCGGGAGCAAAACAGCTTGAAAAAGGCCGATACGAACAATGCGAAGGTTAGCCGGCAAATTCGTTTTTCTAGTGTGGGCCGCGCTGTGCGTCTTTGCGGATCGCACTTATTGCCAGACTGGTCCGGGGGAGACGCTTAGTGGCCCGGACAGCCATGAGACGGGTCAAGGCCCGCATGGGCATCTCTTCGGAGACTGGGGCGGTGAGCGGACGCGCCTGCTAGAGCGTGGCGTGCGATTCGATTTCCAATACATAAGCGATTCCCTGTGGAACATCAAGAGCGAGCAGAAAGACCGATTTGCGAGTTGGAACAGATTCCGGGGAACCGTGGACATCGACTTGGGTGCGCTGGTCGGTCAACACGGATTGTATTTCCATGCGACTGCACTCTGGCAAGGAGGAGGCAATCTCGGAACCTATCTGGGCCTGCTGACCAGTCCGAGCGGCATGTCCAGCGCAAATACATGTCGCCTTGATTCATGGTGGCTGGAGAAACGATGGCTGAACGAACGCCTCACGGCACGCGTGGGGCAATTCGCAGAACAAGACTTCTACGGTGCCCAGCACTACGCGGCGTCCTTCATCTTCGAGCCGATTGGCTATGCGCTGGGGAATCTATTTACGACCTTCGAGTCCTTCGACCCGCCCTCGACGCCAGCGATGGAGGTCCGCGTCGTGCCGATTCACAACCTCTATGTGAAATCGATGGTGGCGGCCGCGGTTCGCTCGCCTTTTTCACAAAACGCAACCGGGTTGGTTCCGCAGTTCAACGGAACTCCTGTGAGTGTTTCGGAGATCGGGTTCACTCCAGGCAAGAAGGCGACGTCCATGCGGGCCTTTGACAACGTCGACAGTCGAAAGGGCTACTCCGGACTCTATCAGTTTGGTGCTTCTTACAATCCCGGAAAGTTCACAACACCCTCGGGTGCCGCACCGCGGTCGGGCAATTACCTGTTGTATTGGATGGCCAGTCAAGCACTCTGGCGCGTCGATCGCACAGAGGCAAAAGGCATCGATGCGACGTTTGCGTACGACTGGAGCCCTGCGGACATCAATCGCAACAACACGTTGCTCACAGCGGGGCTGCGCTTCAACGAGCCCCTTCCTCTCCACATTCACAATACGATGTCGCTCGGCTACGTGCGGAACAGCCTAAGTCAACAATTCCTTCCACCAGGCACGCCACCATGGAAGACGGAGCACGGCGTTGAATTCAACACGCTTCTGGACGTCGCACACATGCTCCTGTTGCAGCCGGTCATTCAATACTACGCGAACGTGGGAGGAAGAACGCAGGGTGCCGTAGTTTTTGGATTCAGAACAAAGGTGGAGTTCTAGCGGAGCTTATGAAGGAAACTGTATGAACATAGGTGGACTTGTGGGAGCACTGCTCCCGGTATTTTTTGTGCTCGCGCTCGGCTACTTCGCCGGTAAGCGCAACACTTTTGACGCTGACCAAGCCGCCGGGTTGAGCAAGCTCGCGCTTGGCTTCGCGCTGCCCGCGTCTTTATTCGTTGGCATGACGGAGATTCCGAGAGAGCTGCTCCTGCAGCAGGGCCGTCTTGTTCTGGCGCTAATTCTCGCCCATGTCGGGCTGTTCTTGGTCGCATGGTTTCTCTTGCGGAGGTTGAAGCCGTTGCAAGGACCCGCTTCGATCATCTGGGCCCTTATGCTCGCGACATCAGCCACTCCGGTCTTCGGAATCGCCGTGCTCCAACCCTTGCTCGGCGATACCAGCGCCGGCACCGTGGGACTTGTCGCGTTGGCTATCAACCTCGTGGTGCCGACCGCCATCATCCTTCTCGAGATGGGAAGTTCAGGAAGCGAAGCAGGCTCTGCCACATCGTCTGCGCGTCGAGTGCAGATCGTGTCAGGGCTCAAGTCCGGATTAAAGTCCCCGCTCCTATGGGCTCCCGTATTGGGGATTGTTGTTGTATTGGTGGGCCTTCGCATCCCGAAAGAGGTAGCAAGTTGTTTCGCAATGATTGGCTCAGCGACATCTGGTGTCGCGGTGTTCACCGTTGGACTGACGCTTGCGGCTCACGCCTTCCATCTCTCTAAAGCGGTGCTCTTAGGCACCCTCGGTCGCATCACCGTGCAGACGGCCGTCCTGTTCGCTCTGCTCCATCTGCTTCACGTACAAAGTCCGTTCGCGCGTGAAGCGCTGGTTTGCTGCAGCTTTCCCCTCGCAACGATCGTTGTTTTGCTTGCCGCCAAGTACAAGGCGATGGAGGCGGAATCGGCGTCTGCGCTGCTCCTCTCAACGCTCTCGTTGGTAGTGAGCGTGCCGATCATCATCGCCGTCAGTCGATAAGGGACTGACCCTCATGCCGAACTTCAATGACGTTGAACGGGCGAGCGATGGAACCCAGTGGACGGGGTGGCCAGTTTTGGTAGACTCCGCGCGGATGGCGGTGGCGGCTGTAGTCTCGGTGCTGGTGGCGCAGTTGTTCAGGCTGCCGGAAACATACTGGGCACCGATTACAACTCTCGTGATCACGCAGTCATCGCTTGGCGCGGCACTCAGTGTTTCCTGGCAGCGTTTCCTTGGAACGGCGCTTGGAGCGCTCGTTGGCGCGATTGCGGCGAGCTACTTCGGGCCGCACCTGCTTGTGTTCGGTATTTGCGTTTTCATCCTGGGTTTACTTTGTGCCGTGCTGCGCTCGGATCGAACCGCATATCGGTTCGGCGCTGTAACCCTGGCGATCGTCCTTTTGATACCCCGAACGGGTCTCGCACGGCAGATCGCATTTCATCGGTTTGCCGAAGTGTCGATTGGAATTGCGGTGGCACTGATCTTGACTGTGGTATGGCCGGAGAGGGAGATCGCACCATCTGAAGGAAAGCTGAATCCTTCGGTACGGACTTTGCAGCCGAAGCATCGCTAGTCTTGGGGGGAGACAGCGAAGGATGGTGACTTATGGCCTAGAAAAAAGTGGCGGACTGTTGGTGGACGTTCTCGCGGAGGCCGGAGGCCCGTCGAATATATCGGCTGTCCCGGCGATTCGCTCAACGGGATCACGGACGCAATTCGGGTAAAGAACATGTGAGACATGAAGAGACCACAGCGTTTGTCTACAGGAGCGGAAGAGCATCTCACTCGGCGATTAGTGGTGTGCGCCGGGAGCTGCGGTCTCGGTTAGAACGCGTCTTTAGCGGGCACACTGCATTATTTCGGACTAGTAAAGGAGAGAACCATGAAAACTATTGCGAATGAAAACGAACATCCGGACCATCTCCAGCTAAAGCAATTGCTGGAAGAAGCGAAGCCACTCATGCTCCCGATGTTTCCTGACCAGCAAAATGTTTGGGTCGCGGAAAGTCCGCTCGCTCAGGAGATTAAGTCCATTCTCGCGAAGCACCCTGAGTATTACGCCGAAGTCCGCTCTGTCATCGGCGCAGTTTTCCCTGAACCCAATAGCTAAAGCTCCCCCGCGTCTAATCGATGGGAGAATCAGGCCATTGGCGTCATTGCTGTTGACGGCCTCATGGCCTCTCGTCAGAATCAAACATTCTGAGGTCGTGCACCCGTGGCGACGAGAATGTCCTCCATTGCGGGGCCTTCTGGGTACGTGCTTGAGACCCTCCGTGAAGGCGCGGACTTCACAGTTTACCGCGGCCGGCAACAGGGCAACGCATCGCCGGTCCTGGCAGTGGCACTCGCCGCAAAACAGCCGTCACCTCAGAGTCTCCAGCGGCTCGAGCACGAATACTCGCTTGCAGCCGAACTCGATCCCGCGTGGGCAGTCAAGCCTCTTGCACTCACTCGTCACGAAGGGCGGACGATCCTCTTACTCAAGGACCCCGGCGGTGAGCTTTTGGATCGGATTCTTGAGCGGGACCAGACGCAAGCGCTTGAGCTGACGCGTTTCTTGCACATCGCCATTGGCTTGGCGACAGCACTCGGCCAAGTCCATCGGCACGGCCTCATACATAAGGATATCAAGCCTGCGAATGTGCTTGTCGACGACGCCGGCAACGTCTGGCTCACAGGCTTCGGAATTGCGTCCCAACTGCCGCGCGAGCGCCAGTCGCCCGTACCGCCCGAGATTATTACCGGCACGCTCGCCTATATGGCACCCGAGCAGACTGGCCGCATGAATCGCTCGATTGATGCCCGTAGCGATCTCTACTCGGTGGGCGTCACCTTGTACCAGATGCTTACGGGCGCGCTACCGTTCGCCGCAGCCGACCCCCTTGAGTGGGTTCACTGCCACATAGCGCGCCAGCCGACTTCGCCAGGTGATCGTGCCGCAATGCCCGAGCCGCTGTCTGGTATCACGATGAAGCTCCTTGCCAAGAATGCGGAGGAGCGCTACCAGACCGCCTCAGGCCTAGAAGCCGATCTTCGCCACTGCCTGGCGGAATGGGAGTCGCATGAACGGATCGACTCATTTCCGCTCGGCGCGCACGACGCATCGGACCGGTTGGTGATCCCTGAGAAGCTATACGGACGGGAATGCGAAATCAAAGCCCTGGTCGCGGCCTTCGATCGTGTCATAGCCAACGGGGCACCGGAGCTCGTGCTCGTATCCGGTTATTCCGGCGTCGGCAAATCCTCAGTCGTGAACGAGCTGCACAAGGCGCTTGTTCCGCCGCACGGGCTTTTCGCGGGGAGCAAGTTCGACCAGTACAGGCGTGACATTCCCTACGCGACCCTGGCACAGGCTTTTCAGACGCTGATCCGCCAAATCCTCGTGAAGAGCGAAGCGGAACTGGAGCAGTGGCGGCACACCCTTCAAGAGGCGGTGGGACCGAACGGGAACCTGATCGTCAATCTGATCCCCGAGGTAGAGTTCATCATTGGGAAACAACCACCCGTTCCAGACCTGCCGCCGAAAGATGCGCAGAACCGCTTCCAGTTGGTGTTTCGGCGCTTCTTTCGCGCGTTCGCCCGGGCCGAGCGCCCGCTCGCGCTGTTTCTTGATGATTTGCAATGGCTAGATTCTGCAACGCTCGACATGCTTGAGCGTCTGGTCACCGACCCGGAGGTACGGCACGTGCTGCTAGTCGGCGCCTACCGGGACAACGAAATCAGTCCTTCCCACCCACTCTTCCGGACGCTGGAAGCAATCCGCAAAGCTGGAGTGCAGGTCGAGGAAATTGTGCTGACGCCTCTCGGGCTCGACGATGTTGGTGCGCTTGTCTCGGATGCCCTGCATTGCGGGCCGGACCACGTGCGGCCGCTAGCGGAACTGGTGCAGGAGAAGACCGGCGGAAATCCTTTCTTCGCGATTCAATTCTTCATGGCGCTGGCCGAAGGGGGGCTGCTCACCTTCGACCCCGTCGCGCGGGCCTGGCAATGGGACATGAATCGCATCCGCGCCAAAAGCTACACCGACAATGTTGTGGATCTCATGTCCGAGAAGTTGAGGCGGTTGTCCACGTCCACCCAGGAAGCCTTGAAACACCTCGCCTGCCTAGGCAATGTCGCCGATGTCACCACTCTAGCCTTGGTTCGCGGTGAAACCGAGGAGGCGATGCACGCGGCCCTCTGGGAATCCGCTCGCGCCGGCCTCGTCTTCGGCCTGGAACACACCTACAAATTCCTCCACGACCGTATCCAGCAAGCCGCGTATTCCTTAATTCCCGAACAGCACCGTGCCGAGACTCACCTGCACATCGGCCGTGTGCTGTTGGCGCGCATGTCGGGAAACCAGCTTGCCGCGCATCTGTTCGATATTGCAAACCAGTTCAATCGGGGCTCCGCACTGCTTCTCGACCCGGACGAAAAAAAGCAGGTGGCAACTATCGAACTGCGTGCTGGACGAGACGCCAAGGCTTCTGCGGCCTATGAGTCGGCGCGCACGTATTTTTCAGTCGGCATGGCGCTCTTGGACGAAAGAGACTGGGAAAGTCAGTACCAGCTGACGTTCAGCCTGTGGCTCGAACGTGCGGAGTGCGAGTTTCTGACGGCTAACTTCGACGCAGCCGAGCAACTGATTGGGGAGCTGTTGCTGCGCAGTTTGTCGAAAGTCGACCAAGCGGCCGTCTACTATCTGAAGGTCCAGTTGCATGAAATGAAGGGGGAATACTCGAAAGCCGTGGCCAGCGGGTTAGAATGCCTGACCCTGTTCGGGATCGACATCCCGACGCACCCGACTCAGGAGCAGATTCAGGCCGAATACGAGGCGGTCTGGCAGAACCTCAACGGGCGCCCCATCGAGAGCCTGATCGACCTGCCGCGGATGACCGATCCGAACCAGCTGGCCGCCTTGGAGGTGCTCTCGGTCGTTGCTGTCCCCGCCTACTTCACCGATTTCCCTGTGTGTTGCTGGCTGATGTGCCGCATGGTGACGATCGCCATGCAGCACGGGACGAGCGGCGCCTCCGCGCTAGCCTATGGTTATTTCGCAAGCCTCCTCGGTCCAGTCTTTCATCGTTACACCGACGGTTATCGTTTTGTTAAGCTCGCATGCGCTCTTGTGGAGAAGCACGGCTTCATCGCCTGCCAGGCGAAGATTTACCACATAATGGGAACCGTCGCCGTCTGGACGCAGCCGATCGCGACCGCAATCGATTTCATGCGGGCCACCTACCGGACCGCTATTGAGACGGGTGATCTGGCTTTCGCTTGCTACGGTATGTCCCTACCTATCACGGGCTTTCTCTTGCGGAACGATCCGCTCGACGCGGTGTGGCGCGAGTCGGAGATGGCGCTGGAGTTTACCAGAACGGCCAAGTACGGCGACGTCGCAGATATCATCCGGAGCCAGCAACGCTTCATCGCGAACATGCAGGGCCGGACCGCGACCTTTTCCACCTTCAGCGACGCGCAGTTCGATGAGGTGGCGTTCGAGGCGCATCTGACAGGGGATCGGATGCCCTTAATGATCTTCTGGTACTGGATGCTGAAAATGAAGGCCCGGTTCCTGTCGGGCGACTACACCGAGGCTCTAGCGGCAGGCGGCAAGGTGAAGTCGTTGCTTTGGACCTCAGCCGCTCAGATCCAACTGCTGGACTACTTTTATTATGCGGCGCTGACGGTGGCGGCACTCTATGACAACGCCTCGGCGGACGAACAACAAGAGTGGCGGGAGCTCCTGACCTTGCATCGGGATCAACTGCGCGAGTGGGCAGAGAATTTTCCACCAACTTTCGGTGACAAGCTCGCGTTGGTGTCGGCTGAGATCGCCCGCGTTGAAGGCCGTGTCCTCGACGCGATGCATTTTTACGAACAGGCAATTCAATCGGCTCGCGAGAACGGCTTTGTACAGAACGAAGCGCTGGCCAGTGAGGTGGCTGCGCGGTTCTTCGCGACGCGCGGCTTAGAGATAATTGCTCACACGTATCTACGCAACGCGCGCAGCTGCTACGACCGTTGGGGCGCACTCGGCAAGGTGAAGCAACTCGACGAACTCTACCCGCGGTTGCACACGGAACGTGTTCCTACTCCTACCACCTCCACAATCGGCACATCCGCCGGGCAATTGGACGTCGAGACTGTAATCAAGTCCTCACAGGCACTGTCGAGCGAGATTGACCTCCCCAAACTAATCGAGAAGCTCATGCGAATCGCGGTGGAACATGCAGGAGCTGAACGGGCTCTGCTCATTCTTCTCTGGGGTCACGAGCCACAGATCGAGGCGGAGGCCACCATTGGTCACGGCAGAGTTGAGGTCTTCGTTCGACAGGTAGCCATCACGCCATCTGATCTCCCCCAATCCGTGCTTCATTACGCGATCCGGACGCGAGGGCGCGTGGTCCTTGATGATGCTTCGATCGCGAACTTGTACTCGGAGGACGAGTATGTGCGGGCGAAGCGCGCCAGATCTGTCCTATGCCTGCCGATCGTAAAGCAAGCGAAGCTCATTGGCGCACTCTATCTAGAGAACAATTTGACTCCGCGCGCGTTCACGCCGGAGCGGGTCGCAGTGCTGGAATTGCTGGCCTCGCAAGCTGCGATTTCGTTGGAGAACGCCTGCCTCTATTCTGAGCTGCGGGAGAGTGAAAAGAGTGTTCGCCTGATCGTCGATGGCATCGCCGGCCTGGTAGCCATAATGACGCCGGAAGGTGGGGTCGAATTCGTCAACAATCAAGTCCTGGAATACTTCGGCAAGACTCTTGAAGAATTGAAAGGTTGGAGTACCAGCGACGCGGTCCACCCCGATGATCTCCCTCAGGCGGTCGCCGCCTGGAGGCACTCGGTCGAAACCGGGGATCCCTATGACATTGACCACCGTCTGCGCCGTGTTGACGGTGCGTACCGTTGGTTTCACTCGCGTGGCCTGTCTCTGCGTGACGCGAAAGGTCGCATTGTCCGTTGGTATAACCTGCTTACGGACATTGACGAGCGGAGGAGGGCAGAAGAAAAGCTGCGGAGGAGTGAAGCTTACTTGTCGGAAGCGCAAAAATTGAGCCACACAGGCAGTTTCGGCTGGAACGTTTCGAGTGGAGAAATCTTCTGGTCGGAGGAAACCTGCAAGATCCTTGAGTACGATCGAGCGGTTAAGCCCAGCTTGGAGTTAGTATTCCAGCGAATTCATCCTGACGACAGAGATCGGGTGCAACAGACTATCGACCGCGCGTCCGAGGCAAGGGCAAATCTTGATTTTGAGCATCGTTTGTTGATGCCGGACCGTTCGGTCAAGCACCTCCACGTTGTAGGTCGCGCGTTGGAGCCTTCCTCGGGCAACCTCGAATATCTTGGTGCGGTGACAGATGTCACCGCAGCAAAGCAGGCGGAAGAGAAGATCCGGCGGAGCGAAATGGAGCTTCGACAGATCCTGGATTTCACGCCGCAGTACCTCGCCGTATTAGGGCCTGATCACGATCGCACTCGTCTTTATACCAATCAAACTATGCTCGATTATTTCGGGTTCACTCTTGAGGAATGGCGGAGCACCGACCGTCACAAGTATTATCATCCAGATGATTGGGAACGCTTGACAAGTGAAACTCAAACTAAATTCTTAAGTGGCATTCCGCACGAATACGAAGCACGTTTTCGGAGAAAAGACGGGAAGTATCGCTGGTTTCTCTTCCGTTGGAGCCCGCTACGAGATGAACAAGGACGCGTCACACGTTGGTATGCTGCAGCGACCGATATCGAGGAGCGCAAGCAGGCTGAGCAGCGACTCCAAGACGAGAACGTCGCGTTACGCGAAGAAATCGATAAGGCATCGATGTTCGAGGAGATCGTGGGAGTTTCTCCAGCGCTACACGTGGTGCTCTCTCGCGTATCCAAGGTTGCTCCCACAGACTCCACTGTTCTGATCACCGGCGAAACCGGAACGGGCAAAGAGCTGATCGCGCGTGCCGTCCACAAACGCTCACAGCGTTTCTCCCGAGCGTTTGTCAGTGTTAACTGCGCCGCAGTTCCACGCGACTTGATCGCGTCAGAATTGTTCGGCCATGAGAAGGGCGCCTTCACGGGGGCAACTCAGCGACGCTTAGGGCGCTTTGAGCTGGCTGAAGGAGGCACAATCTTCCTTGATGAAGTCGGCGAGCTTCCCGCCGAGACCCAGATCGCTCTCTTGCGTGTTTTGCAGGAACACGAATTCGAACGCGTCGGCGGAACTGGCTCTATCCGAACGAATGTTCGGGTGATTGCTGCTACTAACCGTGATTTGCAGGCGGCGATCACGGAAAACGCATTTCGGAGTGACCTCTTTTACCGACTCAACGTTTTTCCGATCGAGGTGCCTCCTCTGCGTGAACGCAAGGAAGACATTCCCTTGCTAGTTGAATACCTCATCGATCGTTACGCGAGAAAAGCGGGAAAGAGCATTCGCGGAGTAAACAAGAGTAGCCTGGAATTGCTTCAGTCGTACCCTTGGCCGGGTAACATTCGCGAACTGCAGAACGTCATCGAGCGATCCGTAATCGTGTGCGATGCGGAGAACTTCTCGGTTGATAAGAGTTGGCTTTCGCGGCAGCCCCATGTAACTAGACCCAAGAGCGAACTGGGACTATCTCGTAAGCCTGCTGCCCAAGAGAAAGAGATCATTGAGGCTGCCCTGCGCGAAAGCGGAGGACGGGTGTCGGGACAGTCAGGTGCCGCTGCCAAGCTCGGTGTTCCAGGATCTACTCTAGAGTCGAAGATCAGGTCACTAAAGATCAACAAGAATCGCTTCAAAACTACAGATCCCTCAACAGATCGTATTTAGATACCTCCTCAGCGAACCCAGCGCGTACCCTTACGAAATTCGCAGATTTGCGAAACTCGCAACTTAGATCTTTGTTTAAGCGGTCTATTTCCAATTGCTTAACGTTGGCACTGTGATTGCCTCCTCAGGGGTGTGCGACGGACTTCACAGAGGTAAGAATTCTCAGGAGAGAGTGGATGCTAAAGACAACAAGGGCAGCGAATGCTTTTCAGCTCAGAAGAGCCGGTAGCAGCCGACCACATCATAAAGCACGCCGCAAACTAGCCGTTGTGCCCAAACATTGCCGCGAGCCCGGAAAACAACCGAGTTTGGATCAAACGAAGGAGCTAAATACGATGCAGATACTTAATGTAAAGCCACCTTTTGGGCACGCAGCTCAGACGCACCGTCAAACCTCGGAGGAAGCGTCCACGGCAGTAGTTATGAAGGGCCAGGTTGCGAAAATCCCGCGGGCCTCTGCGCAGCCAGACGCGGAAATCTTCTTCGATGAGTCGCTGTCTCCGATCTCAAGTGTGGACTTGAAGGAAACCCACCGTTTGGCGCGCTTCCTTCCGGTGATAGTCCTTATTCCTAAGCCCGCAGCCGCAGACCAAGTTGCTTTGCGCAGAATTTCGCTGGCGAAGTCGTCGAGCGAACGTTCCAAGATGACAAAGCTGCTTGGAGTCCTCGGAAAAGCGGTGGAGCGCTTCAAGAGCACCAGCGGGGGGAGCACGGTCGTGTTTGGCGATGTGACCGTCAATTTTTCCACCATGGAAGCTCTCCGCAAGGGCGAGCCTGTTGTGCTCACGGCCATGGAGTTCAAGACGCTGAAATATTTGATACAGAACGCGCGGCGCGTGATTTCGCGCGATGAGATGCTCAACGAAGTGTGGGGATATGAGAACTATCCGTGCACACGAACGGTTGACAACCACATTCTGAGGTTGCGCCAAAAACTCGAACGCAATCCTACGCGTCCGGTACATTTTCGGACAATGCATGGCGCCGGCTACAAGTTCTTACCGTAGTGCACCTATGCCGGTATGGGCGAAACTGCACCAACTGCAAGCTCGTCGGAAAACAGCTAGCGGCGCGTCTCTATTTGCTTCCAGAGTCGCCCGAACATCTTGCAGCTCAAGGGAAGGAAGATGCTAAAGATTACGAGGGAAGCGAACGGAGAGGTGGTCATTAAGCTGAGCGGACGAATGGACGCAGAAAACCTAGCCGGGTTGGAAACGCTAATGACGTCAGAAGCGGACGGTCGCCGCATCATCTTGGACTTAAGAGATCTAACCCTCGTGGATCAAGACGCGGTCAGGTTTCTCAAGCGCTGCGAAGCGGACAACATCACGCTCAAGAATTGCCCACCATATATCCGCGAGTGGATCACGAGAGAACGAAAGACAAGAGAAATGTAACCGTGATTCGCCATCACAGGAACACATAAGGAAGATTCTTCTATGGCTAGCCTAAGCAAAATCATCGACGTTCACTCCCACATCATTACAAATCTCGGATCGCAGGCGCCGATGGACAAGCTGCCGCCTTGGTCGATCGCGGAGTCTTTGTCACTCATGGATGCGAATGGAATCGCCGCATCTGTGCTATCGCTCCCTGATTCGGCTGATCACGCGAAAGGACCTGAAGCGTGCCAACTCGCGAGGCGAATCAATGAACAACTGGCCGACATCGTCGCAAAACATCCCACGCGCTTCGGAGCGATGGCGACATTACCGGCGCTGGCGGCGACAGACGGTCTGCTCGAAGAGATGGCGTACGCACTCGATACGCTGAAGCTTGACGGCGTCGCGACCACGACAAGCATCGATGACGTCTACCTGGGCGATACGCGGTACAACCCATGGTTTGAGGAGATGAACCGCCGCGGCGTCACCTTGTTTGTCCACCCAGTCCCAGCCAAGGCATCTCGCTCCGTCGATCTCGGTATCGACGTATCGATTTTGGAGTTCATGTTCGACACCACCCGTATGCTCACCAATATGATCTTCAGTGGGGCCAAGAAGCGCTTCTCGAAGATCAATATCATCTCCACCCATGGCGGGGGAACGATTCCATATTTGATGACGCGTATCGAAACTCTAGAAAAGGTCTTCGGTCCTGGCAAGGGTCGCGCGCACCTGACTCCAGCGGAGATCCGCGAAGGTCTGGCCTCTTTCTACTACGACCTGACCGCGGCAACATCTCCCGCGCAGCTCTTCGCTCTACAGCAGATGGTGCCGGCCGCCCATCTAGTGATGGGCTTCGACCATCCGTTCATGCCGAACTGGACATTTCCACCTGCCATTCAGGATGTGCAGAGCTGGAACGAGTTCAGCGACGCGGACCTTTATTCCATCGCTCATCGGAATGCGGAGTCGCTTTATCCCGCTCTCGCCGGCCGCATGCACCAGTTCAAGGCCGCCTGAGAGGCCAATACAGGGTTTGGGTGCCACCTTTTCATTTGGGTATGCACTATTTGAAGGAGAACGTCAGCATGACCACACTCAGTTATAGCATCGCAGGGCCTGCTCTTCGGTCACCCGTCGAGGAGTGGCAACCTCATGGCAAACAGAGCGAGTCCACTACCGAGTGGTGGTACCTCACCGCAACAGTCCACGATACGGCGGGGAACCTCTATTTCCTTGCTTGGTGTCCCTTCCACTTCACCGGCGAGAAGACCAGTCCGGCATCCGCACACCTTCCGGCGGGCGACTACAGGTCCGAGTGGTCCTACAACGGCGACACCATGCACCTGACGGTCGCGTCCCCGGTCTTCGCTGCGATTCTCCAACGGCGCGCGGGTCAATCTGTACAACTTCGCCAACGGCTACCAGGTTGCGACTTATCAGAAAGCCGACGGCTCCTCACAATGGCTGGACTCTTTTCTTGTCCGCCAGAACGGCTACCTCAGGACGCCCGAGCGAGGAGTATGGCTGTCATGGGGCTGGAGCTACGAGTTCCCCGTCGAGGTAGAGGGTAGCCGTCACTACACGCTGGATCCGTTCAGCAAGCTCGATGTGTACGAGACACTGAATAATATCCTCTTCGAAGGTCCCTCTCGCCTCATCGATGACGACACAGGAGAGATGGTTGGAGTGGCGGTTACTGAGTCGATGGACGTTCGCATCATGCAGAATGCGCCGTATGCTGCCAACCAGCATTGACGGCTTCAAGAGTGCGCATGTTAGGTCGCTCCTGCTGTGACCGCGCGTCGAACCCTCAGCGTCAGTTGTTCACTTTCTTGGTCGCTGCGCGCAAGAGGGTATCGAGCTCCGCAACTGTGCATCGTATATCCGCGAGTGGATCCGGAGAGAACAAGGGCGCCAAACGGACGGATAGGAAAATGAGAAACGACCCAAGATGTCGAAGCTCACTGGACCAAAGAGATCAAAAGAAAGTTATGTCATGCCGAACCTAAGTGTGATTATCCCGGATTCCCTCGTGAGGATTCTAAATAATGCTGTTGCCCGCCGGGCTACTTCGCCCGACAGCCTTGTTACCGCGGCACTCAGCCAATATTTTCAAAACGGCCGCCATCGCGCCTATCAAATCTCCACATCTGTAGCCCTCGTGCAAGGAGTGTCTGAGGGAGCCGTGTCGTCACGGAAGTTGCTCGCCAACGGCGACTTCGGGCTGGGAACTTTTGAACATCTCGACGGGGAAATGGTGGTGCTTGACGGGATCATCTATCAAGT
>WNFR01009880.1_pt1 | contig 17099 bp, 16 predicted proteins | sample 5400221 | NCBI WGS metagenome assembly WNFR01 (sample SAMN13153357, study PRJNA577476) | soil metagenome | isolation source: 40 cm soil under Madrone tree | place: USA:California | collected 2016-06-14
TTCTGACGGACATCCTGGGCGACGAGGATCATCTCGGCGACATGGATTTCAAAGTGGCCGGCACGAAGGACGGCATCACTGCGCTGCAGATGGATATCAAGATCACCAGCATCACGCGCGAGATCATGAAGGTGGCGCTGGATCAGGCCCGCGACGGCCGCCTGCACATCTTGGGCGAGATGAACAAGGTGCTCTCCAAACCGCGCGAGAGCATGTCGGAATGGGCACCCACCATCATTACGCTGAAGATCGATCCGGAAAAGATCCGCGACGTAATCGGCAAGGGCGGCGCCGTGATCCGGCAGATCACCGAAGAGACCGGCACCTCGATCGATATCGAGAACGACGGCACGGTGAAGATCGCCTCGGTGCAGGGTGCCGCGGGCCGCGAAGCCCAGCGCCGCATCGAACTCATCACCGCCGATGTCGAGGTGGGCAGGGTGTATGAAGGCAAGGTCGCCCGATTGATGGACTTCGGCGCCTTCGTGACCATCCTTCCGGGGCGCGACGGCCTGGTTCACATCTCGCAGATCTCCGAAGAGCGCGTCGAGCGCGTCGGCGATAAATTGAAGGAAGGCGATGTGGTGCGCGTGAAGGTTCTCGAGGTGGATCGGCAGGGGCGCGTGAGGCTGTCAATGCGCAATGTCGACGCGGCGTAAGCGCCTCGAGGATTCGGGGTAAGCGGCCGGGAAGGCGTCGCCATGCCAGGTTCGGCGGCATCGGTTCAAATCCGAGGTCCACGCGTGAATGCTGCGTTATCCGGTGATCGCTACGCCTCCACGCCCTGCGCCGACTTCACTTCGTGTCGACGTGCTCGTCGCGGTCCTTATCGTCGCGGCTTCGAATCGCAGACAATGCCTTGAAGGAATCGTCCGCCGCCGTACGGATGCGCGGCGGACGGCTCTGCGGCTGCTGACTCATGATCTGTTTCAGGCTCTGTTCCAAGTGGCCGCTCACGAGGCTCTGCACACCGGTGCCATAGGCACGGATCACGCTGACCATGAAATCCTGAGTCAGGATGGGCTCAGCAAGATGCTCCTGCTCGGCAATCACCTGCAACAAGATACTGCGCGTAATGTCCGCGTTGTTCTTCTTGTCGACGACGACGAACTCGATCCTTTCGACGACCAACCGCCTGACATCGACCAGCGTTATATACCGGCTTTCAACCGTGTCATAGAGTCGACGATTCGGATATTTTTTTATCACTCGCGGTTCGCTCATAGGGCTCCTCGCTCGTGTTGGCCGACGCGCCGCCGGAAGATGCCGGTTCGTGCCTGACCACGCGTGACCAATCCTTAGTTACGGATCAAGGATAGCGCAATGCAGCGCCAAGGCAAATCGGCATTTTTTTCCATGTATTTCAGCCTCTTACGCGCATATTTAGCCGTTTCGGCACCTTTTGGATGTTCCATTGCCCGATCGCCCAGGCCCAGGCCTCCCTGAGGCTCCCCGCCGCCAGGGAATCGGGCGGCGCCAGCCCCAGCATGGAGAAGACCGCCACCAGCTGCGGCAGGGCCGAATCGGCATCCGCTCGCACGCCGCGGCGCGACTTCGCGAGCTTGGTGTCATCGGGTTCGGTGAGCACCGGGACGTGCGCATAGGCCGGCAGGGGCAGCCCCAGAAGCCCTTGCAAATAGATTTGGCGCGGCGTGTTGTCCAGGAGGTCGGCCCCGCGGAGGACATGAGTCACCCCCTGTGCCGCATCGTCCACGACCACCGCCAATAGGTAGGCGAATATGCGATCGCGCCGCTTGAGAATCACATCGCCCACGGTGGCGGCGAGGTCTTGGCGGTAGCTACCCTGGATGCGATCGCGGAACAGGATGAAACCCTGCTCGACGCGGAGGCGGGTGGCTGTCGGTACCGTCGAAGCCGCCGGTCGCATGCGGCAGGTACCGGGGTAGCGGCTCTCCTCCGCAAGGTGCGAGCGGCTGCAGGAACACTGGAAGGTCAAGTTGCGGGCCTCGAGAGATTGCAAGGCATCGGCATAGAGTTGGGTGCGATCGCGCTGGCGGATGATCTTACCGTCCCACTCGAAGCCGAACGCCTCCAGGGTTCGCAGGATACCGTCCGCTGAACCTGCAACCTCGCGCGGCCGATCGAGGTCCTCGATCCGGAGCAGCCAGAGTCCGCCGTGCGCCCGCGCGTCGAGGAAGCTCGCCGCCGCCGTATAGAGGGAGCCCAAATGCAGGTCGCCCGACGGCGTCGGGGCAAAGCGCCCCACATAGGAGCCTGCGGGCGTCCCGACAGGCTCCGCAGGCTGCGCTCTATCGGTAGCGGTCGTCGCGGTCGCCGTATTGCTTTTCGCGGCGTTCGCGCCGCTCCTGGGCTTCCACCGACAGCGTCGCGACGGGCCGGGCTTCCAAGCGCTTGATGCCGATTTCCTCGCCGGTCTCGAGGCAGTAGCCGTACGATCCATCTTCGATGCGCTTCAAAGCCTCGTCTATTTTCCGGATCAGCTTGCGCTCGCGATCACGCGTACGCAGCTCGAGGCTGAACTCCTCTTCCTGAGTGGCTCTGTCGTTCGGGTCGGGGAAGTTGGCTGCCTCATCCTTCATGTGCAGCACGGTGCGGTCCACCTCGACCATCAGATCCCGTTTCCAGCTCTGCAATATCCGGGCGAAATGCTCCAGCTGTTCCTTGTTCATGTACTGCTCGCCGCGGCGGGCGATGTACGGTTTTACATTGCGCGGGCCCGCCAACAAACTGGCGGAGACGGCGGATTCCCCGTCGTTGTCCTCATCGTTCAGAGGCACGCGAGTCACCACGAGCGGACGGGTGTCGAATTTGATCGGCGCGACCTTGTCATTGCTTGCTTTGAGTGCTTCCGGTTTTGCAGGAGGTATTTTCGCGGTCGCCGGTTTGACGGTTACGGTCTTTGCGATCACGGGTTTGGAGGCTGGTTTGTTGGGTTTCACTGGTACCTTCGATATAGAACGCGGTGGCGTCGTGGGTTTGAGGGGAGGTCGGATCACCTTCTTGGGGGCGACTGCTTTGTGAGTCGCTTTCTTAGGTGCCGCCTTACCTGGCCGCTTAGCCGCTTTATTGGGTTTCTTCGAGGGCATTTGAAGTCTCCGCCTCATAACGAAAGAGCGCGCGATTATACCGACGCATTCATGCGTGTACAGGCCACTGAGGCAACATATTCTGGTAATCTAAGCCTATGATTGAAAAGCAAAACCCCGGGCTATGGGGTGGGGAGGGTGCGGACCCCGCGCGCCTCTGGCGCCAGGACCCTAGGGAAGGGTAACGGGGGGGGCGGCGGTCCAGCCGGAAAGCCGGTGTTCTGCCACCACTGTCGTATAAATGCCGCCCCGTACGTTGAATTCCGCCAAAAGACGCATGAATCGCGGCGCGGTCGCCGCCACGAGGTCGCCCAGGATTTCGTTGGTCACCGCCTCGTGAAATGCACCCCGGCTGCGGAAGGACCAAATGTAGAGTTTCAAGGACTTGAGTTCTACGCAGCGCTGATCGGGAACGTATTCCAGCTTGAGCGTGGCGAAGTCCGGTTGTCCCGTTTTCGGACACAGGCAGCTAAACTCCGGGATGGTCATGCGGATGGTGTAATCCCGCTCGGGCGTCGGGTTCATAAAAGTTTCCAGGCGGGCGCTGGGTTCGGTCATGGTCGGGGCTCGGGCGGCATCGTCGGGGGTTTACGAAAGTGACGTTTACTTTACACTACGCGCCTCATTGACGGCCACGCAGCAGGCGCATCTTCAGCCAGACAGGCTCCTAAGGTTCACCGAAAATAATGCGCTTAACGAAACTCAAGATTGCCGGCTTCAAGTCCTTCGTCGACCCGACCACCGTGACTTTTCCGAGCAGCCTGACCGGGGTCGTGGGCCCGAATGGATGCGGAAAGTCCAACATCATCGACGCGGTGCGCTGGGTGATGGGCGAGATTTCGGCGAAGCATTTGCGCGGCGAATCCATGGCCGACGTCATTTTCAACGGTTCGGCCGCGCGCAAGCCCTTGGGCGCTGCGTCGGTCGAACTGGTGTTCGACAATTCGGACGGCAAGATCGGGGGAGAGTACGCGGCGTACAACGAGGTCGCCCTGCGCCGCGCCGTGAGCCGCGACGGCACGTCCGACTACTTCATCAACGGCATCAAAGTGCGCCGCAAGGACATCACGCAGCTGTTCCTGGGCACAGGTTTGGGCACGCGCAGCTACGCCATCATCGAGCAGGGCATGATCTCCCGCGTGATCGAGGCGCGGCCGGACGATCTGCGCGCATTCTTGGAGGAGGCTGCGGGCATCTCGCGCTACAAGGAGCGGCGCCGGGAAACCGAGATCCGGATCGGGCATACCCGCGAAAATCTGGAGCGGTTGAACGACCTGCGTGAAGAGGTGGAGAAGCAGATTCGCCACTTGCAGCGCCAGGCCGCGACGGCGCGGCGCTACCAGGCCCTGAAGGAAGAGGAGCGCAAGCTGCAGGCAGAGTTGCTGGCCCTGCGCATGCAGAGCTTGGACGCCGAGGCGGGAGTGCGCGATGCCGCGGTATCGAGCTGCGAGACCGCGCTGCATGCCGTGCTCGCCGATCTGCGGGAAGCCGAAGCGGACATCGAGCGCATTCGCGCCGAGCAGCAGTCGAAGGCGGACGCCCTCGGCGCCATTCAGACCCGATTCTATGGGGCGGGCGCCGAAGTCACGCGGATCGAACAAGGCATCCAGTTCACCCGCGAGCTGCGCCAGCGGCAGCGCTCGGACCTGGAACAGGCCGAGGCCCAGGTCACGGACCTGGGTCAGGTTCTGCAGCGCGACCGCAGCCAGCTCGAAGCGCTGTCGCAGGAACTGGCGAACATGGTGCCCGGTCTCGACGCGGCGCACGCCGAGGAACTTCGTACCTCGCGGGCACTGGAAAGTCACGAGCAGGCGCTGGCGGCCTGGCAGCAGACCTGGGATGCGCATGCCCAGGCCGTCGCGCTCGGCCAGCGCGAGACGGGAGTCGAACGCGCGCGCATCGAGCAGTTGGAGAGTCAGCAGCGGCACCTGCTGCTGCAGCAGGAGCGCCAGGAGAGCGAGCGCTCGGCGCTCGCCGAAATGCAGCCGGCGGTCGCGTTGGAAACTCTGGAGGACCGTGCGGCGTCGGCCCGCGACGCGGGTCAGAGAGCGGCGGCCGAGCTGCAGGAACTACTGCGGGAGATCTCGGTCACGCGGGATCGCGAACGGGTGGAGTCGCAGGCGCAGAACGCGCTGCGTACGCGCTGGCAAGAGGCGCTGGGCTCGCAGGTGTCGACGGAGGCCTTGCAAACGGCGGCGCTCGGCAAGGCTTCCGGCAAGGTCACCGAGTGGCTGAAGGCGAAGTCGCTCGACCGCCAGCCGCGCGTCGCTCAGCAGCTGCGCGTCGATCGCGGCTGGGAGCGTGCCGTTGAAACCGTGCTGGGATCATACCTCGAAGCGGTGTGCGTGGACGGTCTGGACAGCGTCACCGATCTCTTGGCGAGCTTCGACGGCGGCCATTTGGCCGTCGTGAGCATGAGCGGGGCGGCCGCCGTCCCCGGCGCCTCGACCTCGCTGCAGGCGAAGGTGCAGGGCGCCAGCGTACTCCGTTCGATGCTGTCGTCGGTGCATACCGCCGAGACCTTGAACGAGGCTCTGGAACTCCGAAGCCGCTTCGGCGCGGGCGAGTCGGTGGTCACGCGCGATGGAATATGGCTGGGATCGGATTGGCTGCGCCTGTCGCGCGATGCGGATCCGCGCACCGGCGTGATCGAGCGCGAAGAGACTTTGCGCGGGCTCCGCGCGCAGGTGACCGGACTCGCGGACGAGGTGAAGGAACTCGAACGCCGGCTGGAGCTCACCCGTGAACGCGCGCGGGAGCACGAAGATCGCCGTGACCGCCTTCAAGCGGAGGTGAATCGGCTGCATCGCGAGCACGTCGATCGGCGCGCGGAGCTGGATTCGGCCAAGGCACGCAGCGCCGATGCGGCGCAGCGCATGACCCAGCTCGAGACCGGGCTCGCCGACATACGCAGCGAGCTCGATCGCACGGGGACGGATCTGCGCGCGGCGCGCGGCCGAATGGAAGAGGCCATCGACAAATTGGCCGCCCTCGAGCCGCAGCGCGCCACGCTCGAACAGGAACGCGAGGCGCTGCGGTCGGACGCGGGCATTGCCCGCGCGGCCGCGCAATCGGCGCAGCAACTCGCACGGGAATTGGCGCTGCAAGTGGAGTCCCGGCGCTCCTCGCACAGCTCCCTGACCATGACGCTGTCGCGAATCGAGAAGCAGCTGGAAGGATTGGAAGCACGGCGCAACGAACTCGCGGGCCAGCTGTCGGACGGCGAGGCGCCGCTCGCCGCGGCGCAGACCCAGCTCGAGGGGTCGCTGCGGATACGCGCGGAAATCGAGGGGGAGCTGCAGGCCGCGAGGGCTGCGAGCGATGAGCTGGATGCCCGGCTTCGCGACCGTGATGCCGTGCGCCTCGCCGTCGAGCAGCGTGTGGAAAGCGCACGATCCGGCCTCGACGAGGCGCGATTGGCCGCGCAGCAGGTGCGCGTGCGCCGCGAGAGCGTTGCCGAGCAGCTCGCGGCGACGCATTTCGAGCTCGCCGCGCTGTTGGCGCAACTCGCTCAGGGCGCCACGATCGGAGGCTGGGAGTCGCAGCTGGAGGAGACGCGAGGCAAGATCGAGCGCCTGGGTCAGGTCAATCTTGCGGCCATCGGCGAGTTCAAGGAGCAATCCGAACGCAAGGAGTATCTGGACCGGCAGTGCAAGGATCTCACGGATGCCCTGGAAACCCTCGAGTCGGCGATGCGCAAGATCGATCGGGAGACGCGCACCCGGTTCCAGGATACGTTCGACAAGGTGAACGCCGGTCTCAAGGAGAAATTCCCGCGCCTGTTCGGAGGCGGCCACGCATACCTGGAACTCACGGGCGAAGAGGGCGCTGCGGCCGGCGTGTCCGTCATGGCGCGCCCGCCGGGGAAGCGCAACAGCACCATCAGCCAGCTCTCGGGCGGCGAGAAGGCACTCACCGCGGTCGCCTTGGTGTTCGCCATATTCGATTTGAATCCGGCACCGTTCTGCCTGCTGGACGAGGTGGATGCGCCGCTGGACGAGAACAATGTCGGCCGCTTCTGCGACATCGTGCGCGACATGTCGCGCAATGTGCAGTTCATCTTCATCACGCACAACAAGAGCACGATGGAACTGGCATCGCAATTGGTGGGCGTCACCATGAACGAACCGGGCGTGTCGAGGCTGGTGGCGGTGGACGTCGACGAGGCCGTGCGCATGGCGGCGATGTAGAGGCAAGCGAGTGGGCGCCGAGCTACGCTGGATATTGCTGGGCTTGAGCTTGCCGCTGCTCATCGGCATTTGGTGGTGGACCGCGCGCCGCGCCGGCCGAATTCCAGGCAACTCGGAGCTCCGCGAGCCGACGCCTTCCGCCGATATCCCGCGGCATGCCGATTCGGGCGACGGCTTGCCGCCCGAAACCGAATCGGAGGCGCAGCCGCGGGACTGGGGCGTTCCGCCCTTCGAGCCTCTCAACATCCGCACCGCCGATTTCGATCATATACCGGTATTGGATGACCCGATGATGGTCAGTACCGAACCCGTGCCCTCCCCGGCGCCGGTACGCGCAGCCGCACCCGAGCCGGCACCCATCGCCGGGCCGATGCGCGCAACCGCGCCCCCCGTACCCACACCCGGGTCGATACGGGCAACTGCGCCCGCGCGCGCGTCCACGCCGCCGCCTCCGATGCGTCCGATGTTCACCACGGGACCGGTTTCCGAACCGGGCGACGGAGCCGCCGCTCCGGCGCCTCAGGCGCATGCCGACGGCCGCAGCCTGTTTTGCGTGGCCAGCCTCATCGAGCCCGGAACTTTCGACGTTGCCGAGATGGCGGATCAAGAGTATCGGGGCGTCACCTTGTTCGCGGTGTTGCCGGGTCCGATCCTGCCCCTCGATACCATGGATGAGCTGCTGGGCACCGCGCGAGGCTTGGCAGAGGAATTGTCGGGGATGGTGCAGGACTCGAAAGGCATGCCCTTGTCACCGCAGCGCGCGGCGGCTCTGCGCGAGGACATCGCACGTTTTCAAGCCTCGCTGCCCGGGACTTGATGCAGGATGTGCGCTCAGAAGGCGGCGGGTCCGGCGAACGCCGCAGCGGCTAAGACTGCGGCGCGGGCCGCGGAACTGCGCGGTTTGCTGGACCGATACAACTACCGCTACCACGCGCTCGATGATCCGGAAGTTCCGGACGCCGAATACGACCGGCTCATGCTCGAGCTTCGCGCGCTCGAGACCGAGTATCCTCGATTACTGACCGCGGATTCGCCGACTCAGCGCGTGGGCGCAACCCCCGTCGCCGCCTTCGGCACGGTGAAACACCGGGTCGCCATGCTGTCCCTGGACAACGCGTTCAGCGACGACGATGTGCACGATTTCGATCGCCGTGTCCGCGAGCGGCTCGACGGCCGCGGACCCATTCGCTACTCGGCTGAACCGAAACTGGACGGCTTGGCCATCAGCGCACGCTATGAGAACGGTGTGTACGTGCAGGGTGCGACGCGCGGCGACGGCGAGACCGGCGAGGACATCACGCAGAACCTCAAGACCGTCAAGGCGCTGCCCATGAAACTGCGCGCCGATCGACCGCCGCCGGTGCTCGAGGTCCGCGGGGAGGTATTCATGCCGCTGGCCGGCTTCGAGCGCTTCAACCAGGAAGCGATTGCGCGCGGCGAGAAGGCTTTGGTCAACCCGCGTAATGCGGCGGCGGGAAGCCTGCGACAGCTCGATCCCCGAATGACGGCGGCGCGTCCGCTCGACTTGTTCATCTACGGGCTTGGAATCGTGGAGGGCGGCGATTTACCTGCCCGGCACAGCGCGATTTTGCAGACATTGCGCCACTGGGGCTTCAAGATCTGTCCGCAGTCCCGCGTCGTGGAAGGCGCCGAGGGCTGTCTGGATTACTACCGCGAGACGGGGGTGCTGCGCCCGAAGCTGCCGTACCAGATCGACGGCGTGGTGTACAAAGTCGACGATCTGGATCTGCAGCGGCAGCTGGGATTCGTTTCGCGGGCGCCGCGTTGGGCGGTGGCGCACAAGTTTCCGGCCGAAGAGGCCCTGACCACGGTGCGCGACATCGAGTTTCAGGTCGGCCGCACCGGCGCGCTGACCCCGGTGGCGCGGCTCGAACCGGTGTTCGTCGGCGGCGTCACCGTCAGCAATGCAACCCTGCACAACATGGATGAATTGACCCGCAAGGACGTGCGAGTGGGAGATATGGTGGTGATCCGCCGCGCCGGCGATGTGATTCCGGAAGTGGTGAGCGTGCTGCCGGAACGCAGGGTCGCGGGCGCGGTGCCGGTGGCGCTGCCCAGCGTGTGCCCGGTGTGCGGATCGCCGGTGGTGCGCGAGGCCGATCAGGCGGTCGCACGGTGCACCGGAGGACGGACATGCGCGGCGCAGCGCAAGGAGGAGATCAAGCATTTTGCCTCGCGCCGCGCCCTGGACATTCAGGGACTGGGCGACAAGCTCGTCGAACAGCTGGTGGACCGCGATTGGGTGCGGACGCCCGCGGATCTGTTCGATCTGCAAGCGGAGCAGCTCGCGACGCTCGAGCGCATGGGGGACAAGTCGGCGCAGAAATTGCAGTCCGCGATTCTGGCGTCCAAGCACACGACCTTGCCGCGCTTTCTGTACGCCCTCGGCATACGCGATGTGGGCGAGGCCACCGCGCTCGGGCTCGCGCAGTATTTCGGCGACATCGCGGCGGTGCGCCGAGCCGGAGACGACGAGATCCAGCGGGTGCCGGACGTGGGTCCGGTGGTCGCAAAGAACGTGGCCGCCTATTTCCACGATGCCGACAATGCAGCCATCCTCGATAGGCTGCTCGCCGCCGGGCTCACGTGGCCGGCCCCGCGGCCCATTGATGCTCAAACGGAGCTGACGGGAAAGACCTTCGTGCTGACCGGCACGCTGCAGGCGATGACGCGGGAGGCCGCGGAAGAGGCCATCGTGCAGCTCGGCGGCAAGGTGAGCGGCAGCGTGTCGAAGAAGACGCAGTACGTGGTGGCGGGGGCGGACGCGGGCTCAAAGCTCAAGAAAGCCCAGCAGCTGGGAATCGCGGTGCTCGACGAAGCCGCGTTTCTAAAGCTGCTGAAGAAGAAATAGCGATTGCGGAGGCAGGATGTCGAAGCAGACGCCCGAAGGGCGCGGGCCCAGGATGGGCCCGCGTCAATCAAAGCTTCTTTTCGATCTTTGCGGTTTTCTTCAGGGCTTCGATATAGTCCTGGAATTTCTTCTGCATGATGCCGTTGGTCAGCTGAGGCTTCATCTGGTCGAACGGCGCGTCGCGCGTGTCCGCGAGCTTGATGATGTGCCAGCCATACTGGGTCTGCACGGGGTCGGTCGTGAATTCGCCCTTCTTCAGACCCTTGACGGCATCGCCGAAGGGTTTGACCATGCGCGCCGTCGTGAACCATCCGAGATCGCCGCCATTCGCCTTCGAATTGTCGGTGGATTCGGCCTTCGCGACGTCTTCGAACTTGGCTCCCCCCTTGATCTTCTTGATGAGTTGATCGGCCTTTTCCTTGGTCGGCACCAGGATGTGCGAAGCATGATACTCCGTCTTGTCCGCGGCGGCGTCGTACGCGGCATGCAGGTCTTGTTCCGAGGGTTCGTTGATCTTCACGTACTTCTGCGCGGCGGCGTCCGCCAGAATCTGCGTACGCAGGAGAGCGACACGCGTGGCGACTTCCGGATCCTTGTCCAATCCGTCCTTCTCGGCCTGAGCCGCGATGAGCTGCATGTTGATCATCTGATCGAGGACTTGATTCTTCTCATCCGCGGTAACGTCGCTCACCGGCTTGCCGCGCAGCAGACCCTTCAGGTAATCGTCGTAGGCTTCGCGGGAAATGGGCGTGCCGTCGACGACGGCGACCGGCGGAGTGGCCGGCTTGTCGGTGGCCGCGGGCGCCGCTGCCTGCTGTCCCTTGCCGCAGGCCGCCAGCAGTAGGGTGATCGCTGCCACGGTGGACACGCGGGTCCACTGTGTACTGAGAAATTGAGTCATTTGGGTCCTCTATACACAAAAAAAGGCGGCTATGGCCGACATGGCCTACGCGCCCGGGGGCGGCAGTTTAGCCTTTACCGCAGCATCTCTCCAATTATCGATGCGATTTTGACATCTCCGCCGGGGGCGAGGCGACGATCGCCAACGCGTGGATGTCGGTCTTCAACAGGTCGTCGACCGCGGCGTACACCAGCCGGTGGCGCGCCACGGGGGATATGCCGCGGAACGCCTCGGCCACTATGGTTACGCGGAAATGGCTGTGGCCGCCGGCAGCCCCCGCGTGACCCGCGTGCAAGTGACTCTCGTCCTCGATGGCCAGCACTGTCGGCGCAAAACGGCTCTCGAGGCGCTGCCGCAGGCGCTGTTCGCGGCTGTAGGCTGGTTGGCTCATGCGCTCCAGGCTAACCCTGGTCCGACTGCGCGGTCTTGGTCTTGCCGCTCAGCCACAGGACCTGCGGCATCATGAAAATCAGCATGGCCACCGTGATGCCGAACACCTTGAAATTGACCCAGATGCTCTCGTCAAAGTTCCACGCCACGTAGATATTCGCCGCCGCCAGGAGGGCGAGCCAGCCCACCCACAGGGAATTGATCAGCAGCCAAGTGCGCGGCGGGACGGGCAGAGGCTCATTGAACACCGCCTCGAGCAGGCGCCGCGCGAGAGGCTGCTTGCCGATGAACATACTGCCGAGAAAAGCCGCGGCTGCCAGCGCGAGCAGCACGGTGGGCTTCCACTGGATGAAACGGCGATCGTGCAGTAGCAAAGTCGCGGAGCCTAGCACGAGCACCACCGCCACGGTGATGATGTGCATGGTCCTGAATTCCCCGGTGCGCAGCCGGTGCACCGTGAGCTGCAGGACACAGGCGATCATCAGCGCCGCCGTGGCCCAGTAGATGCCCAGGAGCTTGAAACCGACGAAGAATACGATCAGAGGCAACCATTCGAGTAACTGATTCATCCGCGTATCATAGCCGACGACATGAGCATCTACCTGCAACTGCATCCGGTGTCCCCGCAGCGGCGCTTCATACGCCAGGCCGTCGAGGTTCTGCGCGGCGGAGGGGTGATCGTGTATCCCACCGATTCCTGCTACGCGCTCGGCTGCCACATCGGGGACAAGGCGGCTCTGGAGCGCATCCGCGACATTCGTCAGACGGATCGGGAGCATCATTTCACCCTGGTATGCCGCGATCTCGCCGAGGTCGGCAAGTATGCAATGGTCGACAATTGGCAGTACCGGTTGTTGCGTGCGCACACGCCCGGCCCGTACACCTTTCTGCTCAAGGCCTCGCGCGAGACACCGCGGCGCTTGAAGCACGAAAGGCGTGGCACGATCGGGCTGCGCGTTCCGGATCATCCCGTGACCGCCATGCTGCTGGGCGAACTGGGTGAGCCCATCATGAGTTCGACATTGCTGCTGCCGGGCGAGGAACTGCCGCGCACCGATGCCAAAGAGATCTACGAGAAGCTCGAACACGTCATCGATCTAGTCCTCGACGGCGGCAATTGCGGGCTCATCCCGACGTCGGTCATCGATCTGTCGACCGACCGCGCCATCGTCACGCGCGTAGGCCGCGGTGACGTAAGCCCCTTTGCAGACTCAGCAACCGTATAATGCCGGCGCAATGCGGGCAATAAAGCTTGCATTTAGCTCAAGTAACGAGTGTAAGCATTGGATTTATTTGCGTTTCTTTATAAGATCTCCATCTGGGCAATCCCGATACTATCTGCGATCACCCTGCACGAAGTGGCGCATGGCTGGATGGCCAGATACTTCGGCGACCGCACCGCTGAGATGCTCGGACGTCTGAGTTTGAACCCGCTGCGCCATATCGATCCCATCGGTACCGTAGTGGTTCCCGGCCTCCTGCTTGCCGTCGGCGGTCCGTTGTTCGGCTGGGCGAAGCCGGTGCCCGTGGCGACGAGCGGGCTGCGCAATCCGCGCCGAGCGATGGTTCTGGTGGCGCTTGCCGGCCCGGCGGCGAATTTCTTCATGGCGGCGGTGTGGTGCGCGGTGCTGGGAGCGATAGTTCGGGTCAACGGCAACGGCACCTTGGACGGTTGGATCGCAAGCATGGCGCAGGCGGGCATCTGGATGAACGTGGGTCTTGCAGTGTTCAATTTGTTGCCCATTCCGCCGCTCGACGGCGGGCGGGTGCTCACCGGGCTGCTGCCGCCTCGCCTGAGCGCTCCCCTGGAGAAAATCGAGCCGGTCGGTCTCTTCGTCGTACTGGGATTGTCCGTATTCGGCTTGTTGGGGTGGCTATTCGTCCCCGCGTACCGGGTCATGGGACATGTCATTGCAGCCTTGATGGGGGACGCTGCATGAGCGGCCCCATACAAAATCGGCGCGTGCTGTCCGGCATGCGCCCCACGGGTCTTCTGCATCTCGGCAATTACCACGGTGCGCTCAAGAATTGGATCGAACTGCAGTACCAATACGAATGCTTTTTCTTCATCGCCGACTGGCATGCGCTCACCACCGGCTATGAGGACACCTCGAAGCTCGAGGAGTACGTCTGGACCATGGCCGTCGACTGGCTGGCGGCGGGCCTCAATCCCGGGGTCGCCACGCTGTTCATTCAATCGAAAGTGCCGGAGCATGCGGAACTGCACCTGCTGCTCTCGATGATCACACCCTTGGGATGGCTGGAGCGGGTCCCCTCCTTCAAGGATCAGCAAACGCAGATTGCCGATCGCGATTTGAGCACGTACGGCTTTCTGGGCTACCCCTTGCTGCAATCCGCGGACATTTTGCTTTACCGCTCCCAATACGTGCCGGTGGGCGAGGACCAGATCGCGCACGTCGAAATCACCCGCGAGGTGGCTCGGCGGTTCAATCACATCTACGGCCGCGAGCCGGAGTTCGAACAGAAGGCCGAGAAAGCCATCAAGAGCCTGGGATCGCGCAACTCCGCCATGTACCGGACTCTGCGCAAGGAGTTTCAGGAAAAGGGCAACGCAGATGCTCTGGCCAAGGCGCGCGCGCTGGTCGAATCGAACGCCCGGCTGACCGTCGCCGACCGTGATCGCTTGTTCGGATTTCTCGAAGGAACCGGCATCGCCATTTTACCCGAGCCGGAGGTGCTGCTCACCGCAACACCCAAGGTGCCGGGGCTGGACGGACGCAAGATGTCGAAGTCCTACAACAACACGATTGGATTGCGCGAGGACCCGGATTCGATCGCCAAGAAGCTCAAGGCCATGCAAACCGATCCGGCGCGCGTGCGGCGCACCGATCCGGGCGACCCCGACAAATGTCCGGTGTGGGATCTGCACAAGGTGTATTCAAACGCCGACACTCAAGCGTGGGTGCAGGCGGGTTGCCGCAGCGCGGGTATCGGCTGCCTGGAATGCAAGGCGCCGCTGATCGAAAAGATCATCGAGGAGGTGAGCGCGATCTCGAAACGGGCGCAAGAGTTCGAAGAGAATCCCGAACTGGTACGCGGTATCATCGCCGAGGGGTGCGAGCGCGCGCGGGGAGCGGCGCGCGACACGCTGGACGCGGTCCGTCAAGCCTTGGGCCTGGATTACCGATGAAACCTGAATTGACGCTCGTGCAGAACGCTGCGGCGACGCCACCGGTCCCCGAGCAGAAGCCTGCGCAGAGTGAAATGCCGTTTGCGGTGGTGGAGGGTCAGCCCGTTACCGAGTTGCCGCGAGACTTGTACATCCCGCCGCAGGCACTCGAGGTGTTTCTCGAGGCCTTCGAAGGACCGCTCGACATGCTGCTGTACCTGATACGGCGGCAGAATCTGGATATTCTCGACATTCCGATCGCCGAGATCACGCGCCAGTACATGCGCTACATCGAGCTGATGCAGGTGCTGCAATTGGAATTGGCGGGCGAGTACCTGTTGATGGCGGCAACCCTCGCGGAAGTGAAATCGCGCATGCTCCTGCCGCGCATGGGCAATGTTGAGTCCGCGGAAGAAGCGGATCCCCGTGCCGAGCTCGTGCGCCGCCTGCAGGAATACGAGCGCTTCAAGCGTGCGGCCGAGGGAATCGACCGCATGCCGCGGCTGGAGCGCGATACCTGGGTCGCATCGGCGGATCTCGTGGACCGTAAGATCGTGCGCCTGCCGCCCCAGGTCACCTTGCAGGAAATGCTGGTCGCCTTTCAAGATGTGCTGTCGCGCAGCGACATGTTCGCCCATCACCACGTACAGCGCGAGCCTCTGTCGGTTCGGCAGCGCATGACCGACGTGTTGGCGTCGCTGACGGCGAACGCGTTCGTGGATTTCGTGCGGTTGTTCCGCGCCGAGGAAGGCCGCCGCGGAGTCACGGTCACCTTCGTCGCCGTGCTGGAGCTGCTGCGGGAGGGATTGATCGAGATAGCGCAGGCGGAAGCCTATGCGCCGCTGCACGTGCGCCTGGGCAATCCGGCCCGGCACTTGAGACTGGTGGCCGACGATGCCGCCAATGAAACCCAAATGAGTACCCAATGAACGATCACTACGTGAAGAACGTGATAGAAGCGGCGCTGCTCGCCGCCGGCCGGCCGCTGACGATGGATGAGCTGGTGAACGTATTCGACGAGCGTGATGGGTCCAACGCGGAGGAAGTGCGCGGCGCCATTGCGGCGCTGACGGAGGACTACGAGACTCGAGGGTTGGAATTGATCGAGGTGGCGAGCGGCTATCGCATTCAAATCAGGGCCGCCGTGGCGCAGCCGGTGTCGCGGCTGTGGCAGGAGCGGCCCGCCAAGTATTCCCGCGCTCTTTTGGAAACCCTGGCCTTGGTCGCCTATCGACAGCCGATCACTCGCGGCGAAATCGAGCAAATCCGGGGCGTGGCCGTCAACCCCAACATCGTCAAGACGCTGCTCGAGCGCAGCTGGATCCGCGTGGTCGGCCACCGCGACGTCCCGGGTAAGCCGGAACTGCTGGGCACGACCCGGGAGTTTCTCGATTATTTCAGCCTGAAGAAACTCGATGACCTGCCGACCCTGGCGCAGCTCAAGGAACTCGAGGACCTGCGGGTGCAGTTGACTCTGCCGGGCGCGGATCCGCAGGTGGCGGTCACCACCGACGCTGATGCCAACGCTGAGGACGACTCCGACGGAACGCCGGAGACTTCAGGCGACGATGACGATCAGGAGTCGGTCAGTGCGGCGGGATCGGACGGCGGGCAGGATGAGGACGGCGCCGCGCCGCAGCCGCATGGTTTGGTCGCAAGCGGCGCGCAAGACGACCCGAATTGATGCGCCCCCGGCTGCCCCGCAAGCAATTACCGCCGCGAAAGGACCAGCCGCCGACGGAGCGAGTGCAAAAGCTGCTGTCGGCGGCGGGAGTCGGTTCGCGCCGCGAAGTGGAACGCTGGATTCGCGAGGGACGCCTGCAAGTCAACGGCGAAGTGCCGGCCCTGGGCGCCAAGCTCGCTCCCCGCGACCGCATCACGCTCGACGGCCGGCCGGTCAGACTGCATGCGCCGGCCGTCAAGGAATTGCACGTGCTGCTGTTTCATCGCTCGCCGGGCGAGACGCTGGATCTCAAGGGCGCCACGTCGCGCGCGGCGGAACATCTGAACTTGCCACGCTCCCCGGGCCGGTGGCTGGCGATCCAGCCCATGCCGCCGGTCGACGGCGGTCTGGAAATTCTCACCGACGATGGATCCTGGGCGCACCGGGTATCCCGGGGCGTGCACGCGCTCACCGTGGACTACGTGCTCAGAATGCGCGGGCCGCTCAATGACGGGCTGGTTGAGGAATTTCGCGCCGCCACGGACTGCGAAGGCGAGGCGATGAGCATTCTCGGCGCGGACGCGCAGTACGGCGAAGGATTCAATCATTGGCTCAATGTCACGGTGCGCGCCACGCGCTCCGCCCAGGTGCGGCACTGGTGGGCGGCCCGCGGCATCATCGTGAGCCGCTTGATGCGCGTGCGATTCGGGCCGGTGCATCTGTCGCGCGAGCTGCCGCGGGGGCACTCGCGCGCCATGCTGCCGAGCGAGCGCAACGCGCTCATCAACGAGATCGATGCGGCGAAATCAGCCTATGAGACCGAGGCGAAAGTAACAGCGTCGTAGCCGAAATGTACGATCAGCTTTCTCGTGCGCGGAGGCCGGA
>WNFR01008060.1_pt1 | contig 17093 bp, 16 predicted proteins | sample 5400221 | NCBI WGS metagenome assembly WNFR01 (sample SAMN13153357, study PRJNA577476) | soil metagenome | isolation source: 40 cm soil under Madrone tree | place: USA:California | collected 2016-06-14
CTCGAGGCCGCTGAGCAGTCTATGCGCGAAAACGGACGCTTCGTTCCAGTTTAAAAGCGCACATGTTTAACCAAGTTTAACATGTTTCGTGGCGGCCCATGTGGTTTCACGCATAGAACAAAATGTTTCACGTGAAACATTTTGACTATTTTAGGAATACCAAAAAGTGACCGAATCGACTAAAACAACCGAAATTTCAGTTCCATTGCTTGACCTTCAGGCGCAATATGCGCCGCTCAGGGCGGATCTCCTCGCCGCCGTCGAACGCGTAATGGACTCGCAGCATTTCATTCTGGGGCAGGAAGTTAAGGCGCTCGAAGACGAAACAGCCTCCTACTGCGGCACCACGCATGCCATCGGCTGCGCATCCGGGTCCGACGCATTACTTCTGGCGCTAATGGCGCTCGGTGTTAAGGCAGGGGACGAAGTCATCACCACCCCGTACAGTTTTTTTGCCACTGCCGGTTCAATTGCGCGCCTCGGCGCTACTCCGGTATTTGTGGATATTCAAGCTGATACCTATAACCTCAACCCGGATCTTCTTGCCGCGGCGATAACAGATAAAACGCGAGTAATTATGCCTGTGCATCTATATGGCCAGTGCGCCGACATGGATGCGATTTCGGCTATTGCGGAACAGGCGGGCATCCCAATTGTCGAGGACGCGGCGCAGGCGATTGGTGCGGAAGATCGCGGGCGCCGGGCCGGTTCCATGAGTGCGGTTGGCTGTTTCAGTTATTACCCATCGAAGAACCTGGGCGGACTTGGGGACGGTGGCATGATGTCTACAAGCGATGACACTATTGCGCACAAACTGAGAATTTTGCGAGTTCACGGCGCTGAAACCAAGTATCGTCATAGTGCTGTTGGCATCAACAGCAGGCTTGATGCGATTCAGGCCGCTGCACTACGGGTAAAATTCCCCAGGCTGGACAACTGGTCGGCCAAACGTCAGTCGAACGCGTTACGGTACTTCGACCTCTTCAAGGAAATGGAACTGTCGCACCTCGTGACGGTTCCATTTGTTCGTCCTGACGTGCGACATATCTTTAATCAGTTTGTGATCCGCGTGGATGCCGCAAAACGCGATGGCCTGATTGCCTACCTTGGGACCAGAAAGATCGGGGTGGACGTGTATTATCCAATTCCGTTGCATCTGCAGGAATGTTTCAGCTATTTGGGATACGGTGTCGGTGATTTCCCTGAATCTGAGCGTGCCGCACTCGAGACAATTGCGCTTCCCGTTTATCCTGAGTTATCAGAAGAACAACAGACACACGTTGTCAGTTGTATTCGCGAGTTTCTGTGATTTTAATGGATAATAAACATTCGAACGACACTTAAGGCAACATCGAATGGACGAGAAAATATTCGAAGTCAAACGCAGTACAATCCAGGGCAAGGGATTGTTTGCGGTATCTGATGTAAAACCTCGTAGCAAACTGGGCGAACTTACAGGCGAGATTATTTCGCAACGCGAGGCCAGACGCCGCGCACTAGGCATGAAGGCGATAGCTATCGTTGAATTCGAGGACGGTACCGCTCTGGATGCCACCGATTCGAAATGCATCTTTCGATACATTAATCATTCCTGTTCCCCAAATAGCTATATCCGGCGGTTCAACCGGCATGTGGAGTTCTATGCTCTGAGACAGATTTCCCCAGGTGAAGAGATTACAAGTGACTATGGCGAGACTCATCACAACGGAACACTGAAATGCCGATGTCAGAGCGAGAACTGTAAAGGACGGATTTAGGACAATTCATAAAACAACTCGCAGAATAATCCCGGGGTTTATTCTGCGAGTATAGGTTTAAACAGTTTCCCACCGCACTTTTTTGTTCCCGGTCGTTCCGTTGAAATCATGGGCCGCCTGTTCCTGTTGCGCCAGCTCGAGGTCGTGATCAACCATAATTTTGACTAGTTCAGGAAACGCTACCCTTGGCTCCCAGCCGAGCTTTTCCCGTGCCTTTGTAGCATCGCCCAGCAGCAGGTCAACTTCCGTCGGTCTGTAATACCGCGGATCAATCTCGACGTACTCCTTCCAATCCAAATCGAGCATTCCAAAGCTCAGGTCCAGGAACTCTCTGATTGAATGGGTTTCGCCCGTAGCAACGACGTAGTCATCCGGCTCTTCCGCCTGCAGCATCAGCCACATCGCCTCAACATAATCGCGCGCATAGCCCCAGTCGCGTCGTGCGTCGAGGTTCCCGAGATAAAGTTTTTCCTGCAGCCCGAGTTTGATTCGCGTCGCTGCTCGTGTGATCTTTCTCGATACGAATGTTTCGCCACGCCTTTCCGATTCGTGGTTAAAGAGAATTCCGTTACAAGCGAACATATTATAGGATTCGCGATAATTCACTGTTATGTAATATGAATAGGCCTTGGCGCAACCATAAGGCGAACGCGGATAAAAAGGTGTCTTTTCCGTCTGCGGAGTTTCCAGAACCTTCCCATAAAGCTCAGACGAAGAAGCCTGATAGAACTTCGGCATAATTCCCGCCTCGCGAATTGCTTCAAGTAACCTCACGGTTCCCAGTCCGGTCACTTCGCCTGTATATTCCGGGACATCAAAACTGACCCTCACGTGTGATTGCGCGCCGAGGTTATAAATTTCATCAGGCTGAACGCGCCTCAGTATTGTATTTAGTGAACTCGAGTCGTTTAGATCCCCATAAAACATCCTCAACCGCGTTTCCGGTACGTGAGGATCCTGGTAAAGATGATCGATTCGCTCAGTGTTGAAGGAAGAAGATCGCCTGACGATGCCGTAAACTTCGTAGCCCTTTTCCAGGAGAAGTTCGGTAAGAAACGAACCATCCTGACCGGTGATACCTGTAATTAAAGCGCGTTTTGCCATTTAAATAATCTACCCAACGCTATTGAAAATTGAAAAGCATGAAATCTATTGCCTGAAAGTCCTTGATACCTTACTTAAAGCTTTCCGATTCGGCAAGGGGGCAGCGAGTCCACATAGGCCCTGCTGCAGATGTAAATTCAATGTAATAATACAATCAAACGACGATTAACTGCTGCCGTGATCGTCACTTCCGCCAACATTGACAAATCGAGGTCAATGCTTCGGAGCCCGAGACGAATCCTGCTTCGGGTTAGAACCTCGGCAATGGTCGTCAGTAATTTTACATCAGGGTATTTTTTGTTACCATCCGATGCGCAAAATGATAAGGACGAGAAATTAATCAATGGATAAATCGATACAGAACTTACCTTACGGCAAAATCGTGGTTACGGGTGGAGCAGGTTTTCTGGGCCGGTTCGTGGTCCAGCGTCTACAGCAGTTCCCTGGGGTTGAGGTCTTTGTTCCGCGAAGTCGTGACTATAATTTGATCGACGGCGCAGACGTCGCGCGTTTATTGGACGAGAAGATGCCCGATATGGTCATCCACCTCGCGGCAGTGGTCGGCGGCATCGGCTATAACCAGCAGAATCCCGGACGGTTTTTGTACGAAAACCTGATGATGGGTACTCAGATGATCGAGCAGTCCCGAAGGCGCGGCGTGAGGAAGTTTTTGGCGCTCGGAACAGTTTGCGCTTACCCAAAATTTACGCCAGTCCCGTTTAAGGAAGACGATATCTGGAATGGATATCCCGAGGAAACAAACGCACCTTACGGCCTGGCAAAAAAAATGATGCTGGCACAGGTGCAGGCTTATCGAGAGCAGTATGGGTTCAATGGAATTTTCCTCCTTCCAGCAAATCTGTATGGGCCTGGTGATAATTTCGACCTCGAGACATCGCACGTTATTCCTGCACTCATTCGGAAATGTGTCACCGCCAGAAAGAATAATCTTCCGTTCGTCGAGGCATGGGGCTCTGGCGATGTGTCGCGTGAATTTCTCTACGTTGAAGATTGCGCGGATGGGATAATTCGGGCTGCTGCAACCTATGACGAAAGTGAGCCTGTCAATCTTGGCAATGGTCGTGAAGTGTTTATTAACGATCTGGTTGTGACAATCGCTCGCCTCACGGGTTACGAAGGTGATATCCGTTGGCAGCCAAATCGGCCAAATGGGCAACCGCGAAGATGTCTTGACACGACCAAAGCGCTTGAAAAGTTTGGATTTAGCGCGCAAACTTCGCTCGAAGCGGGCCTGAAAAAAACCATCGAATGGTACGAGGCCAGCTATACCTAGTACAAACTGTTTTAGATTTTTGCCCCCAGGGATGAAATGGATCCAAGAGGTAACTTCTACCGGTATCATCCGGCGCAGACAGGCGTTGTATCTCCTTCAGCTTGACGAGTTCACGACAATCCGTTCTGCTCGAATGCCGGTTTGAATTTCTCCAGGTCATTCAACAGGATTTTCCGACCTGATCAGCCCTTCTATGTCTCCTAAGATAAGCATCATTACCCCTTCGCTTAACCAGGGCGCTTATATTGAGGAGACTATACTTTCAGTACTCGATCAGGGAATTGAAGGGTTGGAGTACATAATTGTCGATGGCGGAAGCACTGACAATACGATAGATGTGATCCGAAAGTATGAGAGTGTGCTGTCTTATTGGGTTAGCGAAAAGGACAATGGTCAGCCTGAAGCTATCAATAAGGGAATAGCACGCGCAACAGGCGAAATCGTTGGGTATCTGAATAGCGACGATCTTTACCTGCCGGGAGCACTTACAGCGGTCAGCTCATTTTTTCAGGAAGATCCGCAGAGGGAATGGATATGCGGGGACACGGTCTTATTCGGTGAAGGACTGAAAACCACGGCTGTGGAAACCAGGGTGCCGCGCTCGATTGGGCACTGCCTGTCGTGGGCTTACAAGGCGCCTCAACCAGGAATGTTCTGGCGACGGCATCTTTTGTCCGGAGGGTTTAACAACAGATGGCGGTATTGCTTTGACCATGAGTTGTATGTTCGTTTGCTGCTCGCAGGGTACAAGTGCGAACATCTTCCGGTAGCGCTTGGCGCATATCGGCTCCATGCTTCCAGCAAGACAGTCGCTGAAGGTGACCTTTTCGGGCGGGAGTTTGACGAAATTGCTGAAATTTATGAACCGCGTCTTAAGGGCTCCGCACGCCGATGGTCTACCGCTACCAGACTTATGCGCAGGTCTTACGCCGCCAGTCATTCCGGAAATCCGGGAGAGGCAATAACGCTGCTTCTTCGCGCATTCCTCCTTTACCCTGAAAGTGTTGGACTAAGGCCATTTTGGGGTTGTCTTAAGGGTATAGTATCCAATTCGCATGCTGAAAAGCCGAGCTGAGACGCGAATGAATGCTGCTAAGATAGACTTGCTTTGCCTCCGATGAAGACTTTGTCTGAAATGAAGATCAGTGTAATTGTCCCGGTCCTTAACGAGGGAAACACAATTTGTGCGCTCCTTGATGGACTGTGCGGACAAACACGCCGGCCGGATGAAATTGTCATAACTGATGGTGGCTCGACCGATAATACAGCCGAGCTTGTCGAAGCTTATGACGGGAATGGCGTTAAAATACGGTTGTTTCGTGAACTCGCTGCGCTGCCTGGTCGCGGAAGGAATATTGGAACGGCTAACGCCGAAAACGATTGGATCGCTTTTATTGACGCGGGTATTCGCCCTGACCCTCGATGGCTTGAGTATCTGGAATCTGCCGCGCTTGCTGATCCTGAACTCGAAGTTGTCTACGGCTCGTGGGAACCTGTCACCGATACGTTTTTCAAAGAATGTGCGGCAATCTCTTATGTGCCACCGCCGAACTCCCTCCACGGGAAAAGTATGCGGCCACATTCGATCGCATCATGTTTGATACAACGAAGAGTCTGGCGGCTGGTCGGCGGATTTCCCGAACATTTACGCTCAGCCGAAGATCTTCTCTTTATGAACGAGGTCGAACGCGCCGGTGTCAGTATCGGGCATGCTGAACTGGCCATGGTTCGATGGGATTTGAAGGACGCAATTTATCCCACTTTTCTTCGCTTTATCACTTACTCTCGGAATAATATTCGGGCGGGTCTCTGGAAACATTGGCAGCGTGCAATCTTTCGCAGGTATCTATTCCTCGCGGTTGCTGCGATTTTAGCCATCGCTTCTGGCTGGCGATGGCTTGCGGTTCCCATGTTATTTTGGACGGCGCTTTTATTCCTTCGGGCGATAGTTGCGATTCGACGAAATCTTGACGCTTATCCGGCAAATATCGGCAGAAATATCCTGCGGCTGTTTTTGCTGGTGCCTATTCTTGCGGTGCTTGACGCCGCTGCGATAATTGGCGCGATGATCTGGCTGTTCAAAGACAAATTCAGCTCGGATGCTGCTTTGACCGGTGCTAAAAATGGGGCTTGAAGGGGAGCGGGTTCTTTACGTCTCGTATAACGGCATGCTCGACCCGCTCGGGCAGAGCCAGGTCATTCCTTATTTACGCGAGCTTGCCCGGAAGGGGGTTCGATTTACCATTCTCAGTTTTGAAAGGGAGCGGGCCTGGACGAGCGAGGGAAAAGAGAAGTGCGCCGAATTGTCGCGCTCTTTGAGTCAGGACGGTATCGAATGGCACTGGCTCAAATATCATAAGCGTCCTTCGCTGCCGGCTACTGTTTATGATGTTTTCGCCGGAATTCGAAAAGCCAGCGAGTTGATTCAGTTGCGCCAAATAAGCATGGTGCACGCCCGAAGCCATATACCCGCTACAATCGCGCCGGACATTGGAAAAAAAACTCGCTACCATTTCTACTCACCAAGAAAATGGAAAGAAATGCCTTCGCGGCTGCGGACGGCCTGGTTACTCTGACCAACCGAATATGGCCGATAATCCGCGAGTGGGACGGTTTGCGCAATCGAAGTGTGGCTCACGAAGTTGTGCCTTGTTGCGCTGATCTCAACCGGTTTCAATTTAACTCTGCCGAGCGCGAAGCCGTGCGATCGAGGCTCGGGCTTACAGGACGATTCGTCGTCGTTTACAGTGGCTCTATCGGTGGCTGGTACATGACGGACGAGATGGCTGATTTTTTTGCGGCAGTGCTCGAGGACCAGGCAGATGTCCACGCTCTATGGCTGACGCCTTCCGGGCATGAGACTGTTCGTTCTCTTATGCGTGCGCGTGGTGTATCCGACGAAAGATATACCGTGATTGCCGCAGAATCGCAGGAAGTAAGCTCGTATCTTTCCGCTGCCGATGCCGGACTTGCTTTCATTAAGCCGTGCTTTTCAAAGCTCGCGTCTTCGCCGACAAAGAATGCAGAATATTTGGCGTGCGGGCTATCTTTGATTATTAATGCCAACGTAGGCGACTCTGATGCCCTAATCACTGAAGAAGGGGTCGGGCAACTATTGAAGGAGCATTCCCGGGAAAGCTATGTTAGTACGCTAATGAAACTCAGAGCACAAACCAGAAACCTGGAAGAAACTCGTCGACACAGCAGATCGGTAGCTGAACGGCTGTTCAACGTATCCGGGGTTGGGCTGGAAAGATATTCGCGACTTTATAACAAAGTATTAAACGACAGGCCAGCTGGATCTATCTCTCCTAAACTTCGTCGCGACGCGGCCGACGATTTAATGCCGAAAGCGGACTTCGAGCCATGATATGAGAGTTCTTGGTCTGGCATCATATCCGGTTGAAGCTGCGGCGACCCGTTACCGGCTCGAGCAGTTCGTGGCTCCGCTCGCTGAACGGGACATCGAGTTGACAATAAAGCCATTCCTGGACTCGTCGCTGTTCGCTTCTCTTTATCAGCGAAACCGAATGGTGCAAAATGCCGCGGGCCTGTTACGGGCTGCGGTTGGGCGTATTGGGGACATCGTTCGAGCGCGGGAGTTCGATCTTCTTCTTGTTCAGCGTGAGGCAATGCTATTCGGGCCACCCCTTGTCGAGCGCTTGTCGATGCTATTGGGTGATTGCCCGATGGTACTTGATTTGGACGATGCGACGTACGTCTCCTATACTAGCCCAACGTACGGAAGACTAGCCAGTCGTCTAAAATGGTTCGGCAAGACCGATAAGCTTATAAAGTATTCCGCGCTGGTCACTTGTGGGAACAGCTCGATTGCGCAGCACGTCACCATGATGGGCAAAGAGGCGAGTATAATCCCAACCGTGGTTGACCTGGACAAGTTTCATCCGGATCCCGCGAAGACCGATAATGGAATACCAACGGTTGGTTGGGTGGGAACACATTCGACGTTTCCATATTTGGAATCGATCTTCCCGGTACTCCGAGAACTTGCCAGGACACGGCGCTTTCGGCTGAAGATTGTTGGGGCAAGCGTGGAACAAATCGATTTGCAAGGGATTGAGGTCGAGAACTTGAAGTGGAGTCTGGAACGAGAAATTACTGACTTTCAGTCGTTCGACATTGGGCTTTATCCGATGGTGGCAGACGAATGGTCATCCGGTAAATCCGGCTTTAAGGCGATTCAGTATATGGCTGTGGGTATTCCTTACGTGGTAACACCGGTTGCGGCATGTGCCGAAATCGGTATTCCCGGAGAGACACACCTGGCGGCCTCGACCCCGGAACAATGGTACTCTGCACTCGAAAATTTGCTGGACGATTGGGATGTCCGAAGATTGATGGGCAGGGCGGGTCGTGCTCATGCGTTGGAGTTTTACAACCTGCCGTTGCAATCGGACAGGTTGGCGACAGCCCTGAGAACTGCCTCAGGCAGGAAAGGAGAAATGTAACGCCATGTTCGGAATGAATAGTTGCCGGGCATTTTTTCGCTCAGGTAATTATGCATGCTCCGGCTGGTGTTCCTCTAATAAATGGCGCACCATCCGGGCAAAGTTCGCTTAGTGGTGCTGACGCTGATCGCCGTACTTCCGTCTTTTCTCAAGAGGCTTTGCTACAGATGGTTCTTTGGCTATCAAATTGGCAAAAGAGTAAAGATCGGCCTCAGCTTAATCGATGCCCGAGAATGTAGAATTGCCGAAGATACGCAAATCGGGCATTTTAACGTATTCATAGGCGTTGAAAAGCTGACGATGGGTGATCATGTTCGGATAGGCCACTTGAACATTTTTCGTGGTGGCAATGAAATTTCATTGGGACGCTATGCCGAGGTAATTCGGCTCAACGAGATAAATTCGATTCCGGATCCTATTGTTGTAAATCCGACCGACCCTCGATTTCTTTTGGGCGACGGCAGCATTATTGCCGCGAACCACAAAATCGATTTTACGGATCGTGTCGAGATCGGCCGCAGATCGATTCTGGGAGGACGTAACTCCTCTCTGTGGACTCATAATCGGCAAAGGACGTTGCCGATTCAAATTGGTTCGTTTGTTTATATCGGCTCTGAGATACGAATTGCCCCTGGGGGGGCGTTGCCAACAAGATCCATTGTCGGAATTGGTTCTGTCATAACACGGAAGATTACTGAAGAGAACAGTTTGATCGCCGGGGTGCCGGCAAAGGTGATCAAACCGCTGGGCGCAGAAGACCGCTTTCTGGTTGAAGAAAAGACCAGGCCGGATCTCCCGGATGATGTTTAAATGCGCGGGTGAACTGAAATGAACGCTCTACTCTCAATTCTGGCTCTGGTTTTGTGCATTTCCATCCTGGTGGTTATGCCGTTGCTCCTTCCGCCCGAGTTTACGGCATTTTATGGAACATTTACGATCTTTGACTCGGCTAAAGCCCTGATACTGTGTGCGTTTTTATCTGGAGGCGTTGTTCTAATCCTATCGCAAATCAAGGTGGACGGAGTGTTTCTCATCCGCCTGTTTATCGGTGCGCTTTTGTTTCGGATGTTTATCGCTGCCTTTATCTTTGGGATGAATGCGCAAGGATTTTTCGGCGGCGATTCATTCACCTACGACACGTTGGGCTTATCCCTGATTAAGGCCTGGGAAGGTTCGCTGTATGACGCGGGGCTGGTCTTGAGGTTTACGGGTACGGGCCTAACCGGCAGTGGCTGGGGAATGATCTATATCGTCGGCACAGTTTACTCGATTATTGGCCGAAACATGTTTGCGGTGCAGATGGTTAACGCTGTCGTCGGGGCTTTGACAGCGCCGATCGTTTTCCTGATCGCCTTGCGCTTGTTCGGGAACCATAAAGTGGCGCGGCTTGCCGCCCTCGCGGTTGCGTTTTTTCCTTCTCTCGCTTTGTGGTCAGCCCAGGGGCTCAAAGATGGACCGATCATGTTTCTGCTGGCCCTTTCAATGTTTGCAACGTTGAAGCTCGGCGAAAAATTCGACCTTGTTTTCGTCGTGGTCCTAATCTGTTCGCTGTTTGGACTTCTCAGCTTGCGATTTTACGTCTTTTATATTGCCGCCGCGGCAATCGGGATGGCCTTTGTGTTCGGGACCAAAGCAATGTCCGCTCAGACCGTACTCAGACAGCTGGTGGTCGTGATGCTGTTGGGAGTCGCATTTTCTTATATGGGTATTTCGAAGTTCGCCAATGCCCAAATTGAAGCATACGGTAACCTTGACTATGTTGAGCGTGTTCGCTCTGACCTCTCCCGTTCAGCAGATTCGGGTTATGGAAAAGACCTGAATGTTTCTACCACTGAAGGGGCATTGACCGCCGTACCTGTGGGGCTGGTTTATTTGCTCTTTGCCCCCTTTCCCTGGCAAATGGGTTCGTTTAGATCGATGATCACGTTGCCCGAAATGGCTGTTTGGTGGAGCAGTTTTCCTTTCCTGATCCTTGGGATCTGGTATGCTCTCCGTTTTCGACTCCGCCAATGTGCGCCAATTCTGGTATTTGTGTCCATGCTCACGGTGGCGTATTCGGTGTTTCAGGGAAACGTTGGTACAGCTTACCGGCAAAGATCCCAAGTGCTTGTGTTTTACCTGATTTTCGTTTCGGTCGGCTATCACCTTTATAAGGAAAAGCGTGAGGATCGCAGGGCCGCCAAAATTAAATAGAGATTATTGTGTGTGGAATCGTAGGAATTACTCGCGCAGGTGAAGCTCCTGTTGATCGTGCGCTGCTCGCAAACATGTGCGAGTCCATTCGCCATCGTGGTCCTGACGAGGACGGCTTTTATTTTAACGATGGTGTAGGACTGGCCATGCGCCGCCTGGCTATCATCGACCTCAAAGGCGGACAGCAACCAATCCATAATCAGGCAAAGACTGCGTGGATTGTTTTCAACGGAGAGATTTATAACTATCCGGAACTTCGAGAACACCTTGAGAAACTTGGCCACACCTTCTATACGAATTGCGACACCGAGGCAATAATCCATGCATATGATCGCTACGGCACAGACTGTCCGAAGTACTTGCGCGGAATGTTTGCCTTCGCGATTTGGGACGAAGCCAAAAAGGATCTGTTTCTTGCGCGTGACCGAATCGGAAAAAAGCCGCTGCTTTATTCCGAAGTGGATGGCGGAATGGTCTTCGGATCTGAATTTGCGGCACTTTTACTACACCCCTCGATCAGCCGCGAGGTCGAACCGGATGCAATCGATGCCTACCTTTCGTTCATGTGTGTTCCGGCGCCATTGACTGCATTCAAAAAAATTAGAAAACTCGAACCTGGGCATTGGCTGCGATGGCATGCCGGCGAAGTGGAAATTGAGCGCTACTGGCAACCGGACTTCTCGACAAAGCTCAACATCGGAGAGGAAGAGGCCGGCGAAAGAGCTCTCGAAGTGTTGCGTGACGCCGTTCGGGTGCGGCTGATGTCCGAAGTGCCGTTAGGGGCGTTTCTTTCCGGCGGCGTGGACTCCTCAGCGATCGTCGCATTGATGAGCGAATTGTCCACCGAACCTGTAAAGACCTTTTCAATTGGTTTTGAAGAGCAGGATTTCAGTGAACTCCATCACGCGCGCAGGGTCGCCGAACATCTCGGCGCTGACCACCATGAATTTATCGTTCGTCCCGACGCACTCGAGGTCCTGCCAACACTTGTCGAACACTACGGCGAACCCTACGCCGATTCTTCAGCCATTCCAACCTATTATGTTTCCCGTGAAACGCGAAGGCACGTTACAGTCGCGCTGAACGGTGACGGCGGAGATGAGTGTTTCGCTGGTTACGAACGGTATGCGGCAATGCGCCTGGCCGAGAAATATCACAAACTCCCGGGAGTTTTGCGAAAAGGAATAATCGAACAGGCCGTCGAACTCATGCCCGAAATGGGTAGCTATGCGAAAAGAGTCGGCCGTGCAAAGCGTTTTATGCGTGCCGCAGGGCTTCCCAAAGTAGACCGGTACCTGCGATGGGTCAGTGCTTTCGATGCCGGCGCCAAGCATGAGATGTACTCGGATGATTTTACGCGTAAAACAAATGCTCTCGATGCTGCCGATTTCCTAAAACCCTGGTTTGCAACGGCAAACGGCTCCGGAATTGTCGATGCCACGCTCCTGACCGATACAATGACCTATTTACCAAACGACCTGCTGGTCAAAGTGGATATTGCCAGTATGGCTGTTTCGCTTGAGGCGCGTTCGCCTTTTCTGGATCATCACGTTATTGAGTTTGCCGCTTCGCTGCCTGAAAACTTAAAACTTAAGGGAATTACCACGAAATACATTCTTAAGAGAATGTTAAAGAAATTATTACCCGCGGAAAACCTTGAAAGACCAAAGATGGGATTTGGCGTTCCGATCGGACACTGGTTCCGTGGGGAACTGCAGGGATTTTTGCGCGAGACTCTACTTTCTGAAAAGGCTATAAAGCGGAACATTTTCAAGAAAGAGTCGGTGTTGCGAATGATCGAACTCCACACCAGCAGGGAGCGGGACTTTGCTCACCAGTTGTGGACGTTGCTGATGCTCGAATTGTGGTTTGAAAGATTCATAGATTGAACAATTTTGTTGGTGCGACGCCCTGGATGCGGTGGCAGAGAATTTCTGCAAATCGCCCGAAATATAGGTGTCGCGTTAGGAGGCATCATTGAAAGGTGTAGTTCTTGCCGGAGGGTTGGGGACAAGATTGCGTCCCCTAACGGCCGTTACAAACAAGCATCTGCTGCCGGTGTATGACCAGCCGATGGTTTATTACCCGATTCAGACGCTGGTTAATGCAGGCATTACCGACATAATGATCGTGACTGGCGGAAATTCCGCCGGCGATTTTCTTAAGCTGCTGGGAAATGGCAAAGCATTTGGGCTTAAGCACATAAACTATACTTACCAGGAAGGCGAAGGCGGAATCGCTGACGCGCTGTCACTGGTTGAACATTTTGCGGCGGGAGACTCGGTCTGCGTTGTGCTTGGCGACAATATAATCGAAGGCAATATTCGCGGTGCCGTTGACGATTATCTTGAACAAGGGTCCGGCGCAAAGATACTGTTGAAAAAAGTTTCCGATCCTCAACGATTCGGCGTTCCTGAAATCGAGGGATCGAAAGTGCTCAGGATCGAAGAGAAACCCACTAAGCCAAAGTCGGACTATGCGGTTATCGGTATTTACATGTACGACCCGCGGGTGTTCGAAATTATAAAAACGCTCAAGCCTTCCGGCCGTGGTGAACTGGAGATCACTGATGTCAACAATGCATACATCGATCGTCAGGAAATGAGCTGGGCTCAATTGGAAGGGTGGTGGACTGACGCCGGCACCTTTGAAAGCCTCTTAAAGGCCTCGAACCTTGTCGCACAGTCGGGTGCCAATAACATGGAACTGAAGAATGCAGATCGCTAACAATACCTTGAAATCAAGTTTCGCCATTGGACATATCCATGGAGTAATCATCCGGGATTTGAGGAAGTTTGTTGATGAACGTGGGTGGCTTTCGGAATTATTTCGAAGCGACGACCTCGAACCGGAATTTTATCCTGCTATGTCTTATATTTCATTGACGCAAGCCGGCGTGACGCGCGGGCCGCACGAACACGTAGATCAGGCCGACCTGTTCTGCTTTATCGGTCCTTCAAACTTTAAGCTGCGTATGTGGGATAACAGGGTTGACTCTGCTACGTACAACAATGTAATGACGGTTTACGTCGGTGAAGACAATCCAAAGTCTGTGCTGGTGCCAAAGGGTGTCGTCCATGCTTACCGAAATGTCGGCCAGACACCTGGTGTTGTGATCAACTGTCCGAATCGGCTCTTTATGGGTAACGCCAAACAGGAGCCCATAGACGAAATTCGGCACGAAGATGATCCCGACACAATATTCCGAATCGATTAAGGCGGGTAACTCTCGGAGCCGCAAGTGGTAAAGTTAGTTCGCATCATTGCCCGGTTGAATGTTGGGGGCCCGGCACGTCATGTCGTGTGGGCAACCGCAGGATTGAGAGAGAAGTTTGATTCGCTGCTCGTTACGGGTACGGTGCCACCCGAAGAGGATGATATGGGGTATTTCGCCGAGAACCACGGCGTCAAACCGATTGTGATTCCTCAGATGAGTCGCGAAATCTCGCTGAAAGATGCTTTTACGATTTGGAAGCTTTTCCGACTTTTTCTACGTGAACGTCCCGATATTGTACACACCCACACGGCAAAAGCGGGTACCGCGGGCCGCGTCGCGGGAATAGCGTATAAGTGGTTAACGCCATCAATCCTGATCGGCCGGCCCCGAAGATGCCGTTTCGTTCATACTTATCACGGCCACGTATTTCATAGTTATTATGGTAAGTTGAAGACCAGGGTTTTTCTTGGTATTGAAAAATCGCTGGCCAGGTTGGTAACTGACTGCATTGTTGTGATCAGCCCTCAACAGTTCGAAGAGATAAACGGAGATTTTGGGGTTGGCAGGAGCGAGCAGTTCAGGGTAATTCCGCTGGGACTCGATCTGGAAAGTTTCTCGAATTCGCGGAACCGAAGAAACAGATTAAGGGGCGAACTGTCCGCGGGTGAGTCTGATGTGCTTATCGGTATTGTTGGGCGACTTACGGAAATTAAGAATCACCTGCTTTTTATCGAGGCAGCTGCCAGATGGAAGCAGGCGTACTCGGGGCAAAATCGAACGGTCCGATTTCTGGTTATAGGTGACGGAAAGTTACGCGAAGAGCTATCAGAGAATGCTCGTAGACTCGGGGTGGATGATATCGTCGAGTTCCTTGGCACACGTAACGACCCGGAATATTTCTATCCGGCGCTTGATGTGGTTGCGTTGACTTCTTTGAATGAAGGCACTCCGCTGACACTGATTGAAGCAATGGCGAATGAACGCCCGTGCATTGCAACTTCCGTTGGAGGGGTTATTGATTTGATTGGCAGGGAAACCCGGCATGACGAAGGAACATCATTCAGGATTTGCGAGCGTGGCATTTTGGCTCCCAGCGGGGATTCAACTGCCCTTTGCGAGGGTTTCCAGCGGCTGATCGAGGACACCGGTTTAAGGGAAGAGTTGGGGGCCAGAGGCGGTGAATTTGCCCTTAGTAGCTTTTCCAAGGCGAGACTTCTATCGGATTTGGAACGATTGTATAACGAAATGATGGGCCTCGGCGCGACGCAAGAGTCGATGCCGCCAGATTCCGGCCCGCCTTCGGAAGTAGCGCCTTCTGAATTGAAACGACAGGTATTAGACTCTTAATCTTTTTGAATTGCACCACCGAAAGGGGTTTGACCAATTGCGAGTATTGATAACAGGCGGAGCCGGATTCATAGGATCGCATCTTTCAGATGCATATTTGCAACGCGGCGATGAAGTCTTTGTAATTGACGACCTGTCAACCGGAAGTATAGAAAACATTCAACACCTCAAGGGCAATCCGCGATTTCATTACACCATCGAAACGGTTTTGAATCAGCCAGTGCTCGCTGAATTGGTCGACCAGTGCGACATGATATTTCACCTGGCGGCGGCAGTAGGCGTTAGACTGATAGTTGAAAGCCCCGTCCGAACGATCGAAACCAATGTCCGAGGCACTGAGGTTATTCTTGGCCTGGCCAATAAGAAAAAGAAAAAAGTTTTAATCGCATCCACGTCGGAGGTTTACGGCCTCAGCGAACACGTTCCGTTCCGTGAAGACGGAAATCTCGTCATGGGCGCCACGACAAAAGGCCGCTGGAGTTATGCCTGTTCAAAGGCTATTGATGAATTCCTGGCGCTTGCGTATTGGCGAGAGAAAAAGTTGCCGACAGTCGTTGTTCGACTGTTTAATACGGTTGGACCGCGGCAGACTGGACAGTACGGAATGGTGATCCCGACTTTTGTAAAGCAGGCACTGTCTGTCAGACCGATCACGGTATATGGCGACGGAAAGCAGACGCGTTGTTTTGGATACGTCGGCGACGTGGTGGGCGCATTGATCAAGCTAATGGATCACTCGGACGCGGTTGGTCAGGTTTTCAATATTGGTTCAAACGAAGAAGTGTCGATTCTTGCACTGGCTGAAAGAATCAAGGCGCTGACCGAATCAGAATCCGATATTGTCTTTGTTCCCTACGATGAAGCTTATGAAGAGGGGTTCGAAGACATGCCGCGGCGTGTGCCGGACATTTCGAAGATCAATAGCCTGGTGGGATTTCGTCCAGAAATGACTCTGGATGGGATACTAAAGAGCGTCGTCAATTTTCACAGTGGGCGATAAAGGATTCGCTCCACGCCAGTCCGGAGTAATTCGCTTGGTCGACCAGGCGTCTGCCGTTTTCGTTGCTCTGACTGTGCTTAGTGTGCTGAATCAGAATAGGCGCTAGCCCCCGTACCAAACGCGATAGCCATCGGCTTTAAATTTTTAATCTTGTCGTGAGACGGAGTATGTCTTTCAATTCCACGGACGTTATTACCGTCATTGCTGCCTTTGCTTTTTCGCTTGCGCTCACTCCCTTAGTGCGTATGCTAGCGAGACGTTGGGGAGCTGTTGCCAGCCCAAAGGCCGACCGATGGCACAAAAAGCCAACTGCAATGCTAGGGGGCATTGCAATCTTCGGTTCCGTCGTGGGCACATCACTTTTGTTTGTCCCGCTTTCAACGAACAGTTGGGTGGTAATTGGTTCAAGCTCGTTCCTGTTCGCACTGGGATTGGTGGATGATGTTTTAAACACCAAACCGTATCAGAAACTCATCGCACAAATAATGGGGTCTGCGTTCGTAATCTATTACGGCCTCAGGCTTGAGTGGACAAGTTCGGTGATGGTTAACATGGCAATCACCATTTTCTGGTTGATTGGCATTACGAACGCCGTAAATCTTCTGGACAACATGGATGGACTGGCCGCCGGAATTGCGGCGATTGCTTCAACGTTTCTTGCAATCAGCTTTGCCACAAACGGCCAGCCGACCGAAGCATTGATGCTAGCGGT
>WNFR01003164.1_pt1 | contig 17092 bp, 14 predicted proteins | sample 5400221 | NCBI WGS metagenome assembly WNFR01 (sample SAMN13153357, study PRJNA577476) | soil metagenome | isolation source: 40 cm soil under Madrone tree | place: USA:California | collected 2016-06-14
ATCCGCTCGCGTGGATGACGGACGTGCTGACCAAGCTCGTCAACCGCTGGCCGGCGTCGAAGATCGATGAGCTGATGCCCTGGGCCTACGCAAAGCCGGCCTGAGCCGCCCTCAAGGTGGGGCGGCTGCACCGCTTACGCTTAATTCTCGTCCCATTGGCGGACTGGAACTACGAGAAACAGATCGGTGCCGTTGGGAAGGTGCGTAACATACGGCATCCGATTGGACCCGTCATGACTCAATGCTCGCAGCTCTTCCTGATTCTGATGTGGGCTTACGATCATGATGTGCGGACCCACATGAAACTCGCTACCCGTTGACGCGTGATTTTCGGCCGATTTATTCGGCACCCACGCGCCTGCGTACATGTACGAGATCCCGATCCGGTCGATATGAGGCTGGCGGCCCGCTAAGCTATCTCTCATCCATTCCATGAAGGTAGGATCGAAGCATCCCGGTTCGTCGTGTGGATAGCCTGGGACTCCTGGCAAACATGTCCACTCATTAGTTCCTTGGCGAAGCACGCGATATTCCCCGCCGGGGGTAGTCGGCCAGTCGAGGAGGGTTGCATCCTTCGTGATGAAGCGTGGCCCGGCCCTTAGTGCATCCGCAATCTTCTCAGCATCGGTCGACGGATGATCTGGTGCCGCTGCCTCAGCGGTCGCAACCAGCGTGGCTGCCAACAGAAGCAGAGCCGACCTTGCGATGGAAGTCCAAGAAAGTAGATCGTTCTTCATGCCTTCACCTTCCTGGCTGACGCCTGTACAGGCAGGACTGAGGCACCGTGGTCCCAAGGAGCGCCAGCCCGATGCGGGCCTCGACCTATACGCTGGTTCAGGGTAGGTCCCCCGCACGGGACAACCGTCGAAAATAATCGGCGTTCCCCGCCATCGGGAAATAGCGTTAGCCACGCGACATCGATGATTGACCCTCGATCAAAGGAACGGCACCTGGCGACATGTGCTTCGTGCCGTATAATCGAGCGCCGCCTCATTAAGATTCCGGCCACCGAAACCATCCACCGGTGATAACGTTGTTATCCCGCATCATCGCTCACATTAGAGCCGCAGCTTGCTGAGGTCTTTTGTGGTAGATGTTGCTTGAAATAGTTGGGCGAAGAGATGAGTCTGGTGCGGGCACTCTACGGCTCCGTGTGCGGCAGCTTTGGAATGCTGCTCTTTGCCCAAGCAGATATAACTACGGGTTCGATCCGCACGACTTCGGTCGAGACAAGTTCAATCGACATGACTGCGATTGACAGCGTCGACGAGTGCATAGTGGCGCAGATTTGCATCGACCGCTACCTCTGGTCGCTATACGTGCGAACGCGAAAAATTGACACGATCAAGGTGCCGGAACAGATAAAGGTGAGCGTTAAACGGAAAGGCAAAACCAAGATCGTCACCAAAACGACCACGAAGCTCGTAGACGAGGATTTCACGTGGAAGGATCCAAATGCCGCTGAAAGGGCTGGGATGTCTCCCGAGGATTATGTGATTGGCGGCATGGGCGCGAATTTCAGGGTCACGCTCTATCACGCATTGCGCGCGCTCGACGATGCCGGCCTAATGCCAGGTATAACGTGTGCATTTCGCGACGATTATCGGCAAACCATCGCATCGGGACTGAAGGCTCAAAGCGACAGGTCATATCATGGTGGAAGCTTCCGCGGCGGCTACGGGCACGGGTTGGCGGCTGATATCGTGAGCGTAAAGGGCGAGACACGGGCAGAGCGATTGGCTTCCAGCGCGCAATTGTGGAAATGGATCGATACGCACGAAAAAGAGCTTGGAATCGGAAGACCATATCTCGATCGAGACCCACCGCATGTCGCTCCGATTGATGGCGAAGAGTATGCCGCTCACCGCCTCGAGCGGAATACTCAACATGCTGAATCCAAGGCCACGAAGCACTAGCGGCTCGCTCTGCGCAACGATCACAGCATGTCGAAGCGCGAAGAGTGGCAAGGCCTTCAAGGGCGCAATCTCGACCACAAACTCATTCAATTTGATTCGCTAGCGCGAACCGACCCACACGCGGCCCATCAACGCTCGCACAACCACCGTTCCATGGTCACTAAGCATTTATCGTACATCGAAGGCCCGCCTGCCTCTCCAAACCTCAGCCCATGTGAGACGATCGGCGACGCGCAACGCGGCGTGTTCCGAACCTGCCGAAGGGTCATCCTTTGATCATGGCGCCTTGTTGCTGGCCCGCCGCGGGCTCAGGCGATCGCCACCTGCTTGTCAAACACCTCCGGTGCTGCGCCACAAAATCACGAATGCTCGTTGCGGGCCGTCCGATGAGTGCCTCGACATTGTGCGTGAGGCGATCATAACGATTAGCGGCGTGGAGGCGGGCCATGGTCAAGAAGTGTTCAGAGACATGGTCGGACAAATTATGCCTACGCAGTACTTGGTCGCGCCATTGATCGAACGGCACATCCACGTACGTGATGGGTCGACCGAGGGCCTCGGAATATTCCGCCGCGACGCCATGCATATTCTGAGATCGCGGCCCGGTCAGTTCGTAGACCTTGCCAATATGAGTGGTGGGATTCACCAAGATGGCTGCAATGACCTCAGCCACATCTTTCGCGTCGATCGGCGAGGTGCTTCCGGTCCCAAACGGCAGCCGAATCGTCGAGTCCCTGGTAATCGATTCCGCCGCCCATTCCGAGAAAAAGGGATGCTGGAGAAAGACCGTGGGTCGGACATTGACGACGGGCAATCTGGACCAGTTCAGCACTTGCTCGCAAAGCCACTGCTGCCTCTGCTGAGGAGAGTCCGTCATCTCGGTAAGGCTCATCTGCGAGACCGTCATTTGAGAGATGTTGACCAACACCTCCAGATCAGGGCGCTCGCGGGCCACTGCGGCCGTGGTGACCGTCGCCTCCAAATAGCTCGGAGACACACTCATACCAAAGTACATGCGCCGGCAACCCGACAAAGCGCCGGCAACATCCCGAGCCTCGGTGAGATCACCGACAACGACATCGACGCCATTCGCTCGTAATGCGTCTGTACGTTGGTCTTCGCGCAGAACCAACGCGCGGACGGGTAGGTCCTTGTGGCGAAGTATCTCTACGATCGCACTGCCCACTCCACCGACGCGTCCTGGTACACCTGTGACGAGAACACGATTGTCGGAGGAATCCATTGTTGGCGCTCCTTCCGCTTGCTTGAATGCCTGTGTCGAGGCGAAGAGGAGCGCGATGTCCAAAAACCCCGGACCTGCCACTCACTCTCCGGCACCGTCCTAAGGCTAATCTCAGCGCGGCAGGCTTTGTTCCAAGCGCGGCCGTAGGCGTGGAAGCTTAACGACTTTTTTCGCAACTCCCCGTTCCAGGGCGTTCGCTGCCGGGCACGTCAAGCGCCACATTAAACCCGAGGGAGCGTAATCAAGCTCGACCTTACCGCCGACGCTCAGCTTCGCCATCGGGTCGACGACCGTGCTGCCGAAGCCACGGCGCTCCGGTGGTGACACTGGCGGCCCGTTGCGCTCAGTCCAGCTCATAACGAAGGTAACGCCCTCAAGCCGCCACCGCACGTCGACGCGGCCGGCATCCACCGACAGCGCGCCGTATTTGCCGGCATTGGTCGCCAGCTCGTGGAGCGCGAGACCGATCGCTTGAGCGGCAGCGCGTTCAGACGCAGCTTCGGGCCGTGGACAGTGAGCCTAAGCAGAGATTCCCGGGCTGCCCAACGGATCGAGGTTCCGGATCACGTCGGCGATAGCTGTTTTGGTTGCCCATCCGTTGGCCAGCCGGCCGAATCCTGCTTAGAGCCGACAAGATCTGCCAAATGCGCGAGCTGGGCGCGCGCCAGCGCCTCGACATCGACTCCCTGCCACTCGTTTCGGACGAGTAAGTCTTGATTGGCTGCGAGCGCCCGGATGCGCTCATTAAAGCGCCCGATAAAGTCTCCAGGCTCCTGAGCAGCGGTCTGGCGGGCGAACGGCCGATGACCTTGACGGTCTCCCCCAACTCAAAATCGGACAGGAACCGGCGCGACACGGCCAGAAAACGCATCCTGTCATCGAACATGGCGACGGCATCCGCGCTTGTTCCGTGATGCCGCGGATAGCGTCGACCCAGGAAACGTATTCACGTTTCCGCCTGGGGCGGAAGGCTGAAGCTATAGAGCCGTGCAAAAAGTTTCTGGGTGAAAGGCGAAAGCTCGGCCTTTCGGCTCGGGAACCTGCCGATGTGGCCGGCGTTGAATTCCTGCATGAGACTATCAAGCCGTGACTCACGCTGTCGCGGGCCCTTCCGCTGGATTTGCCGCCCCCAAAGGGCCGGGATCCGAGGTGAACATTCCGAACAAATCGCCTCGCCATAGGCGCGCGTTCGCACACAGATAACGTTGGAGAAACACATGGCCAAGCGACTCTCCCAACAACTCGCCGATTTGTCCGTTCGCGCGAAGAATGCCGAAGACGCAGTGGCTGCCGCCGAGAAAGAGGCGCATGGAAAAATCGAGGCACGTAAAGAGCAGGCACGCGCTGCTGCCGCGAAGGCGACCGAAAAGGTAAATCAGGAAATCAAGTCCGTTGGCGACACCGCTACTCGAAACTGGTCCGCGGTGCGAGCGAAAGTCGCTGCCGATATAGACTCCTTGAAGGCGGGCGTTGCCCGCGCAAAGCATAACCTGGATGAGAGACAGGCGGAGAGTCATGCCGAGAGGCTGGAGTGGGAGGCAGGAGTCGCCATCGACTATGCCATTGCGTCCGTTGAGCAGGCGAAGTTGGCCGTCCTTGATGCTGTCTCCGGCCGCGTCGAGGCCGAGCAAGCGAAGGCATCGTAAGAAAGACGATTCTCTCCGCTGAAACGCTGAGCGGTAGGCGCGGCCAGCGACAGACAGATGTGGTATAGGCGGCGCGTCTCGACGATAGATATTGCGCATCTTAAAGCCGCCTGAGCTGCACAAAATCAAAGCTTGAACAGCGAAGCGGCCGGAACCGCGGCGCGGCTCAGATCGTTCTTAGTACCGGAACCCGCGAAGCACCTGGGCAGCGAAAGTTCCCGGAGCGCTTAAGTGCGATACCCAGCCCGACTTCAATCAACGTCTTCGAAATCTTGTCCGCGAGGGCATCACCAAGTCCTTAGTCAAATGAACTATGGAGCGATCATGTCCAAGCAATTGTATTCGTCGGCGCGACCGCGCCTGACTGGCGAAAAATGGTGGGCGCCCTTTGCGATAATTGCCTCGTCGCTCCTCCTCCTGCCCGCGGGTCTCGCCTCGGCACAATCCACAGAGCCATCAGTCGTGTACCAGTTCGGTCGTCCGGTGCGCGCGGGCGAACACACCTACGATTGGTACCGCCGCACGCACGCCGACGCCGCTGCTGCTCGCTACGGTGTGAAGGCGAGCGACGTTGGGGACGGCATGGACACTTGGCACTGGTGGGTCGGCGTCGATAATCCCGGGTTTTGGCGCGAAAATACCAAGGCGACCAGTACAGCCCTGGGCAGCCTGCTCGGGGTAAAAGTCGATTTCCTGAGGCTCCTGAACTCCGTTCCGCGCAACAAGCGGTTTGAGTTGATTGGGCTCATCAACGACCCCGATACAGTGGCGGCCGACAAGCCCGACCAATACGGCCTCATGCTCGATCGCATGAAGGAAGGTACGCTCACCTGGGATGCCGACACGTTCGGCTACTCCAGCGGCGTCATTGGTTTGCAGCTGTTCGTCAACAAGAAGTTCGACCCGCAAAAGTGGTCGCTCGCAAAGTACCTTGAGAATCCGGCGAGCGTTGAACCGCCCTACAATGTCGGCATGGCCTGCGCGCTCTGCCACGTCAGCTTCAATCCGATCCGGCCGCCTGCCGATGTCCACGAGCCGCAGTGGGAGAACATCGCCTCCAACATCGGCAACCAGTACTTCCGAGAAGGCATGTTGTTCGGCTCTGACACGGCGCATGACTCGTTCATATATCAATACCTCTCCACACAGGAGCCCGGCACCAGCGAAACGTCGCGGTTCTCGAGCGACTTCATCAACGGGCCGGTCCAGATGAATGCGATCTACAGGGTACCCGTGCGGGCGAAACTTGCGCGTCCCGAAAAGATCACTCCCGCTCAACGCGACCTGTTGGAATCGATGTATCGGAATACGGGTCTCAAGCCGGACTTCTTCGGCGGGGCCCTGGGCGGCAGCGCTGCGCAGCCTACGATCCGAACGCCGCGCGTGCTGGCCGATGGCGCCGATTCAATGGGGCTGCTGATGTCCATGTCCCGTGTCTATGTCAACGAAGGAAGCGGGTGGAACACGTGGGTTCACACCATGGCTCTCAACCCGTTCGATCTACGAGAGAGCATGGCGCGCAACTTTGCGACGAAGGAGTTCGACCTGATCGGCGAGGTGCGCAAGGACCCCAACAGTCCGTGGATGCAGACCGAGCGGCGCATGCCGAACGCGATTACCTTCCTCGGCACGTACGACTCCTACCCGTTGAAGCACGCGCAGGAGGCGGTACGCGACGGCAAGACGCCCAGGAACGGCCAGTCTTACCTGACAACCGACCCCGAGCTACTCCGCCGCGGCAAGATCGCCTTCGCTGATAACTGCGCGCAATGTCACAGCAGCAAACAGCCGGCAGACCTGCCAAGCGATCCGGAATTGCGGAAAGGGGCATGGCGGCAGCTTGTGCTGCGTGACGATTTCCTCGTCGACAACTACTTGTCGGACGACGAGCGCTATCCGGTGTCCGAGCTTGGCACCAACGCGGCGCGGGCCACCGGAACCAACGCGCTGGCCGGCCATATGTGGGGACAGATGTCCAGCCTCGAGTACAAGCAGATGAAGAAGAAGCAGGTCGCACTCCAAGATTACGACAAGGACTTCAACCCAATCGACCTGTACAATCCGCTGACCGGCAAGCACGACATTAAGTTCACCGCGCCGAAGGCCTACTACCGCACGCCATCTCTTGTCAGTACCTGGGCCACCGCGCCGTATCTGCACAACAACTCAGTCGGTGAGTACAATGGCGACCCGTCAATCGCCGGCCGCATCGCGGCATATGAGGACGGGATGAGCAAGCTTCTATGGCCGGAACGCCGTCGCGGCGTCGGTTCGGTGAAAGTCACGACAGAGGATAGCCGCTTTCCAGACCTGTTCCCGCTCCTGAAGACGCTTGATCCCGAGCTCGCGGCGTTCGAGTTTGACGCTGAGCTGATGCGCGTGCCCAAGGGGACGCCGATCAACCTGCTGATGAACGTGCATCCGAAGGACGTGAAATCCGTTCTTCTGGCTTATGTCGATGGAGTTCTGGCGGGCCACCCGAAAGCGGAGTTCAGCTGGCTGCAAGCCATCAACCACGCAAAAGGACAGGCGGCCACGTTGAAGCGGCTCCTGGAGGTGAGCACTTGCCCGGACTTCATTGAGGACAAGGGTCATTACTACGGCCACGACCTCAGCGACGAAGATAAGCGGGCACTGATCGAGTACATCAAATACTTCTGAGGCGAAGACCGGCCTGGGAAACGTCAGGAATGGTGAAGACGGTCAGCGTCGCAGACTACATCGTCGAGCGCCTTGCCACAGAGGGGATCAACCACTGCTTTGGCGTTGCCGGCGATTATGTTTTTCCGATCTGCGATGCAGTGGACAGCAGCGCGAAGGTTAAGTGGATCGGCTGTGCCAACGAGTTGAATGCGTCTTATGCTGCAGACGGCTATGCGCGCATCCGGGCGCGGCGATGCTGGTGACGACCTATGGCGTCGGCGAGCTATCGGCCTTGAACGGCGTGATGGGTGCTAAGGCGGAACGATCACTGGTCTTTCACGTCGTCGGAATGCCGTCTTATCAGCACCAGCGTCTGGGCAAGATCGCCCATCACACCCTCGGCGACGGCGTCTTCGGCAATTTCGTCGATTTGTCCGCCGATGCCGCGTGCTGTCATGCGGTCATCAATCCGGAGAACTGCGTTCTCGAAATTGAGCGCGTCATCGGGGAGGCGCGCCGCAACAATCAGCCGGCCTATATCGCCGTGCCGTCAGACTACGCTCGGTCCCCAGTGGTGTCGGTTGACGTGAAGCCGATCGTGCCTCGATCAAACGAGGCGGCCCTGCAGAAGGCGATGGCGGTCATCGCAGAGCGCATCAACAATGCAAAGTCCGTCATCGCATTCCCAGCCTTCACAATTTTGCGGCTCGGGTTGCAGAAGCAGGCACAGAAGGCGATCGAAGCACTGGGCTGTCCTTTCGCCACAACGCTAATGGAAAAATGCGTCATCGACGAGGGTCATTCGCAGTTTGCCGGCATGTATACGGGTGCGGTGTCAGATCCGAAAACGCGGCAAATAGTCGAAGGCGCCGATCTCGTCCTTGATCTGGGTGGCGTCAATTTGAACGACATCACCACGGCGTCCTATTCGGCACACCTCGATCTGTCTCGGTTTATTACCGTCGGTCTCGACGACGTCAGGATCGGAGACGAAGTCATTGCAAGTGTCCGGCTTGCGGACGTTCTCTCGGGACTGGCCAAGCTCAAACCATCATCGTCGCCGTATCGGGCAATGCCGCAAGGTCTTGCACCAGTGACGGGGAGCCCATCCGACAAGATCACGATGGCTGCGCTGTATCCGCGTTATGCGGCGTTTCTCCGCGCGGGAGACACGGTGGCCCTCGAGACTGGCAGCACGAGCCTCGGCCTGACACCGACGATACTTCCCGACGGCGTGAGGGTGGAAGCGCAAGTTCTGTGGGGATCGATCGGTTGGGCGACGCCCGCCGCGTTCGGTATCGCGCTTGCTGATCCGGGCAGGCGTACGATTCTGATTACCGGCGAAGGCTCCCATCAACTGACTGCGAACGACGTCGGCGCCATGGGACGGTTTGGAACAAACGTAATCGTCTTCGTGCTCAACAATGGCGGTTATCTCATTGAGCGCGCGCTGGAAGAGAACCCGAACTGGACTTACAACGACCTCGCGCCTTGGAACTACACCGAATTGCCGAAGGCGCTAGGATGCGCAGATTGGCATACGGCGCGTGTGACCACGCTTGGGGAGCTCGACGATGCGATGAAGGCCGCACGCGCCAGCAAAACCGGGGCGTATATCGAGATCATTGGCGGTAAAATGGACATGCCGCCGGCCCTTGCCTTCGCGCATGGCCGACTTAAAGCTATGTACGGCGACGCACCCTAATACGCACAGGCGGAAACAGCCGATGGCGAGAGCAGTAGTGCTTTCGCGATCTGTGAGCAAGATCCAAGTCGGTCGAGGTTGTATGAAAACTCAAACGTTGTTTTTGAAAGTAGAATCTGCATCTCAATTTTGGAGATACAGAACGCAGGGCACTCGCAACATCTCTGTCCTGAGAGGCCACAGCAGAGAATACAATTCTCAAGAACTTCGTCCAGGTGCGTTTTCACACAGCCCGGGTCATAAGCGGAAGTCGTGGTCCCTCCGCGCGACGCCTGCTTTTCGCCTGTTACCCGACATGAGACAGCGAGACGGCCCGAAGCGTTGAATGCCGGGCTCTTACCCTTGCGATACTTCCCGGCCTTCATATTTCGACTGTCGCATGATGGAACTCGCGCGGCGGCAAGGAGAAGTTCAATGAGCGATTTAGAAGGCAAAGTAGCGGTCGTGACCGGTGCGTCGAAGGGCATCGGCGCGGCCATCGCCAAGAGCTTGAGTGCGTCAGGCGCCGCAGTTGTGGTGAACTATGCTTTCGGCAAGGAGGGCGCGGACCGAGTTGTCGCTGACATCAAAGCGAACGGTGGCAAGGCCATCGCTGTTAAGGCCGACGTCACCAAAGCCGCCGACGTGCGGCGGCTGTTTGCCGAAACCAAAAAGGCCTTCGACCGGCTCGACGTACTGGTCAATAATGCCGGGATCTACAAGTTCCTGCCGTTGGAAGAGATAACCGAGGATGAGTTCCATCGCGAGTTCAACATCAACGTGCTAGGTACGCTCCTCGCGACAAAGGAGGCGGTAAAGCACTTCGGGCCGAATGGCGGCAGCATCATCAACATAAGCTCGACTGCAAGCGCAGGAGAGGCGCAGGCCGCGATCTATTCCGGAACCAAAGGCGCGGTGGATGCAATAACGCGCGGGCTCGCTGCGGAGTTGGGTCCGCGAAAAATCCGGGTGAACGCTATTGCGCCGGGCGAAGTCGAGACCGAAGGCACGCATAGCGGCGGCATCATAGGCAGCGATTTCGAGAAGGCGATGATCGCGCGCACGCCGCTTGGTCGCATCGGACAGCCGGACGACGTCGCCCGCGTTGCCGTTTTCCTTGCCTCCGAAGATTCAGCGTGGCTCACCGGCGAGCGGCTCACGGCGGCGGGTGGCTACAGATAACATCGCCCGCTACTGCGTTGTTCCATTTTAGTCCCGGCTTATCAGTTCCACTACCAGCGGACCCGAGTGGAACGCGCTCCGAACTGATAAGTTGTGTAGCCGCAGAGGCATCTAGCTGCGGTCCTGAAAGATCGCCTTTCCGTTGACCGCCGTTGCCTCAATTCGCCGGATGCTTGCCGCCCCGCAGCCCTTTGCGACACCGGTGAATGCAGAACCGCCCGCGATGCTTCACCAAAAAGCCCACGCCAGGCACAGGGCTAAACGAGATCGATCACAGCAGGGAGCGTTCGTGCAGAGCAAGGGAAGCACAGCATTGGATGCATCCTGCCTGTTGATGCCGCTCATGCGTTGTATTAGCCCTATGGACCCGCGCTGGCTCTCCACGTTAAAAACGGTCGGTGATCGGCTGCGGGATGACAGCCTGATCTACCGCTATTCCAGTGGGGCAGCGGTCGATGGGCTGCGCGGGGTCGAAGGCACGTTCAACATCTGCAGCTTCTGGTACGTCGAATGTCTCGCTCGTGCCGGCGACGTCAAACAGGCACGGTTTCTTTTCGAAAAGATGCTCGGTTATGCGAACCATGTCGGGCTCTATTCGGAGGAGCTCGGTCCTGCAGGCGAACATCTCGGCAACTTCCCGCAAGCCTTCACCCATCTCTCGCTCATCAGCGCGGCATATTACTTGGATCGAGCCTTGTCAGGTCAGGATGGCCGCAGTTAAGCCGTTCGATGCCCAAAACATCCAGGCGCGATGAGGTGGAAGCATCGCGAGAACGTGTTCGCCTCGTCTGATCGGTGCAGAAGTGAAGGGCGGGATATCGTTGATTTGGCCGACAAGTCTTGCGATTTTTCGAGCCATCCTCTTAGGCCACCGCTAAATCGTTCATAAGTCTTGCAGTGAGGGAGGCTGCAACAGATAGCGAGGTTCACTTCGCATGGCGGTCATCGCATCATCCGACGCGATCGGCGCATCTCCTTCCAGTACGAGTCTGAACGGCCTCGACGGGATCAATTTCTTTCTCGCGGGAATGCAGTCGGGGTTCGGACCATTTGTCGCAGTGCTTTTGGCTGATGAGAAATGGACCCAACAGAACATCGGCTTCGTCCTGAGTCTTGGCGGCTTTGCCGGCCTGTTGAGCCAGCTGCCCGGGGGCGAGCTACTCGACGCCACTCGGTCGAAGCGGTTTCTGATCGCACTGGGCGGGACCGTGGTCGCTGTCAGCGCCTTCCTGATCGCACTGTGGCCAAACCGTCCGGTGGTCTTTGCCGCCGTGGTGCTTCAAGGATTGACCGGCGGGCTTCTCGGGCCGGCTATCGCAGCAATCAGCCTAGGTCTAGTTGGTCACTCGGCTCTGGCGCAACGGCTTGGACGCAATCAACGCTTTGCCTCGGCGGGAGCCCTGACGACCACCGGGGTGATGGGCGCTATCGGCTACTTTCTGTCTTATCAAGCGATATTCCTCGCGTCTGCTGCGCTCGCGCTTCCGTTGCTTGTAGCTCTATCCCGCATCCGTTCGACTGAAATCCACTTCGGTCGCGCTTGCGGACAACCCGATCACCACGCACCCACGCCGCCGCCGAGAACACGACGCTTGATGCTATGTAAAAACTACGGCTTGCTCATATTTGGCGGCTGCTTGTTTTTGTTCCAGTTCGCGAACGCCTCCATATTACCCCTCGCAGGGGAAGGGCTGGTTTATCGCAGTGGAACCAGTGCCTCGCTCATCATCTCAACACTCATCATCGTACCCCAGATCGTCGTCGCGCTAACCGCACCGTGGGCAGGCCGAGAGGCTCAAAATTGGGGTCGCCGACCGTTGCTCTTGTTAGGGTTCGGCGCTTTGACCGTCCGAGCCCTATTGTTCGCGGTGACCATCAATCCATGGTTACTCCTTTTCGCTCAACTGCTCGACGGTATCACCGGCAGTACATTGGGCGTGCTCACGGCGCTAATTGTTGCTGATCTCACCAAAGGCACCGGCCGATTCAACCTAGCGCAGGGCTTCGTTGGGACGCTGGCGGGTGTCGGCGCATCGCTCAGCACGACATTCTTCAGCCTCGTCGCGGGAAACTTTGGCGGTGCGATCGGGTTCATCAGTATTGCCTGCGTAGCGCTGAGCTTGGTCCTAATCGTTTGGTTGTGGATGCCGGAAACGATGCCATCAAACGACAAGCAACGCCCGCGACTTTAGCCAGCGACGGGTCAAAGGGCAGCGTTGCGTTCAACTGCCGTCGCACCAGGATCTGGAGACGCATTCACGCGCGTTGCGCATGAACTCGGCCACGTCGCACTGCCGAGTGCAGCTGTAGGAGCACATCGTTGGCGTTCAAGGTTCAGGTTGGCCCACCCCAGATAGCCATTCACCAGGGCCAGACTGTGCTCGTCACGGGCCTGGACGGGCAGATCACCTGGCCGAGCGAAAAGGGCCTGTACTTTCTTGACACGCGGATCATCAGCAATTGGGCGATTTACGCCAACGGTGAACCGTGGGAGCTGCTGAACGGCGGCCCGATCAATTATTACTCTGCACGCATCTTTCTCACTAACACGTCCATCTTCACCGCGGATGGACCGATACCGCCGCGCACACTGGGCCTCACCATTAGCCGGTCAATCAGCGGCGGCCTGCACGAAGATCTCGAAATCACCAATAACAGCATGAAACCGGTGCGCTTTCAGCTCGAGGTCGCCTTCCGATCCGACTTTGCCGATATCTTTGAAGTTAAGTCGGGCCACATCGTGCGCCGCGGCCAGATCACCACTGAGTGGTCGGAGCGGCGCCAGCGGCTTCGCACTGCGTATTCAAATCGGGATTTTCATCGTGCCGTGACCACCCTGGTCGCGCAGGCACCGCGCAAGGCGGTGTACGCCAATGGGCGGCTCAGTCTTGAGGTCGCCATTCAACCGAATAAAGCTTGGCACACTTGCTTGCTCTACGAGTTGGAGGACGGAGAGCGACTCTTGCACGCGCCGCGCCATTGTGTCGGGACAAGCCACAAGTCCCGTCATTCCGAGGCGCTGTCGCGATGGTTGCAAACGGTGGCTAAGATTGAGACAAGCAACGAAGAATTCTACCGTCTCTTTCGGCAGGCGCTGGAGGACATGGCCGCGCTCCGTTTGCCTATCAGAGAGACGAACCACACGGTCTTTATACCCGCTGCGGGGCTGCCGTGGTTCGTCGCTCCGTTTGGCCGCGATAGCTTGCTCGTTTCGTTGCAGAATATCCTGATCTATCCGAAATTCGCGCGCGGGGCGTTGGAGATTTTAGGAAAGCTGCAAGCCAAGGAAGACGATCCGTACCGCGAGGCTGAACCGGGAAAGATCCTCCACGAGTTGCGCTGCGGCGAGCTTGCGCATTTCAAGCTGATCCCGCACACACCCTATTACGGCACCGCCGATGCAACACCGCTTTATCTGATAACCCTGCACGCCGCCTGGCGTGCGACCGGCGACCAAGAGCTGCTGGAACAGCATCTGCAGACGGCGGACGGCTGCCTCGCATGGATCGACCAATATGGGGACCGCGACGGCGATGGCTTCCAAGAATACCAAACGCGCTCCTCGGCAGGCTACGAGAACATGGCCTGGAAGGACTCCGGCGATTCGGTCATGTATCCTGATGGCTCGCTGGTTAAGGGGCCCAAGGCGCTCTGCGAGCTTCAAGGCTATGTTTACAATGCTTGGGTCCGCATGGCAGAAGTTTTCGATTTTCTCGGCAAGCTCGAGCGTGCGACGGAATTGCGCGTCAAGGCTGCTACTTTATTCGGGCGATTCAACGAAGCTTTCTGGGACGAGGAACTCGGGTTCTATGCCTATTCGCTCGACGGCGACAAGAACAAGGTCCTGACCGTCGCGTCCAATCCCGGGCATTGCCTCTGGTCGGGCATCGTGCCCCGCGAGCGCGCGAAGAGGGTCGTGGACCGCCTGATGGCGCCGGACATGTGGACGGGGTGGGGCATTCGAACACTGTCCGCCGGTAACCCGGCATTTAATCCGTACAACTATCAGACCGGCTCCGTCTGGCCGCACGATAACGCCATCATCGCGATGGGCTTCAAGCTGTACGGCTTCGATGCGGAGGCGGCTCGGGTCGCGCACGACGTCAGTGTGGCAGCGAGCCACTTCCTACTCAATCAGTTGCCGGAACTTTACACCGCGTCCGAGCGGAGCGAGTCGAATTTCCCGGTGCAGTATCTCGGTGCAAACGTACCTCAAGCCTGGGCAGCCGGCTCGGTATTCATGCTCACTCAGGCCTTATTGGGATTCCTTCCGGATGCGCCGCACGACAGGCTTTATGTCGACCCCGTCCTTCCTGGCTGGCTGCCAGACCTAACGATGCGTGATCTTCGCATCGGCAAGCACAAGTTTGATATCCGGTTCTGGCGCGAAGGCGAGGAGACGGCGTTCCAGGTGATCAAAGGAGACCCAAAGCTCGTCGAGCGCTGCGACATCGCGTCCAAGGCCGCCGAGCTCAGGACCGGCTGCGATTTGATTCCGGCGACTCAGGCGCCAGCACGCGCGGCTAAAGGCAGAGCGTGATCGGTCGGCCCGGCGCTAGCTCGTACTTTTTATGGTGATCTCTCAACCGCGACAATGGCGACGGAGCCGCGTTGGGAATATGAACCGAGTGGCGGTTGGCGCATTTGATTGGATGAAGATATGCCGCCGTGACGAACCGACTTGGTGCGCACAGCTCACCACCACCTTGCTGGCCACGTATTACTCCTATTGGCTCCTCGCGCCACGAGCTTGTGCCACGTAAAGGCGAACAGCGCGAGCAACATCGCACCGATGCCGACCGGCGCGACCAAAAAGCCCCAGGACATATCGTTGACAACCACCACCAACGGATCGATGCCGGCCGGCGGGTGAAACGTGCCGGTCAGGTGCATTGCGACCATCGCCAGTCCAACCGCCAGCGCCGCCGTCCACGGTCCCGGGCCGAACAATTTGACGATGAGCAGCCCAACGAACGTGGACACGAGGTGGCCACCGATCAGGGCGCGTGGCTGCGCCGGCTCTGCCTTTGGCGAACCCAGCGCTGTGACGATCGACGTCGCGAAAGGAATCGCTACCAGCGGAAAAGCAGCTCTGGCTGAGAACGCCTCCATGCCCGCGATTGCGACAGCACCGCCAGCTGCTCCCGCGAAGATAGCGAGCAATTTAGTTCTGTCGCACATGCAGCCCGAAACTATGCAATAGCTGGAGCAGCGTGGCGAATGTCCACGCTGGAATCCAAATACCGGCCAGGTTGGCGCGTTCCTTGCCGAAAGGCCGCTCGTCGGAGCTTCTGGCGGACGCTCAGACTGCCTACATTGCGGTCGCCCGCCAACTGATGTCCGTAATTCTCATGCGCTCGACCTTGAACATCGACCTGCTTGCGCCCTCACGGTTCTCAAACAGCCACTGTTGCGAGCCCATCGAGCACAAATCCTGTCAGCATCGACTGCTGCAACGTCCAAGTCGGCAGAGTCGGGCCAAGTGCAGAACTCAGCAATTGCGAAAAAAGAAACGCAACGCGCCAAACGCGACCCCTCCGATGTGGTCGACACCGACTTCAAAAGAGAGCCACGACGCGGTGGTCTGTAGAGCGAGCAACGTGACGGAATCAAGAGAACTAAGCAACTTTCGCCGTGGCCCGTTGTACGGATCGGGGCGGCACATTCGAGAAGAGCAGGCTCAGCCCCTCAGCCATTGTCGGGTGCGCGAAAGCGGTATCAGTAAGCGTCGAATATGAAAGCCGTGCCAACATTGCTGTTTGCACCGCGGCCATGACTTCGCCCGCCTCGGCGCCGATCATCGTAAAGCCAAGGATACGATCGTCGTTCTGGCCGATAAGAGCCTTCATAAAGCCTTGCCTCCGCTCGGTCGCCTGCGCGCCCAGCACAGAGTTCATCGGCAATCTCGCGACGCGTACAATGATCCCTTCGCGTTCCGCTTCGCCTTCACTCAACCCTACGTGGGCAAGCGGGGGATCCGTGAACATGCAGTACGAAACCAGCCGACCGCGTGTGCTGCGATTCCTTCCTGCCAGATTGTCACGAATGATGCGAAAATCGTCTTCGGATATGTGGGTGAATTGTGGACTGCCGGCGCACTCTCCAATGGCCCAGACGTCCGGCGCACTCGTCTCCAAGCGCCCATTCACGCGAACGTAACCACGGCTGTCCAACCGAACCCCGGCCTCCTTAAGTCCGATTCCGCCGGTATTCGGAACACGCCCAGCGGCGACCAGGATGTCGCTGCCATCGATGTTCCGCTCGCCTGAGGCCGTGCGCACGACAAGGTCGACCTTCTCTCCAGATCGCCCACGTACCTGGAGGAGTTCGGCTTCTAGGAGGACTTGAATCCCCTCTTCACTAAGAATCCGCTGCATCTCCTGCGATACGTCGACGTCCTCCCGCCCCATGAGCCGAGGGCCGGGCTCGATGATTGTCACGTCGCTACCAAAGCGACGGTAAGCTTGCGCCATTTCGAGGCCAACATAGCCCCCACCGATTATGACCAGATGCGGTGGCAAGTAGTCGAGTTCCAGAGCCTCGACATGGGTGAGCGGTCGCGTAGCATCGAGGCCGGGAACGCTTGGAATGGCAGCGTGGGTTCCGAGGTTGAGGAAGACTTTGTCCGCGGCCAGCACACGCGTCCCTCCGTCATTCAGGCTCACCTCAAGTGTTTTCGGCGCCACAAAACGCCCGCTCCCCATGATCAATTCGGCGCCGCTCACTTTGTAGTTCTGCAGATGCCTCGCAATCTGACGTTCAACCATCTCGCGTTTGC
>WNFR01003165.1_pt1 | contig 17088 bp, 7 predicted proteins | sample 5400221 | NCBI WGS metagenome assembly WNFR01 (sample SAMN13153357, study PRJNA577476) | soil metagenome | isolation source: 40 cm soil under Madrone tree | place: USA:California | collected 2016-06-14
TGGCGCTCGAACGCAATCACCTCGAGCACGAGCGCGAGCGCCGGGAGGAGCACGTCGCGGGCGTCCGCTAGCGAGTCGAGCCGCGACCATGTGAGTGCCGCGTGCATCTCGATCAACAGCATGACGCCGAGCGCCGCCCCCGCGCCGACGACGCCGCGGACGCGCGTCGCCGCGAGCACCAGCGTGAGCGCCAGCGCGCCGCGCGCCGGGTCGGCCCACGCGGCGTCCACCCACCGGCCGATCTCCGTCGTCCACAATAGGAGACCGAGCACGTACGGCATGAGCGCGCCGACGACCGCGAGCGGCCGCGCGGCTTCGGGCAGCCTGGTGCGGTTGAATCGCGCGTCCTGCGCGAGCGCGAGGCCGAGGGTCAACGCGACGATCACGAACGCCGCCGGATCGCGCCCGCCCGTGCGGACGCCGAGGGGATCCAAGACCACCGCATACGTCGCGAGCACGAGCGTTCCGCCCGCGACGTACAGGCCGACGTGCCGCCGCAGCGCCGCGGCCGCGCAGAGGACGACACCGGCAACCTGCAGCCACAATCCCTGCGGCATTGGCGCCGCGACGGCCGCCGCTACGTCGGCCCAGAGCACGAGTGCAAGCGAGAACGCGAGCGCGACGACGTCTGGTGCGGCACTGCCGCGCACGCGCCCCGCACGCTCTTCGGCGGCAAAGCCGGCCGCGAACGCGACGATCCATGGCGCCAGTCCCGCGATCGTCGTCGGCGGCGCTTCGAGGGCGACGATCGCCGCGCCGACGAGCCCGATCGCGACGATTCCTTGCGCCGCGCGTCCGGCGGTCGTGACGGTCGCAGTCGCGAGCCGCCGCGGCGCCATCCAGAGGAGCGCGAACGCGATCCCCCAGTCGAGCGCGGGCAACCACCAGCGCAGCGCCGGGCCGACACCCGGCGAGCCGCCGACGATCGGCTCGAGCACGCACAGCAGAGACCCCGCCATCGCCGCGACCGCGGCGGTGAGGAGCACGCCGTCACGACGGACGAGACCGGCGGCGACGAACGCGACGCCCCACACACGCAGCCAGTAGAGGCTCGGCATCGACATGCCGCCAGTCGCGCGGCCGACGATCTCCCACACGAGCGGGCCGGCTGCGACGAGCGTGACGATACGCGCATCGCGGCGCAGCCGCGCGACCGCGGGATCGTCGGCCGCGCGCCACCCGGCGATGCGGTCGTACGTCGCGCAGACGAGCCCGACCGTCGTCATCCACGCGACGTGGAGCGCGACGTCCGCGAAGTACACGCTCTGTGCGAGCGTGAAGAGCGCGATAGTCGCAACGGCGAGCAGCATCCGCACGATGCCGACGTCGGGCCACCCCGCACGCGGCTCCGTGACGATGAGCCCGAGAATCGCGACCCACCCTGCCCCGGCCGCACCCCACGCGCTCCACACGTCGCTCGTACTCGCGAGCGCGACTGCTGCCTGCACCACGACCTGCGCCATCAGCAGGACGCGGCTGCGCGACACTCGCGCGATGAGGGGAAGGACGAGCAGCGCCAGCGTGACCAATCGCAGCGCCGCGCCCGGACTCAGGTACTGGGCGGCCTCGCGGACGAGCATCACCGCGCCGGCGACCGCATGCAGCGCGCCGAGACGCGGCGCGAGCGGGGCGTACAGCGTCTCGAAGACGCGGACGAGCGGCCGCAACAGCGGTCCCGGCGTATCGCCGCCGCGCCACTCCGCGGCGCCGTCGGCGTACCATCGCTCCTCGAGCCACGCCTCCGTCAGGTACACGGCGACGATGAGGAGCCCGCCGAGAAACGTCGGGAACGACGCCGTCGAGGGGCGGAACAGCCAATAGTGTGCGAAGTTCGCCGCGAGCGCTGCTTGCGCGAGCAGGTGGAAAACCCACAGACGCGTCCGATGTGCGGCGACGAGAAGGATGAGCGCCTCGACCGCGAGCACCTCGCTGAGCGCGATCGCGTCGACGTACCCGCAGGCGCCGATCGTCGCGAACACGACCGCGAGCGCGGTGTAGAAATCCGCGTCGGGATTGCCGAGCCGCCGGTGGACGCGGGCGAGGATCGCCTGGACGGTGGCGAGCGCGAAGAAGAACCAATGGATGCCGGTCGCCGACGGCGTCTCGGTGTAGAGCAGCGAGACGACCGCGACGTAGAGCACGACGTTCGCCGGCCCGAGCGCACGCGCGACCAGGCCGTCGCGGTCGCGGTGCTCGGCGCGCCACGCCGCCCGGCTCCACCACGCGAGCTCGGCGGCGGCGAAGATCGCGTAGTACGACGTGAGGAACCCGATATTCACCCGCAGCTCGGCGATCGTGAGCGCGGTGCCCGCACCAGCGCGCCCGAAGACGAACCACACGAGGTGCGACGCATACGAGCCGCCGAGCGCGAACAGCGAGAGCGGCGGCCACGCGTGGCGAAGGTGGAGGGCGACCGCGAGGAGCGCGAGCAGCGTGATCGCCACCAGCGACCACGCGTCGCCGCGATCGCTCGCGACGAACGCCGACACGTGGCCGAGCACGAGCGCCAGCCCCGCCGCCGGCTGCGAGCGCCAGCGGTCGGCGAGCACGAACACGGGCACGAGATCCGCGACCATCCATACCAGCGCGACCGGTAGCGACACGCAACGGGTCGCCGCGACGAAGTACGCGGCGAACGACACGAAGTACGCGAGGGTGAGCCCGGCGATCATCAGCGAGCGCGCGAAGCGCTCGAGCCGACGGCGCTGCGACGCGCCGACCGCGAAGACGCCGAGCGCGAACGCGTACGCGACGGCGATCTTGCCCGCAGGCGAGAGGTGGCGGTGAACGACGTTGACGAAGTACGCGACGCCGATCGCGAGCAGGACGAGACCGACGTTGCGCAGCCAGACCGACCCGATCCGCTCCTCGAGGGAGAGCGCCGGCTCCGTGGCGCGGGGCATCGGCGAGCGCGCGGTCGGCGCGTGCGGCGCGGTGATCGGCACCGCGGCCGGCCGCGGCGCGGCGGGCGGCGGCGTGACGGGCGACGACGTGACGGGCGACGACGCGGCGGGCGACGACGCGGCGGGCGACGACGCGGCGGGCGACGGTGTGATGGGCGACGGTGTGATGGGCGACGGCGATGGCACCACCGGCGAGATCGCAGACGGCGCGGCGGCCGGTCTCGTCTCCGCCGAGAGCGGCATCGGAGACGCGGCCCTGGGCGCTGCGTCGGTCGGCGCCGGCGTCTCCTCCGCCGCCCGCGCCGCGGAAGCGTCGGCCTCCGGCACCGGGGTCCCACCGCGCAGCATCGCGATGCGCTCCTCGAGGCGCGCCACGCGCTTCTGCAGCGCCGTGAGCTCGCCGATCACGTAAAACGCGAGCACGACCAGGAGCAGCAGCAACACGGTCACCGCGCGTCTCCGCGCAGCGCGAGGACCGTCTCCTCGAGGGTCGCGGCGGTCACCCCCTCGGGCGGCACCGCCGGCCCGCACACGAGCTCGATCCGCGACCACACGCGGCGAAACGGCCGTCGCATCGCGGCGCCGTCCTTGCGGCTGAAGAAGCTGCCCCAGAGACCGCGCAACGCCATCGGCACGATCGGCACCGGAGTCCTCCGTACGATCTGCTCGACGCCCGGACGAAACGGACTCAGCTCACCGTCGCCGGTGAGGCGGCCCTCGGGAAAGATGCAGACGAGCTCGCCCTCGCCGAGCGCCTTCGCGACCTCGTCGAATGCCCGTGCCTTCATCGACGCGTCCTCCTTCGCAGACGCGATCGGGATCGCGTGCGACGTCCGGAAGACGAAGTTCAGCACCGGGATGCGAAAGATGTGGTGATCCATGACGAAACGGATCGGACGGCGGCACACCGCCGCGATCACCAACGCGTCGACGTAGCTCACGTGGTTGCAGACCAGCACGGCGGCGCCCTCGTCGGGGAGATGGTCGGTACCGCGACGTCCGACGCGATAGACGGTGTGCACCAGAAGGAAGACCAGAAAGCGCATCAAGAATTCGGGAACCAGGCTGTAAATGTAGACGGCGACGCACGCGTTCACGATCGCCGTGAAGAGAAAGAGCTGCGGGATGGTGAGCCCGCGCGCACGCAGAAGGACGCCGACACCCGCCGCGACGACCATGAACAGGGCATTGATGATGTTGTTGCCCGCGATGATGCGCGAGCGGTGCGAGGGGGCGCTGCGCTGCTGCACGAGCGCGAGCAGCGGCACAACGAAGAAGCCGCCGAAGACGCCGATCAGCGAGAGATCGGCCGCGATGCGCCAGTAGCGCAAGCCGCGGACGAGCTCGCCGACGCCGATCGCGGTCCCCGGCTGGGCGACGGCGGCGTGCGCCGCGAAAAAGAGATCGAGCGCGAAGAGCGACAGTCCGATCGAGCCGAACGGCACGAGCCCGAGCTCGATCTTGCCGTCCGAGAGGCGCTCGCAGAGGAAGCAGCCGAGGCCGATGCCGACCGAGAAGATCGCGAGCAGCACCGTCACCACGTGCTCGTCGCCGCCGAGCAGCTCGTGGCCGAGGCCGGGGAACTGCGCGAGGAAGAGCGCGCCGTAGAACCAGAACCAGGAGATGCCGAGGATCGAGAGGAAGACGGTGCGATTCTCGCGCGCGAAGCGGATCGTGCGCAGCGTCTCGGTGACCGGGTTCCACCCGATGCGCAGCGTGGGCGCTTGCGACGGCGCGAGCGGCACCCCGCGGCTCGTGAGGTAGCCGCTCACCGCGATCGTGATCGTCACCACGGCGACGAGCGTCGGGCCCCAGCCGGGAATGCTCACTAGGACACCGCCGACGAGCGTGCCGACGAGGATCGCGATGAACGTCGCGCCCTCGATCATCGCATTGCCGCCGACGAGCTCTTCCTCGTGCAGGTGCTGCGGCAGAATGCTGTACTTCACCGGTCCAAAGAGCGTCGAATGCACGCCCATCAGAAACAGCGCCAGCATGAGGACCCAGACGCTGCGACGCGCGAACCCAAGCGCGGCGATGCACATGACGCCGATCTCGATCACCTTCACGAGACGGACCAAGCGCGACTTCTCGTATTTGTCGGCGAGCTGTCCGGCCGTCGCGGAGAAGAGGAAGAACGGCAGGATGAAGACGCCGCCAGCGATATTCACCAGCGTGTCCGTCGACAGCGTCGAGGCGGCGGCGCCGAACGCGAACAGGATGACGAGCGCGTTCTTGAAGACGTTGTCGTTCAGCGCCCCCTGAAACTGCGTCCAGAAGAACGGCGCGAAGCGGCGCGAGCGCAGCAACGTGGTCTCACCCATATCGGCTCCCCTCGACGGCGACATGCCGTCACCATCCGCACGCCGCATGCCATCCTGCCCCGCTGGGGCAACGTACCGGAACCGTTGAACTATTCCCCACCGCCACAGCGACTGCCAGGATACGTGTCGCTCATCGAGTGGACATGCAGTGTCCACATATGGTCATTGAATGCCGCCGAACGGGTGCAACTGCTCGAGCATCTCACGCGCCGATCGCCCGCCCGTCCTCCGCGAAGAAGTGCAAGTGCGAAGGGTCGACAGCGAGCGTGATCGGGGCGCCTGCGGTGAGCGCCTGCATCCCGGGAAGCCGCGCCACGAACTGAATCGCCGCCGACGGATCGGGCGACGCGGGCACGGCAACCGCGTGCGGCGGCGGAACGCCGTCTGCGATGCGCACGTAGGCAAGCGTCTCGTGACCGAGCCACTCGGTGTGCTCGACGACCGCCGCGAAGCTCGCCGCGTCCGGCGACGTCGCGCCGCCCGTGTCGACGAGGCGCAGGTGTTCGGCTCTGATGCCGGCGGTGAGCGGCCGCTCGCGCGCGTCAGCGGGCAGCGCCGCTGCCCGCGCGCGTGGAATTGCGATCGTCTGCGCGCCGAGCATCAATGTCGCACCGTTCTCGTCGACGCGGACGCGCGTGGCGAAGAGATTCATCGGCGGGTTCCCCATGAATCCGGCGACGAACGCATTCGCGGGCGCGTCGTAGATGTCGCGCGGGGTCGCGACTTGCTGCAACCGTCCTTTGTCCATCACGGCAACGCGATGGCCGAGCGTCATCGCCTCGACCTGGTCGTGGGTGACGTACATCATCGTCGTCTTCGTGCGCTGCTGGATCTCGCCGATCTCAGCGCGTACCTGGACGCGCAGCTTCGCATCCAAATTCGAGAGCGGCTCGTCGAGGAGCGACACCGCCGGCTCGCGGACGAGCGCGCGTCCCATCGCGACGCGCTGGCGCTGCCCACCGGAGAGCTGGCGCGGCAAGCGGTCGAGGAGGGGCCCGAGATCGAGGAGCGCGGCGACGCGCTCGACTTGCGCCGCGAGATCAGCACGCGCGACGCCGCGCATGCGCAACGGGAACTCGAGGTTCCGGCGCACCGTCATCTGCGGGTAGAGCGCGTAGTCCTGGAAGACCATCGCGACGTTCCGCGCCTGCGGCGGCAACGTGTTCACGACGGCGTCGCCGATGCGCAATGTCCCCGCGGTGAGATCCTCGAGGCCGGCGACGAGGCGCAACACCGTCGACTTGCCGCACCCCGAGGGGCCGACCAGCACCAGCAGCTCGCCGTCCTCGACGCGGAGCGAGCAGTCGATGACGGCGCGCGCGCCGTTCGGATATGTCTTGTCGACGTGCTCGAGCTCGACGCGCGCCATCAATCACCGGGCGCGTCGAAGAAGCGCTCGTCGCCGATCACCGGCAGCGCGCGCTGGAGGATCGGGTCGGCGGCGAAGAGATTCTGCACGCAGTGCGGCTTCAGATGGTCGGCGACGGCGAGAAAGAAGAGCGCCTGGTCGAGCGCGAGGTACGCGCGCGCGACCGCGCCGGTGCGCGGATCGACGGCGTCGTAGAAACCGTACTCGCCGTAGACGGGAAAGCGCGCGGCGAGCGCGCGCAAGTTCGCGACCGCCGCGTCCGGCTCGACGAGCAGCGCCAACGCCGACGCGTGCGGCGTGACCGCACCGGGACGATACCCGCGCGTGCCGAGGACCGGCACCCCGTACTCGCCGTAGCCGTCGGTCGCGGGGATCGCGCTCGGCGACATGCCCCAGACCGGATACCCGAGCTCCTCGGTCGCGAAGCGGCGCTGCACGACCGCGTGCGCAACGTCGTTGGCGCCGAGGCTGCGGGGTGCGAAACGCTGCTCGTCGACGACGAGCGCCGGCATCAGCGCCTCGAACATGCTGCCCCCCCACGACGGCACGAAGCGGACGCCGCCCCACTCGTACCAGCCGCTGACGACCGTGTGGCCGCGGACCTTCTGTCGGCGCACGCCGCGTGGGGTCGCCGTCTGGCCGGCGCAGTCGGCGGGATATGTGCGCACCATGTCGAACCAGGCGTCGTCGGGAAGCTCGCGTTTGCCGATGCCGAGGAGCACGCCGAGCCGCGCCTCGGTGTAGAGCACACCGTAGTCGTAGCGCGAGCGCGCGCGGCGGTGGACGTAATAGCCGTGCGAGACTTGGTGGCGGCGCGCATCGTAGAAGAACCCATAGTGCATCCGGTCGATCAGACGCGAGCAGCGCGGCGCGAGCGCGGGGAAGCTCGTGCGCGCGAGGATCAGACCGGTCGTCAGCCACGACGTGTCGACGAACGACAGGAAATTGCTGGAGCGCTCGAGTGACGTCGTGTCGTAATAGTTGAAGAAGAAGCCGTCGTGGGTCTCGAGACCGTCGAGGGTGTCGAGCACGCGGGTGATCGCGGCCGCGGCGTCGGCATCGCTCACGAGACCGATCTCGTGCGCGGCGACGACCGCGGCGAGGTGGAGGCCGACGTTGCTGATGCTGGTGTAGTCGCCGACGTCGGCGCCCGCAGTGGTGTCGGTCGCACCGTCGCCGCTCGTCGGCGGCGCGGCGAGACGCACGTGGTCGACGGGGAGACCGTTCTCGCGATCGGTAAGCGCGGCGAGCCCACGCCAGGTGTCGGCGGCGACGCGCTCGAGAAACGCGCGCTCGTCCGACGGCAGCGCGCTCGGGTCGACGACGGCGTGCGCCGGCCACCCGGCGAGACGCGCGCGCACGTGCGGCCGTGCCGCCTCTTTGCCGCCGAGGCTCGCCTCCCACGCACGCTTGCGCGGCAGGTCGACGGGATCATCCTCGGTCGTGAGCTTCTCGACGAGCGGCCGCGCCCGGCTCGTGAGCGGGCAGATCGGTGTCCGCGGCGCCTTCGCGACCGGGGTCGCCGCGCACGCCGTCGCGGCGAGCACGATCGCGGCTGCGGCCGCCGTCACCCACCCGACCCCACGATGCCCACGCACGGAGGGCCTACTACGACAGAACGCGCCGCGCTGCACGTCTGGCGGTCCGCGGCGGGACTGGGTCAAGTTGCGACCGAGCAACGAAGTATCGCGACGCAAATTGGCCCAGTACCCGAGCTTGACCGTCGACGCGGGCACCAGCATACGCTGACGCCCACATGGCGAGCACCTTTCCCGCCGGCTTCGTCTGGGGCACGGCGACCGCCGCGCATCAGGTCGAAGGCGGCAACTGGAACAACGACTGGTGGGCGTGGGAGCACACGCCGGGGTCGCCGTGTCAGGAGCCGAGCGGCGACGCGTGCGACCACTACCACCGCTATCCGGAGGACCTCGATCTGCTCGCGCAGCTCGGCTTCGGCGCCTATCGCTTCTCACTCGAGTGGAGCCGGATCGAGCCCGAGGACGGCGAGTTCTCGCGCGCCGCGCTCGAGCACTACCGGCGCATGTGCGCCGCGTGCCGCGCGCGCGGCATCTTGCCGATCGTCACGTTCCATCACTTCACGACGCCGCGCTGGCTGGCGGCGCGCGGCGGCTGGGCGGAGCCGATCGCCGCCGAGCGGTTCGCGCGCTTCTGCGGCCGCGCCGCGCGTCACCTCGGCGATCTCGTCGGCCGCGTCTGCACGCTCAACGAGCCGAACATCGTCGCCGAGTTCGGCTATCGCTTCGGCCTCTTCCCGCCGGGCCGGCGCGACGCCGCGCTGCGCAAGCGGGTGAACGCGATCTTCATCGACGCCCACCGCCGCGCCGTCGCCGCCGTTCGCGAGGCGGGGGTGGTGGCGCCGATCGGGCTCACGCTGGCGATGCAGGACTACCAAGCCGTCGATGGCGGCGAGGCGGTACGCGATCGCGAGCGCCGCGACATGGAGGACGTCTACCTCGAAACCGTTGGTGGCGACGATTTCCTCGGCGTGCAGACGTACACGCGCGTGCGCTATGGCCTCGACGGGCTGCAGAGCCCGCCGCCGGACGCGCGTCTCACGCAGATGGGCTACGAGTTCTGGCCGGAGGCGCTCGCCGCGTGTCTGCGCCGCGCCGCCGTCGTCGCGCCGCGTGTGCCGCTCCTCGTCACCGAGAACGGCATCGGCACCGACGAGGACGCGGAGCGGATCGAGTACGTCGAGCGCGCGCTGCGCGGCATCGTCGCCTGCCTCGCCGACGGCCTCGACGTGCGCGGCTACGTCTACTGGAGCCTGCTCGACAACTTCGAGTGGGCGTTCGGCTACCGGCCGAAGTTCGGCCTCGTCGCCGTCGACCGCGAGACGCAGGCGCGGCACCCGAAGCCGAGCGCCGCCTGGCTCGGTGCGATCGCCCGCGCGAACGCGCTGCCGCGCGACTGATCCGTCGCGGTCGGCATCCAACGACCGACCATGGACAGTACCGTTCCTTCCGGCGCCGAGTGGCTCGAGGCGGATGGCCTCGGCGGGTTCGCGAGCGGGACCGTCGGTCTCGTGCGCACGCGTCGCTACCATGCGCTGCTCCTCGCGGCGACGGCGCCGCCGGCGGGCCGCGTCGTGCTGGTGAACGGTCTCGAGGCATGGCTCGAGACCGACGGCGGCACCGTCGCGCTCTGCGCGCAACAGTACGCGCCCGACGTCATCCACCCCGACGGCGCCGAGCGCGTCGTCGCGTTCACACCCGACCCGTGGCCGCGCTGGACCTTCGCCCTTCCTGGCGGCGGCACGATCGAGCACGGCCTCTTCGTGCGCCCCGGACGTGCGGCGATCGTCCTCTACTGGCAGCCGGCAGCGGGAGCGCGCGGCACGCTCTGCGTGCGACCGCTCCTCTCCGGCCGCGACTACCACGCGCTGCACCACGAGAATCCCGCCTTTCGCTTCGACGCCGCGGTGGATGACGGCACCGTGACGTGGCGCCCGTACGCGTCGTTACCGGCGATCGTCGCGCGCACGAACGGCGTCTATGCGCATGAGCCGCAATGGTACCGACGGTTTCTGTACGCGGAAGAGCACGCGCGCGGCCTCGACGACGTCGAGGACCTGGCGTCACCGGGCGTGTTTCGTTGGGACGTCGCCGCCGGCACCGCCGTGCTCGAGCTCGCGGCGGGCGACCTCGCCGCGGCAGGCCACTCCGCCGCGGCAGGCGACGCCGCCACTGCCCGCGACTTCGCCGCAGCGGGCGACGCCGCACCGCAGGCGCAGACGTCGTCGGCATCGCCGTCGTCGACGCGCGACTTCGTGGCGGTACGCGCCGGCGAGGAGCGCCGGCGCGCCGCGTTTCCCTCGCGGCTGCATCGCGCGGCCGACGCCTACGTCGTCCGGCGCGGCGCCGGCCGGACGATCATCGCCGGGTACCCGTGGTTCACCGATTGGGCACGCGACACGTTCATCGCGCTCCGCGGCCTCTGCCTCGCGACCGGGCGCTTCGACGACGCGCGACAGATCCTGCGCGAGTGGGCGGGGGCGGTCTCGCAGGGCATGCTGCCGAACCGCTTTCCCGACGACGGCGGCACACCCGAGTTCAACGCGGTCGACGCCGCGCTCTGGTTCGTCGTCGCCGCCGACGAGTTCCTGCGCCGCGCCGCCGCCGTCGACGGCGACACGCGCGCCGCGCTCGAAGCGGCGATCGACGCGATCGTCGCCGGCTACGCGCGCGGCAGCCGCCACCGCGTCGCCGCCGCCACGGACGGCCTCCTCGCCGCCGGCGAGCCGGGTGTGCAGCTCACCTGGATGGACGCGAAGGTGGGCGACTGGGTCGTGACGCCGCGGATCGGCAAGCCGGTCGAGGTGCAGGCGCTCTGGCTGAACGCGCTGCGCATCGCCGCGCGCCGCACGCCGGCGTGGAACGATCTCTGCGCGCGCGGCCGCACCGCGTTCGCGTCGCGATTCTGGGACGAGAGCCGCGGGCACCTCCACGACGTCGTCGACGTCGATCACGAGCGCGGCCGCGTCGACCCAAGTCTGCGGCCGAATCAGATTCTCGCCGTCGGCGGCCTGCCGTTCGCCGTCCTCGACGGCGCGCGCGCCCGTCGGGTCGTCGACACGGTCGAGGCGCGGCTCGTGACGCCGATGGGACTGCGCTCGCTCGCACCCGGCGAGCCCGGCTACGTCGGACGCTACTCCGGCGGCCCGCGCCAGCGCGACGCTGCGTACCATCAGGGCACGGCGTGGCCGTGGCTGCTCGGCCCCTTCGTCGACGCGTGGAGCCGGGTGCGCGGCGACACACAAGAATCGCGGCGCGAGGCGCACGCGCGCTTCGTCGCGCCGCTCCTCGCCTACGCGGAACGGGTCGGCCTCGGCCATCTCCCGGAGGTCGCGGACGGCGATCCGCCGCATCGCCCCGGCGGCTGCCCGCAGCAAGCGTGGTCGCTCGGCGAGGTCCTGCGCGTGCAGCAGCAGCAAAAACGCGCTTGAGCGGCCGGTGGCAGAGCTGTTAGTCTGGCGGTCCCTCCGGAAGAGCTCGTGCCGCGGTTCCCTACGGTCATTTGCTGTTCGCTGCTCGCGTCGCTGGTCGCAACCGGCGCCTCAGCGCAGGTGCAGGCGAAGGCGCAGCAGACCTGCATCAAGAAACTGAACGGCGCGGGCGCGGCGATCGCGCGCGTCACCGGAAGGCAGTTCCTCACCTGCGTCGTCGCGGCGTGCAAGGGCAAACTCGCCCCCGGAACGACCGCCGAGCAGTGCTTGACCTCCGACCCGCGCGGTACGCTCGCCAAGGCGCAGGCCAGGGCCGCGACGGCGCAAGCGCGCTTCTGTACGACGCCGCCGAGCTTCGGCCCCACGACCGCTGCCGACGTCGCTGCCGCGTTCGGCGCCCCGGTGCGCGTGCATGCGCTCTTCGGCCCCGACCTCGACGCCGCCTTGATCGCGGCTGCGAGCGATCGTGCCGGCGCCGCGTGTCAGCTCGCGGTCGCGAAAGGGATGACCGACGTCGCCGCCGCGAACCTGAAAGCCTTCAATACCTGCAAGGCAGCGGGCCTGAAGAGCGGCACGATCGACTCGGCGGCGGCGCTCGACGCCTGTTTCGGCGCCGACCCCAAGGGCACGATCGCGAAAGCGCAGGCGAAGGCGCAAACGCGCGCGAGCAAAAAGTGCGACGGCATCGACGTCGCGAGCGCGTTCCCGGGTGCGTGCGCGGCGACGCCGCTCGCAAGCCTGTTCACCTGCATCGAGCCGCAGGTCGACTGCGGCGTCTGTCTCGCGGTGAACGGCGGCGATCACCTGAGCCACGGCTGCGACCTCTTCCAGAGCGGCGTCGCGGTCGAGGTCTGCGGCACGCCGCTCGCGACGACGGAGTCCGTCGCGCGGCAGTGGGATGAGGAAGCGCTCGCCGCGATCCGCATCGACCTGCCGCGGCCGCCGGTCCACGCTCGCAATCTCTTCTACACGTCGGTCGCGATGTGGGACGCGTGGGCGGCGTACGACGCGACCGCCGACGCGGTGCTCGACAAGGAGTCGCCGCCGTCGGCGGCTCCCGAGCACGACCGCGCGATCGCGATCAGCTTCGCCGCCTATCGCGTGCTGTCGCACCTCTATTCGTTCTCGGTACACGCGGCGACGACGCAGGCGAGCCTCGACACGCACATGCTGGCGCTCGGATTCGACCGCACCTTCACCGACACGTCCGGCAACGCGCCGGCGGCGATCGGCAACCGGATCGCCGCCGCCGTCATCGCCTACGCCATGACGGACGGCGCCAACGAAGCCAACAACTACGCCGACCCGACGTATACGCCCGTCAACGATCCGCTGATCGTCAAGCTGCCGGGCGACGACCCGAACCTTCCGGGAACGGTCATGAACGATCCCAATCGCTGGCAGCCGCTCGCGCTCGACTTCCAGATCACGCAGAACGGCATCCCGCTCCCGGGCAAGGTGCAGAGGTACGTCGGCGCGCAGTGGAACGCCGTGAAGCCGTTCGCGCTCACCCGCGACGACCCGACCGCGCTCTACATCGATCCGGGGCCGCCGCCCCACCTCGGCGACGCCGCGTTCCGCGACGGCCCGATGCACCTCCTCGAGCTCTCACAGGAGCTCGATCCTGCCGATCCGTTCACGCTCGACATCTCGCCGGCGGGATTCGGCAACAACCCCCTCGGGACGAACGACGGCCACGGCTACGCGATGAACCCGGCGACCGGCGAGCCGTACACGCCGCAGATCGTGCCGCGCGCCGACTTCGGGCGCGTGCTCGCGGAGTTCTGGGCCGACGGACCCGACTCGGAGACGCCGCCGGGCCACTGGAACGTCATCGCCAACCACGTCGCCGACGACCCCGCGATCGTGAAGCGCATCGGCGGCGTCGGCCCGGTCGTGAACGCGCTCGAGTGGGACGTGAAGGCGTATCTCGCCGTGAATGGCGCCGTACACGACGCGGCGGTCGCGTGCTGGGGCGCGAAGCGGAAGTACGACTCGGTGCGCCCGATCTCGCAGATCCGCTACATGGGCGGGCTCGGCCAGTCATCGGATCCGCAAGGTCCGTCGTACGACGCGAACGGGCTCACGCTCGTGCCCGGCCTCGTCGAGGTGATCACGCCGCAATCGAGCGCGGCCGGCCAGGAGCACGAGGCGCTCGCGGCGTTCGTCGGCGAGATCGCGGTCAGAACGTGGCCCGGGGCGCCCGCCGACCCGACGACGCAGGCGAGCGGCGCGCGCTGGATCCGCGTCAAGAACTGGGTGCCCTACCAGCGCGACACGTTCGTCACTCCGGCGTTCGCGTCCTACTTCTCGGGCCACAGCACGTTCAGCCGCGCCGCGGCCGAGGTGCTCACGCATCTGACCGGCAGCCCATACTTCCCGGGCGGGCTCGGCGAGTTCCTCGCACCGGCGAATGCGTTCCTCAAATTCGAGCTCGGCCCGACGACCGACGTCCGCCTGCAGTGGGCGTCGTATTACGACGCCGCCGATCAGGCCGGGCTCTCCCGCCTCTACGGCGGCATCCACCCGGCGATCGATGACTTCACCGGCCGCATCGTCGGCTCGCAGGTGGGGATCGGCGCCTGGAACCGCGCCGCCAAGTATTTCGACGGCACCGCCGCGCCCTGAGGCATCTACCGCGCCGCCGCCGTCGACCTGCTCGTAGCGCGGTGGATACCCGTCACCCGCCGCGATCGGGGCGGCCGAGATCCGCGTCCGCTTGCAGCGCGGCGACCGCCTCGCGCACCGCCCGCGAGCGGATGGCCGGGTCGGCGTGGTTGATGCCGACGTCGAGCAGCTGCCGCAACGACATCGTCGAGGTACCGAGCGCCGCGGTGAGCGTATCGCTCAACGCCACCGCAGGTCGCTCATCGGGCACGGCCGCGGTCGACTCCGCGGGCGGGGGCGTCGCAGCCGGCGGCTCCTGGTTCGGCGGCGTGGCGACGCGCGCCGACGCGCGCGGCATCTCCAGCACCTCGAGCGTACGCGGCCGCGAGCCCTCATAGGTCAAGAGAAAATTGTGGCCGAGCACCTGCGGCAGCGCCTCTTCGAACGGCACGTCTTCGAACGCGAGGCTCACCGTCCGCGTATCGCCAATGCGCGCGTGCACCGTCACCCCCGATTGCCTGCCGATCTCGCGCAGCACGTCGCCGAGCGGCGCGTTCACGGTACGGACGCTGAGCTTGCCGCGTGAGTACCGGACCGAGATCAGCGGTTTCTCCTGCGGCGCGGGTGCGAGGTCCGGCGGGCTCACCTCCCGCGCCGGCGCAACGTTCACCGGGCTCGCATCGCGAGGCACGGCCTTCGCGACCGCGTCGGCGCGATCCGACACGACCGCTGCCGGCACGGTCGGCGCCGTTGCGGACGGCGGCGAATCGCGTCCGCCCGCCACCGTCCACACGCTCGCCATCACGGCAACGCAGATCATCGCCGCGACGGCCACACGCGCAACGCGATCGACGGCGCGCCGTCGGCCGCGCCGCGCCGAGCGGCGCGCGGCAAACAGTCCCTGGAGGCACTCACCGCAGCCCGCGGCGATGTGGTGTCGCAGGTCGGCTGCCGATCCGAGGTCGAGTGCGCCGACCACGTACCGCGGGAGGAGCGCACGCGCGTTCTCGTGCGTCACGGCTCAAAGCATACCGGACGGGCAGCGCCGGGCAACTCGTAAAGCCGTGGCGCGGCGCGCATTCCCGACATTCTTCGCGACCGCGCCCTGGATCCTCGCGTGCTCTATGGCGAAGCAGATACTCGCGAGTCGTCGGGAGCTCAGGCGGCGGACGCGCGCACGCGCAGGCCCGCAGGCAGCGACTCGTCGAGCAGGCGACCCTCCTCCGCGCGGTCGAGCGGCACCGGCTCGTGCAGCATGCGTGCCGCACGCGCGCCGCCCGGCAGATCGGCGAGACGCGCCGCGACGCGGTCGCGCAGCTCGGCCGGCAGATCGCGCTCCCGGTCGTCGACGACGCGCGCCAGCTGCACCAGCGCGAAGGCGACGCCCTCCGGCTGCGGCCACTCACGGAGCGCCAGGACGCGCTCGATCCACGCGCTCACGACGTCGGCTCCGACGACGCAGTTCAGGGGTCCCGCGATCGGCTCGCGCCCGCCGAGGCGCGACCAGGCCCAGAGCTGCTGCGACGTCTCTTTGCCGCGCTCGACGTCGGCGACGATCCCGTCGCCGAGCTCCACCTTGAGCCGCGCGTCGAGGCGCTCGCAGGCGCCGATCGCTTGCCACATCTCGCGGATCTCTTGCGACCCGGGCTTCCCGCCCGCGCGGGTCTTGACCTTCGCCTTGCGCGCGAGACGTGGCACCAACCAGGGTCCGATCTCCCCGTGCAAGCGCAGCTGGTGCGCGCGATCGAGGCCGCCCGCGATCCGCTTCCAGAGATTCCACCACTCGGCGCGGTTCTGCGGCGCGCGCGGGAACTGCACGCCCGCCGAAAGCAGCGGCGACAGCTGCCGGACACGCCACGGATCGAGCTCGTGGCCGAACCCCGGGCGGAGAAGGAATCCGCAGAGGTTCAGCCAGCGCGCCTCGTGCGCCGCCGTCGTCGTCCGCACCGCGGCGCCGGCAGAGAGCGCGTCCCACAGCGCGCGGATCACGGGCAGCGGCCACGCGTCCTTGCCGGCGCCGAGCGCCGTCTCGAGCGCCCGCGGCAGCGCGTGCGCCGCGTCGGCTCCCGCTGCACCGACGCGCGCCGGCGACGCCGGGAAGACGCCGTGAATCGCCGCGACCGCGGCCGCACGCTGCTCCGCCGTGACGACGAGCTCCGCACCCGTCGTGTCGGCGGCGCCCGTCGTGTCGGCGGCGCCCCCCTCGCCGAGGAGCGGCGCGTCGCGCAGCTGGAACTCGAGGCGCCAGCGGTGGCCGCCCTCTTTCGCGGCGCACCAGAGCTCGAGCGTCCCGAGCGCCGTCCGCCGCGCCTCGACGTGCACCGGGATCGTGCGTGCCACGAGCTTCTTGCCGTGCCGCAGCACCGTGCGGATCGGCGGCAGCGCCGCCAGCTCGTCGCGCGCCGCCTCGACGATCGCCCCCGCCGTCTCGCCCTCACGGCTGCTCGACGTGTAGAGCTGGAAGCTCACCGGCGCGTTCGCCAGCACCTCGAACTCGGCCTCGCGCAAGACGACCGGATGGTCCTCCTCCATCCCGCGCGGCACGAGGCAGAGCAGGCGTTCGCGCGCGCCGTCGTCGGCAGAGCTCGCGCGTTCGGCATCGCCGGCCGCGACCGCGCCGAGGCCGAGGTAACACGCACGCGCGCTGCCTGCGGAGACGCGCACGCCCTCGCCGCGGCGGACGAGCGCGTAGTACGCGGCCCCGCGCGCGACCGCGGCGTCGAGGTCGACCGACACGAGAACCGTCGGCGCGTTGCCGCCGGCCCACGCCGCGAGGACGGCCGTCATGCGCTCGCGCAGCGCCGCCGGCGTGAAGACGCCGCCGTTGTAGAGGACCGCATCGCCGCCGCCGATCGTCGCGTGATGACGCTCGAGAAACGCCGCCAGGTGGCGCGGGATCTCCGACTCGATCGCGAACGG
>WNFR01019383.1_pt1 | contig 17085 bp, 12 predicted proteins | sample 5400221 | NCBI WGS metagenome assembly WNFR01 (sample SAMN13153357, study PRJNA577476) | soil metagenome | isolation source: 40 cm soil under Madrone tree | place: USA:California | collected 2016-06-14
GCATCCGACTTTGCCTGTTTTGGAGTATTGCAAAAGCAATGCCAGCGACAAACTCACGGCACGCTCCGCGCCGGCGAGGTCCACCGCAATCGTGGCTGGCAATTGTGGCGGTCGCAATAGTCCCAGGCCGGCCTGATACGTCAGATCGTGTCCGCTGTGTTCTTCGTCCGGAGGGTGATAGCCAATGATGCCGACAAAGCATAAGCGCGGATGTTTGCGGTTTAGGCTTTCCCAGTCAAGTCCCAAACGCTTCAGGGCAGACGGACGAAATGACGCCAGCAAAAGGTCCGTTTGATCGAACAGGTCATGGAGCTTTGCGCTGTCTGCGTCAATCTTGAGGTCGAGCGTTATAACGGTTTGCCCGGCGGTCAACTCGTCGTACCACTGCGCGGCAAACTTTTTCATGCCATCTCCAGCGGGTGGTTCGACTTTGGTTACGTGGGCTCCAAGTTTGGCCAAGCGCGCAGCCGCGACCGGACCTGGTACGTTTAAGCCCAGGTTGACGATCCTCAAACCCTGTATCGGAGATGACGGCAAAAAGTCCATGACGGTCACTGCACTACTTTCGATGTTCCCCGTTATTCCAAAAACAGTATTTCTTTAACCCTTGATCTGCCTGCCGCTCGGCGCGTGCAGTGATTGAGATCCGCTCCAAATAAAGAGTTTTATAAAGAGCTTTAAGAAAAAGAATTGTAATTCACAACGTGGGTGTGTTACGCTCCGGCGAAATTATTCCCGGTTCTTGTCGCATCACCAATTTGTCATCGAAATTTAATGAACTCTTTACGATGAAAACCAAGCGCCCGGGAGGATTCGCCTTTATAGTAGGGTGCAATTAATTTCTGCAAAAGCTCACAGGTTAATCACAGGGGAGAAATGAGATGGGAATTTCCACAAAACTAATGCGGCGCTCGCTCGTGGTAGCGTTCGTCGTATGTTACTTCGGCGCATTCGCAATCGCGCAATCCACTACGGATGGCGCAATCGGTGGAACGGTTTATGACAGTACTGGCGCCGTGGTCGGCGGTGCGACCATCGTCTGCCATAACAACGGCACGAATGCCGAGCAGTCGGTAACGGCGGATGGTTCCGGCAATTATCGAATTGCCAGTCTTCAGCCCGGCACCTACACGGTGACTGTTAAAGGCGGAAGCGGGTTCGGGACTTACAAGGCGGAGCAGGTGATCGTGCAGGTAGGCAGCGTTACCGAGGTGTCGCCTCGCCTTAAGACTGGTGGCACATCGGAAACTGTGGACGTGACGGCGGAAGCACCGCAGATCAACGTTACGACGCCGGACTTCGCCAACACGATCAACGACACGTCAATTAGCAACCTGCCCATCAACGGAGGCCGTTGGTCGAATTTTGCATTGTTGACTCCAACCGTCGTGAGCAATGGCAGCGGTTTTGGTTTGCTCAGCTTCCGTGGCATCAGCGCGTTGCTGAACAACAACACGGTAGACGGCGCGGACAACAATCAGGCCTTCTTTTCCGAAGAGCGCGGGCGCACCCGCATTGGTTACTCCACTCCGAAAGCGGCAATCGGTGAGTTCCAGGTCAACACTTCCAATTACTCTTCGGAATACGGACGCTCCGCCGGCGGCGTTATCAATACCGTCACTAAAAGCGGAACCAACAACATCCACGGTGAAACTTATTTCTATGATCGCGACAACACTTGGGGTGCGGCAAATGCCTTCACTGTTGTTCAGGTTCCGAACGGTACCGGAGGTTTCTCCCCTGTCAATTTCAAGCCCACGAATTGGCGCAAGATGGCCGGCTTTGGAGTTGGCGGTCCGCTCATTAAGGACAGACTCTTCGGGTTCCTTGCCTATGATTGGTACCACCAGAATTTCCCGGGAACAGGCGTTGCCAACAACCCGGGTGTCTTCTTTGCACCGCCCACCGCGACACAAATTACCACGCTTTCGACACGCCTGGGCATCACAGCGGCGGCGGCAACCACGCTCTACAATAACGATCTGGCCGCTTTGAGTACTACGCTAGGCCCGGTTCCGCGCACGGGTCTGCAGAACATCCTGTACCCGAAGCTTGACTGGATCATCAACCCGAAAAACAACGCATCATTCTCTTTCAATCGCATGCGCTGGTCGTCTCCCGCAGGTATTCAAACGCAAGCTACCAACAGTCTCGGAATCGCGAGTTTTGGCAATGACTACGTCAAGAACACCTGGGGCGTCGCTAAACTGGATACCTTGATTACCTCCAACCTGGCTAATCAGGTGCGTTTTCAGTATGGCCGCGATTTCGAGTTCGAATTCGCTCAGCCGCCTACTTCGTTTGAAGCGAAAAATATTGTGACCCAGCCAGGGCCTTTCGCCACGTTGCCGAGCTACACCAATCCTTTGGGGCTGCCGCCGAACATCTCGCTCACCAACGGACAGGGCAGCGGCTTCAGCATTGGCGTCCCCACGTTCCTGCAGCGTGCCGCGTTCCCGGACGAGACCCGTATGCAGATTGCGGACACCATGACCTGGACGCATGGCAAACACAGCGTCAAGTGGGGCATGGATTTCAGCCATGTGAACGACAACGCACAAAACCTGCGCACTCAGTTCGGCAGCTACAGCTATAGCGGCGTCAAGACCCTGGTTGACCTCTTTTCCGATTTGAGCAAGCAGAACACCTGCGCAGGCAAGCCTTGCTATACCAACTACTCGCAGTCCTTCGGTCCACTGGGCTTTGAGTTCACCTCCAATGACTACGCTTTCTTCGTCCAGGACGACTGGAAGATTCTCCCGCGCATTACGCTTTCGCTCGGTATGCGGTATGAGTACGAACAGATGCCCAAGACTTTCGCTAACCTGGTCAACCCGAGTGTTCCGCAGACCACCCAACTGCCCAGGGATCAGAACAACTTTGGCCCGCGCATCGGCTTCGCTTGGGACTTTACGGGTAGCGGCAGGACCGTGCTGCGTGGCGGGTATGGCATCTACTACGGACGCGTAATCAATTCGACCATTTACAACTACGGCTGGTGCACCGGTGTTTCCACAGATTCTCGCCGCACAACCTGGTCCCACAGTGAAGGGCAATATTACGTTCTTCGACAAACACTTCCAAAATCCGCAGATCCATCAGATGGACATGACGTTGGAACACAACGTGGGTTGGAACACCGTAGTTTCCGTCAGCTACCTCGGCAGCCTGGGACGTCAACTGCCGGGCTTCGCTGATGTGAACATCTGCCCAGGAGCCGGCCCGGCGCCTGCTCAGGCTGGCGCTAGTGGATTTATCTGTCCAGCGCTCGGCTCAGTCACCTTAAATGTTGCGCCTGGTGGACCGATCACCTCGGCCACCATAACCGAGCCGGTGTTTAACACACGGCCTAATCCTGGCTTCAATTCCATGACTGACGTCTTCAGCGGCATTAACAGCAGATACGATGCCTTTGTCGTGCAGGTCCAACACCGGTTTAGCCACCACGTTCAGTTCTCGGCAAACTACACGAGGTCGCGTTCGATTGATTTCAACCAGAACGAAAGTACATTCTCAGATACGAACGATCTTCTTGTTCCGTTTAACATCGCGGCGGATAAGGGACCCTCGATCTACGACGTGCCTTGGCGTTTTGTCGTTCACTCGGTGATGACATCGCCGTGGAAGAAGACCGGCGCTCTGGGATGGTTCACGAATGACTGGGAATTCGATCCTATCTATCAAGTCCAGGCTGGTTTGCCATATAGCGCCAGGACCTCAGGATCTCTACCAAATGCCTTAACCCCAATTGGTAGCGGAATCAACGGTTCGGGCGGAGACAACCGGATCGACGTGGTAGGTCGCAACACATTCCGGTTCCCCAACGCCTGGATATCCGACATTCGCTTGGCCAAGTACTTCACCTTCACCGAAAAGTACAAGCTTGAACTGATGGCGGACTTCTTCAATCTTGCTAACAAACAGAACGTGACCGCCCTTGGCACAGGCGCCTACAGCATTAGCGGCACAACCCTAACCTTCAATTCGGCAACGTTCGGGGTAGCTACCAACTCGAACAGCAACTTCCAGTACACTCCGCGGCAAGTGCAGCTGGGTGCGCGGTTCCGGTTCTAGTTGCTCATCCATCCTTAACCAACGCGGCAGTTTCGGCTGCCGCGTTTTTCTTTGCATGGCGTCGGCGAAAGGGACGGTATGTCTAAAGTTGCGCGATTTTATTTCTGTTCGTTTTTGGAAACTTCTCTGCTTCTGCTGTGCTCGTCTGTTTTCGCACTTGGCCTTCAGAGCGGTGCAGCGCAGGCATCGTCGTCCGAGCCTGAGCTCCTGCCAACGGGCATGAATATCACGCCTCTGGCGACGCCTGGAGCAGCGTTGCAGGCGCTCAATCCAGGACTACAAGACCTGCCGCAGTTTACTGCCGACCACCCGGTCTCCAGTGTTGTCAGTCCTGACGGCAAGACGTTTCTGGTGCTCACGAGCGGGTTCAACCGCAACCATGGCGCCGACGGCAAGATCGTGAACGCTCTGTCGAACGAATATGTATTTGTTTACGACATCACTCAGGTCAGTCCGGTCAAAAAACAGGTCCTGCAAGTGCCAAACACATTTGTAGGAATCGCCTGGAATCCTGACGGTAAAGAGTTCTACGTTTCTGGCGGCATGGATGACACCGTTCATATTTTCGGAAACAAAGATGGCCAGTGGGCGGAAGCCCCCTCACCGGTTCCGCTGGGCCATCCCGAGGGCCTTGGACTCAAAGTGCAGCCGATAGTCGCGGGAGTCGCGGTCAACGCGAGCGGCACGCGCTTGCTTGCTGCCAACTACGAGAATGATTCAGTCTCGCTGGTCGATCTCAAGAGCAGAAGCAAAATTGCCGAACTTGATCTTCGCCCGGGAAAGAACAATTCGACGCAGCACGGCGTGCCCGGAGGCGAGTTTCCTTTTTGGGCAGCATTCAAGGGCGACGACCGCGCTTACGTTTCCAGCGTTCGTGATCGCGAGATCGTGGTGCTCGACACGCACGATAAGCCATCCATTGTTGGCCGCATCAAGCTCAAAGGACAGCCCAACAAGCTACTGCTGAACAAAGCGCAGACGCTGCTGTTCGTCGCTGAGGACAACAGCGATTCAGTGAGCATCATCAACACGGCGCACGACCACGTCGTGGCCACCATCAAGACGACCGCGCCGGAGAGCATCTTCCCCAACAAAGGGACGTTCAAGGGAAGCAATCCCAACAGCCTCGCTCTCTCTCCTGACGAGAAGACGCTCTACGTCACCAACGGCGGCACAAATTCTGTTGCCGTAATCACGTTGGACAAAGACCCCGATGACAGCCGCATTGTTGGCTTGATTCCGACTGGATGGTATCCAAACGCGGTGAGCGTGAGCACCGACGGCGCGACGTTGTATGTGCTCAACGGAAAAGGCAATGCCGGGCCGAACCCCAAAGGCTGCCGAGATTCATTGCAGTCGGACAACGTTGCCGGATGCGAAGCGGCGAACCAGTACATCCTGCAACTTGGCAAGGGAAGCCTGCTCACCATTCCGCTTCCCATGAAAGACCAACTGGCTGGACTCACCGCACAGGTGGCAAAGAATAATCGCTTTTCGCAGCAACCGGCCGCGCCGGCGGATCCCATTTTTGCGTTCTTGCGCAGCAACATCAAGCATGTGATCTATATCGTCAAAGAAAATCGCACCTACGACCAGGTTCTGGGTGATCTGGAGAAGGGCAATGGAGATCCTTCAATTGCGCTCTTCAAAGATCCAATCGCTCCCAATCACCATCAGTTGGCGCGCCAGTTTGTGACGCTCGACAACTTTTTCGATAGCGGCGAGGTCAGCGGCAACGGATGGAACTGGACCGTGGCTGCTCGGGCAACCGATTACACGGAGAAGACCATAGCCGTCAACTATGCCAAGCGCGGCTTTACCTACGACTACGAAGGCGACAATCGCTGGATCAACGTGGGTCTGGCTACACCAGAGGAGCGTGGGAAAGCTGAGCCAAAGTACAAGAAACTCCCGGACAACGCTGATCTGCTGCCTGGACCTGCTGATGTTGCCGCGCCTGACGGACCTGAAGATGCGATTGGCGCAGGCCGTTTGTGGGATTCCGCGCTCAACGCCGGACTGACCGTGCGCAATTACGGTTTTTTTCTTTCCATTGCGTCGGACGATACGCCGGTGTCTCGCGACCCCAGGGCAGAGAAGATCACCGTTGCGATCACTAACCATCCGCGGTTGCAAGGTTTGACGGACATCTACTTCCGTGGGTTCGACCAGCGTCTGGCCGATTATTGGAGGCTGAAGGAATGGGAATACGAGTTTGACGGCTATGTGAAAGGCAATAATCTTCCGAATCTGTCGCTGGTCCGCCTCGCGCATGACCACTTTGGCCAGTTTGGCACTGCGCTGGATGGCGTCAATACGCTAGAAACGCAGATGGGAGACAACGATTACGCCGTCGGCCTGTTGGTCGAAAAAGTTGCGCACAGCAAGTATGCGAAAGATACGCTGATTTTTGTGATTGAAGACGACGCGCAAGGCGGTCCGGACCACGTAGATGCCCATCGGAGTCTAGCGTTCGTTGTCGGCCCATATGTGAAGCAAGGGGCTGTGATCTCCCAGCGTTACAACACTGTCTCTATGCTTCGCACCATCGAAGAAGTGCTGGGTATAAAACCTCTGGGGCTCAATGACGCCGTGCAGGCGCCCATGGCTGTGGTCTTCTCGCAGAGTCAGGCGAATTGGACGTACACAGCCAAAGTGCCGGCATCGTTGCGCACAACCAAGCTTCCGGTGCCTCCGGCGGCCGGCCAGACTGCCGAATTCAAGCCGTCCCATGACGCTGCCTATTGGGAAGAGCAGACCAAGGGCTTCGATTTCACCGCGGAAGACCGGATTGATTCCGAGCAATTCAATCTCGTGCTGTGGAAGGGACTCATGGGCGATAAGCCTTATCCCTATGAACGTGACGGACGCGACCTTCGTCACAATCGCAAAGAACTGTTAAAACGCGCTGGAGCAGAGTAGCGGGTATTTCTGTTTCTCGTGCCGTGAATGCTAGAATCCTTGAAATTTCCAGGAGAAGGATTCATTGATGCGCAAATTTGTCTTGTTGACCCTCGTATTTGCAGTGTTTGCAGTTTCTGCCACCGAGCGCCAGAGCAGCACCGATTACAGAACCCGCAGGGTTGCACTTGCCAGGCTGTTGGAAGGCGGTACGGTGATTCTCTTTGCGCCTACGGAAGCGGATGGGCCGAACAATTTGTACGGTTTTCGTCAGGAAGACAATTTTTACTACCTTACCGGCTGGTCGGAGCCGGGAGCGGCCGTTCTCATCCACTCCAATCCTTACTCTGAAGTTCTGTTTCTTCCTGACCACAATGTGACCCAGGAAAAGTGGACTGGCCCCAGGCTCGGCCCCAACGATCCTCAGGCTTCACAAGTCACGGGCTTTGATAAGGTCGCCAGTCTGGAAAAGGTCCACGACGAGTTGCTGAAGGTGCTGCCGCAAACCCGGCCTACGATCTACTCTGACCTGGGCGAGAACGCGCGGAGTTCACCCTCCAGCGGGCCGCTGGACTGGTTGCGGCGCACCAACTCAACGCCGTCGGCCAGCTTTCGCGAAGTCAAGCCCTTGATCGCGCGTCTGCGTATGGTGAAGGACGCCGCCGAGTTGCAATTGATTACGCGCGCGGTCGAAGCTTCTGAAGCGGCGCACATGGCTGCGTTGAAAGCGATTCGTCCGGGCATCGCCGAGAGGGAAATCTCGGCGCTCATGCAGTATGAGTTTGGCAAACGCGGCTGCGAACGGCCTGCGTATGCGCCGATTGTCGGCTCCGGGTTCTACTCGACCGTGCTGCACTACTCCGAAGACTCCGGCACCGCGAAGGATGGCGACGTAATTCTCATGGACGTTGCCGGCGAATACTCAATGTATGCCAGCGACATCACGCGTACGGCGCCGGTCAACGGTAAATTCACGGCACGGCAGCGCGAGCTCTATGACATTGTGCTGGGCGCGCAGCAAGCCGCGTTCGACGCCTTTCAAGCCGGGAAGTCGAAGCTATCGCGAGGCAACGATCCCAATTCTATCGATCGCGTCGCCCGCGAATACATCAACACGCACGGCAAGGATCTGCATGGCGACTCGCTGGGCAAGTATTTCATCCACGGTCTGGGTCATCACGTCGGCCTGAATGTGCATGATGCCAACGATTCCACCATCCCTCTGGACAAGGGCATGGTATTCACACTCGAGCCGGGAATCTATATTCCTGAGGAAAAGATCGGCATCCGCATTGAAGATATGTATTACGTCGGCCAGGATGGCCAACTCGTGAAACTGAGCAAGCATCTGCCGCGCACCGCCGATGAAGTCGAGCAGGCGATGAAGAAGTAGCGACTACTTCAATAATTGAAAAACATCTCCCCGCGCATTCGCGACAGCGCCGCTAAGATTGCGCGGTGCCACACAGGAATGTTAACGTAAAAGGTTTGCTTTACTAGCCCAGGCTCCAACCGTGGAGGAATTCATGCCATCTTCATACAACGGCGTCACACTTCCGTCCGGGGGCAGCGCCATCACTTTTCGTGACGGCAAGCTGCAGATTCCCGACAATCCGATTATCCCGTATATAGAAGGTGACGGCACTGGCCGCGACATCTGGGCCGCGTCCGTCCGCGTCTTTGACGCCGCGGTAGAGCGGGCTTATGGCGGGAAGAGGAAGCTGCACTGGTTTGAGGTATTCGCGGGCGAAAAAGCCTTCACGAAGTTCGGCAACTGGCTGCCTGATCCCACGGTTGACGCAATTCGCGATTTGCATATCGCCATCAAAGGTCCGCTGACTACGCCAGTGGGCGGCGGCATACGCTCGCTGAACGTTACGCTGCGTCAGGTGCTCGATCTCTACACTTGTATACGGCCGGTGCGCTACTACAGCGGCGTGCCTTCGCCGGTAAAGCATCCGGAGCAGTTGAACGTTGTAATCTTCCGCGAGAACACCGAGGACGTCTACGCGGGAATTGAGTGGAAGCAGGGTACACCCGAAGTCAAGACGCTGATTGACTTCCTCAACAACAAGATGCTCGCCGGGACCAAGAAGCACATCCGCGAAGACTCCGGCATCGGCATCAAGCCGATATCCATCACGGGGACCAAGCGGTTGGTGCGTATGGCTGTCCAGCATGCCATCAAGAACAACCGGCGGTCGATCACGCTCGTGCACAAAGGCAACATTCAGAAATTTACGGAAGGCGCTTTCCGAGAATGGGGATACGAAGTTGCCCGCGACGAATTCCGCGATCACGTTGTCACGGAGCGCGAGAGCTGGATTCTCGATAACGTTGACAAGAATGCCGGTCTATCCATCGAGCACAATGCCGCAATGATCGAGCCTGGTCTTGAATTTGCGCCGGCGAGCTTCAAGAAAGAGCTCTACAGCGAAGTCAAGCAGTGTCTTGATTCCATTTACGCGACACACGGCAAAGGCGCATGGAAAAAGAAGATCATGATCAATGACGACTACATCTCCGATGCCTGCGCAGCGCAGGTCGGAGGGCTGGGGATTGCGCCGGGCGCGAACGTCGGCGACCAGCATGCCATTTTCGAGGCCACTCATGGTACCGCGCCCAAGTATGCAGACAAAGATGTGATCAACCCAGGCTCGGTGATTCTCTCCGGCGTCATGATGCTCGATTACATGGGATGGAATGAGGCAGCGCGGCTGATTGAGACATCGCTCGAAGCTACGATCCAGCAGAAGCTGGTGACGTATGACTTTGAGCGTCTGCTGCCAGGGTCAACCAAGGTCAAGACCAGCGAGTTTGCCACGCATATCATCGACAACATGGTGGACCGACGGAAAAAGTCGGCGAGCGAAAATTAGCTTGAATTTCATTCTTAAGAACATGGGAAGGACCGCATGCGTAAAAAAGTAACCATTGTAGGAGCAGGGAACGTGGGCGCCACGGCGGCCCACTGGATCGCGTCAAAAGAACTGGCCGATGTCGTACTCATAGACGTTTTGGAGGGTGTTCCTCAGGGCAAAGCTCTCGATCTTCTGGAAGCCATGCCGATCGAAAAGCGCGACTCATACGTCCTTGGCACCAATGACTACGCTGATACCGCCAACTCTGACATTGTGGTCATCACCGCCGGCATTGCGCGTAAACCGGGCATGAGCCGCGACGATCTGCTGAACACCAATTACAAAATCATGCAGGACGTGGTGGGGAAAGTTGTCACCAACTCGCCCAACTGCATTTTGATCGTGGTCTCGAATCCGCTCGACGCCATGGCCCAGGCTGCCTACAAACTCAGCAAGTTTTCGCGCAACCGGGTCATCGGCATGGCGGGCGTGCTCGACTCTGCGCGCTTCCGTACTTTCATTGCGCAGGAGTTGAAGGTCAGCGTGGAAAACGTGACCGCATTCGTGCTGGGCGGACACGGCGATACCATGGTCCCGCTGGCAAGATACTCTACCGTCGCCGGCATTCCCATCACCGAGCTGATTCCCAAAGACCGTCTTGATGCAATCATCCAGCGCACGCGCGATGGCGGCGCTGAGATCGTGAAATAAGAGTGCTGACGCCGTGACCGAGTTAGTGAAGGTGATTGGAGTCTAGAGCTGAAATAAAATCACTCAGACGGCGATACCCATGTGGCAGCCGCCCCCCGGCTGTGCCTTCATCTTGAGAATCACACCAGCGAGAGCACAAGATGATCTATGCAATGGGAGCAGCGTCTTCCGGCTCCTCGTCTGCGTGCCCCCAATGGTTGAGGATTTCCTCTACCACCGTTTGCAAGATCCCGTTCAGCTCCCATTTGGGAACGATGATCACGCCGTTATCAAAATAGAGAGAAGAAGAGGGTTCTCCGTCCAGCTCCTTCTGCAGGCCGGCTGGCGTTGCGACTGTGTATTGCAGGGTCCAGGTGTTGCCGTCTGCCGGATTCTGTATCTCGATGAAGAAGTCGTCACAAAATGATCTGGTATCCGCCGGGCCCTGTACCAGATCAATCGTCTTGAAAAAGTAATTCAGAATGTTAGGCCGGTTATATCGCCCATCTTTTCCACGTTTGACTGGCGGCAGCGGAATGGGAAAGGTCAAATCGGCGCCGGTGAGCGCAGGCCGGTGCGGACTATCGGGATCCATGGCGAGCGCAGCCCGCGGAAGATCGTCCGGAGGATGCGGCGAGGGCGGATCAGGCGGGCCGGGAATGATGACCGTTTCCGAAGACGAGAGCTTACGCCCCAGAAACAACAGCGCCAGAAACACTGCAACAAAGATTGCAATTTTGACCGAGTCCAAAAATTCGGTTCCTATGTCCGCTCGATCGTGATCGATTGCAACACGATGTCTTTTACCGGCTTGTCCTGACGGCCACGTGGAGCATTGGCAATCTTGTCTACGATGTCCTGGCCTTCCACCACTTCGCCGAAAATCGTATGGTTTCCGGTGAGCCATGGCGTTGGCGCCACAGTGATAAAGAACTGTGATCCGTTTGTGCCAGGTCCGGCGTTCGCCATGGCGAGCTTGCCCGCCTTGTCGAACTTATGTGGAGAGCCTTTGGTTTCGTCCTGGAACTTGTAGCCCGGGCCGCCCATACCGGTGCCGCTGGGGTCGCCGCCCTGGATCATGAAGTTGGGAATCACGCGATGAAAAATGGTGCCGTGATAGAGCGGACCGGAGCCGCTTTTGCCGCTGACGGTATCTTTCCATTCGCGTTTGCCTTCGGCGAGGTCAGTGAAGTTCTTGGTTGTGACTGGAGCTTCGGTTTCAAACAGGCGACAGATAACCTTGCCTGCTGAAGTATCGAAAACAGCGTATGTACCAGCTGGGCGGGCCATGAGGGGAGTCCTTTCTTATTTGTTGGAAGTTGTGGGTTTTGGCTGCGTCTTTTGGCTGCCGGTCTTGGCGCCAGGTTTGGCGGAAGGCTTGGGCGCGCCCGCTTTGCCGGCATTCAGAATTTCAATGTGCTGGATCTTTACCGGCTCCTCTGGCTTGCTGTTTCCGTTGTCACAAACCGGCCCCTTGGTGCAGGCTTTGCGCGCGATCTGCTTCACTAGTTCGACCGACGCCGTGTCGCACTGTCCAAAGATGGTGTAGCCGCTCTTCTCAGGGACGTGCCCCCAGGGTCTCTGACACCCACCCGGGTCCAGGCAAGGATTGAGCGACGGACGCGGGACTTCGGTGATAAAGAACTGCGAGCTCTGCGTGTTTTGGCCGCGGTTCGCCATGGCCAGTCGGCCTGGCTGGTCAAACAGAAGATCGGGCACCAGCTCATCGTCAAACTGGTAGCCCACATCGCCGGAGCCGCTTCCCGTGGGATCGCCGCCTTGAATCATGAATTCAGGAATGGTGCGGTGGAAAATCACGCCGTCATACAGCGGATGTTTTGTCTCCATCTTGCCGGTGAGAGGATTTTTCCATGGCTTTGTGCCTTTGGCCAGGCCAATGAAATTGGCGACTGTGTTGGGAGCTTTGTCGGGAAACAGTTCGCACTTCAAGTCGCCAGCAGTTGTGTGAAGGATCGCCGTGGGCGGTCCGGCCGGCGCGGCAGCCTTCTTGGTTGTCTTCTGCATAGAAGACGGTGCGGTACTCTTCTTGGATGTCTGGCTGCTGGCAGCTATCGTAAGCACCAGCAAAGTCAAAATGGACCTAAGAAGCATGTTTTCTCCTGTACGATCAAGGAACTATTAGAACCGCAAAGCTGGCAGGAAGTAAAGTCATGCTGGCCGGCTCCTGATTTTGACCCCGAATCCATGTAACCCTTTCATTGCTGTCCAGTATTCACCCATGAAAGGACAAGAAACAGCCGCCACGGACCAGGCAATGGGAAATTTGCTACCCGATGAAGAGCTGATGACGCAGGTGCGTAATGGCATCGGCGAAATGCTCGGCGTGTTGTTTGACCGGTACCAGATGCCTTTGTTCAATTTCTATTGCAAATTGACCGGCGACGCCACTCTGAGCGAAGACCTGGTGCAGGAAGTTTTCTTTCGCATCTTGAAGTACCGGCATACCTACGAAATGGGAACACCGTTTCGCGCGTGGATCTATCAGATCGCCCGCAATGCCCGGGTTGACCACTTCCGCAAACGCCGCAACGAGACCAGCTTTGAGCCGGAGATGGCGCCCGCGGTAACACAGCCGGACTTTGCTCAGCAAAACCAGGAAACGGCGCTGCTCCACCGCGCGCTGATGCACCTGCCGGAAGAGAAGCGGGAAGTACTGGTCTTAAGCCGTTTTCAAGAACTCAAGTATGAGGAGATCGCCGGGCTTCTGGGCTGCGAGGTGAATACAGTGAAAGTGAAGGTGCACCGCGCGCTTCGCGAATTGAGGCAGACCTTTCAGCGCCTGGAGCGCATAAATGCAACGAATAAGAAACGTTCTGAGGGGACGGCGTGGCCGAGCCCCGGGAGTTTGCAATGAACTGTGAACAAATCGCCGAATGGATTCCGGACTATCTACAGGGAACGCTGGCCAAAGAGCAGAGCAGTCAGGTGGAAAGCCATATCGAAGGCTGCGCGGAGTGCAGACAGGAGGTACTGGTCTGGCAGCAGCTCGGAGCATTGCCGCAGCAGCAGCCAAGTCCGGCGCTACGCACTCGCTTTAACGCCATGCTGGAGAGTTATCAAGAGGGGCGATGGGAGAAATCCAGCCTGGCCGCCGAGAGTCGCAAGTCGCCGCGGTTTGCTGGTCTGGGCGATTGGTTCCGCATGCCGGCCATGGCTGGTGTGGCGTGGGCCTGCGTATTTCTGCTCTGTGGTTTCATCGTCGGTAAGTACACCAACAAACCGCCGGCCAGCGATCCCGAGCAACTTCAGGCCATCCGCAACGAATTGAAGAGCACCAGGCAACTCATGGTGCTCTCCATGCTGCAACTGCAATCCGCGAGCGAGCGCCTCCAGGCCGTGAGCTACAGCGCGCAGGTTGACCAGGCTGATCCGCAAATTCTGGGCGCCCTGCTGCATACGGTGCGCTCTGACAGCAGCGTAGATGTTCGTCTGGCAGCCCTGGACGCGCTTACCCGTTACGGGAACCGTCCTGAGGTCCGCAAGGGCTTGATTGACGCTATGCAGAGCCAGCAATCCCCCATGGTGCAGATTGCCCTGATTGACGCGCTCGTGGATTTGCACGACCGCTCCGCGGTACCGCAACTCAGGAAAGTGCAGCAGGACCCCGCGGTCAATCCCGAAGTGAAGAAGCGCGCGGAGTTGGGAATCCAGAAACTGACTTAACGGCAACGCCGAAAGAGCAACAGATTTTTCTTAAGGAGGAGTCGTATGCCTAAAAACAAGTTGTGGCCTGGCGTAGGAATCATAAGTACGGCATTGCTTGGGACGTTCGTACTGGCGGCTGGGGTTCAAGTGAAGGCGTCGGACCGGAATATCAAGATGTCAGTCCGTGCGGCGCTTCATGGTGAAAGCGACGCTGATTTTCCGTTGCACGAAGAGGAGACAATCCGCAAGTCTTTTACTCTGGGTTCCGGGAGCCGGCTGCTGGATATTGACAATGTCACCGGCTCCATTGAGGTCGTTGGCGGCCAGTCCGAGCAGGTGCAACTCGTCATCAATAAAACCATCCGCGCGGAATCGAAAGAAAGGATGGAAGCGGCCAAAAAGGAGGTCACGCTTGACGTTACCGAACAGCCTGACCTGCTCAAGCTCTATGTAAATGGCCCGTTCCGCTGCAATTGCAACTGCGATTGCGGAGATAATTGCGGCGGCTGGCATGGTGACCGCGGCTATTCAGTCAAGATGGATTTTCAACTTCAGGTGCCGCGAAGTCTTGCCCTGAAGTTGCGGACCGTGAATTCCGGCAACGTCAGCGTGCGCGACGTGATCGGCAACTTCTCCGTCCACAACGTAAATGGCAGCATTGATATGCAGGGTGTGGGCGGAGGCGCGGCCCGTGCGCGAACCGTCAACGGCGGAGTGAAGGTCGTCTTTCGCGAAAATCCGAAAGAGAACTCCGACTTTGGCAGCATCAACGGAACCATAGATCTGCACTTTGTGCACGGTCTCTCCGCCGACTTTCGCTTTAAAACGATGAACGGTGGCGTATACACCGATTTCCCCATGACGTCACTGCCCGCGCAACCTGTCAGCGCGGAACGGCGCGAAGGCAAATTCATTTTTCATTCTGATCGCTATACCGGAGGCCGTGTAGGCTCAGGCGGCATTGAAATCAAGGCCGACAGTCTTAACGGAAATATCCGAATCCTGGAACAAAAGTGAGCATACACATGATGCAGACTAAACGTTATCTCCTATTCGCCCCGGCGGTACTTGCCGGTGTCTTCTCGATGTTCATCGCACCGATGGCAGGCGCGCAGGACTCCGCCAACCGGGTTACCGTACCTTTAAGCGATCCTTCAAGGCCGGCGAGCGTCCGGGCGCACTTGCTTACCGGAAGCATCACCGTGAAGGCTTACGATGGCAAAGAGGTCATAGTTGAAGCCAGTTCGCGCGACGGTGAAGGACCGGGCCGGCGCCACGGCAGGGAGTCGAGGGATGAGACGTCGACCGACGGGCTCAAGCGGATTCCCATGCTTGCTACGGGTCTCTCTGTGGAAGCGGAGAACAATCAGGTGACCATCGGCACAGATTCCACGCGCCGCGCAGTTGACCTGACGATCACCGTGCCAGTGCACACCTCGCTTTCTCTGCACACGGTGAACGGGGGCAATATTTCCGTGACCGGTGTAGACGGAGAGCTGGATATCAACAACGTGAATGGCGAAGTAACGCTCAACAACGTTGCCGGTAGCGCGGTAGCCCATGCTCTCAATGGCCGTGTGCTGGCGACTTTCAGCCGCGTTGACCAGAAGCCAATGGCTTTCAGTTCGTTAAACGGCAATATAGATGTAACGTTTCCAGCCAGCCTGAAAGCCAATCTCAGTCTGAGGACTGACAACGGCGAGGTGTTCAGCGACTTTGACGTAAAGCTGGAACCGGTTGCCCCGAAACAGACGGTGGAAGATGGGCGCCAGCAGGGCGGCGTTTATCGCGTCAAGATCGAGAAGACTGTTCGCGGGACCATCAACGGAGGCGGTCCGGAGATTCAGCTCAAGAATTTCAACGGAAACATCTATATCAGGAAAGCAGGCGGGACCAAGTAGCGCGCTGGAGTCCGGCTGTCCTGGTTAATCGTGCTCGGGACAGCCGGACTTGTCACTTTGCTTCCGCCTGCATCTGCCGCGCAACTTCTTCGACGCGGCGCATCACTCGCAAAAGATTTCCACCCAGGATCTTCTGGATCTGCTCGCGATTGTAACCACGCTCGTAAAGCGCTTGTGTGATCTTCGGAAGGTCAGCAACGGAATCAATACTCTGCGGCAGCGAAGTTACGCCGTCAAAATCTGATCCCAGGCCTACGTGATCAATCCCGGCAACTTTCGCGACGTGATCAATATGGTCGATCAACGACTTCAGTGGCGGACGCGGAAACTGCGCAGCCCATTTCTTTTCCAGCGGCGCGTACTCGTCGTAGGTAACGGGACTGCCGTCCGCATGAGGATGGGCTTTCTTGAAAGCTTCAACTTCAGCGTCGCGCTGTTTCGTCTTTTCCGGGTCGGAAGAAGCTTTGAGGTAATTCTGGTCTACGAACCCGGAATTGAAGTTGACCATTACCACGCCATCGTTCCTGGTTACGGCGCGCAGCATGTCATCGGTCATATTGCGCGGATGGTTGGTCAGCGCACGCGACGATGAGTGCGAAGCAATCACTGGCGCCCGGCTGATCTGCACGGCTTGATAAAACGTGTCGTCAGAAACGTGCGAGATATCGATCATCATGCCCAGGCGGTTCATCTCCCTGACAACGTCTTTACCGAACGGCGTCATGCCGCCATAGTGCTTTACCTGCGGATTGTTGATGTCACCGGAAGAGTCGGCCCATTCGTTCGTGTTCGACCAGGTAAGCGTCATGTAGCGAACGCCCAGGCGGTAGAACTCGCGCAGCAGGCGAATGTCGTTTTCAATCGAGTGTCCGCCTTCAATTCCCATCAGGGCGGCGAACTTGTGCTGCTCGTGCTCGCGGACAATATCGTCTGCCGTGAACGCCATCATGATCCGGTCCGGATGGCGCGCTGCCTGCTCGTAGACGCTGTCA